>Ga0164302_10000068_pt1 | contig 22816 bp, 20 predicted proteins | sample Whisoiple_202_MG_FD_109714 | JGI IMG/M metagenome (GOLD analysis project Ga0164302, IMG submission 109714) | Soil microbial communities amended with pyrogenic organic matter from upstate New York, USA - Whitman soil sample_202_MG | ecosystem: Environmental > Terrestrial > Soil > Agricultural... | reverse complement strand
TGCTGCGCATTCTGAAATAGACGCGTACTGACCCACTCGGTTCCAACCGTCGGCGGATTGAGAAGCGCCCTTTGCGGATGAAACCTCAAGTTTCTCGAACAAGCTAAATGCGACGATCAGTCGCGGTTCGCTGCGCGTGGCATAGGTAAAAACAAGCACCAGCACAGCCGCCACCGCCATATATGCGATGCGCTTTTTGGACAAGCGCAGAACACGTTTCAGAAGTTGTAGTTTGTTGATCTGGCGGCGCACTTTCCTGGGGCGGGAACGTGCCGTTTCGCTGCTCGGCGCCGCGCGGGCGCGAGGGTTTTCTTTCGGTATTTGAACAAATCTGCGATCATACCTATCGCGCCGCTTCGGATTTCCGAGAACCGCGTATGCTTCATTGATGAGCCGTAGCTTTTCGGTAGCTTCCGCCTTCGCGTCCGGTGCGAGAAAGAGGTCCGGATGATATGTCTTGACTAGCTCCCTATAGGCCGACTTGATTTGATCGGCAGTCGCAGAGCGTGTGACGCCAAGAACCTGATAAAAATCCGCATCACTCATCGATCAATGCCCAGCGGATTTCATTTCCCTTTCGCCGCGTTGAGATACTGCGTGTCGTAGTACACGGGCAGCTTGTCGCCTTTGGTCAGTTTGAAACCGAATTGATTGCGCAGATCGAGAACGACTTGCAGCCCCGGCAGATTCAAATTGCCGGTGGTCGATAACTCTTCGACGCTCTCCTGCGCCTGCTTCGGGTTTAATTTCAGCTCGGCGCCGACGGCCTTGATGGCCGCGTCGCGATTCGCCGGATCGTTGACCCACGCCATTCCTTTCAGCCAAGAGCGAAGATAGGCCACCAGGGTCTCGCGATTGTTTTGTGCCCATGCGCGATTCACAGCAAAAAGGGTATTTGGATAATCCGGTAAAACCTCTATAGAATCGCCGATACGCCGCATTCCCGCGGCTAAAGCTTTGGCATCAAATGGCGGATTAAGAATTCCTGCATACGTTTCACCTTTGATCATCGATTCGAGGCGCGCGCCAGTGGCGCCGAGAGCGACGAGTTCGTAATCGCCTTTTGTCATGTCCAATCCATGTGCGAGCAGAATTCGGCGCAATACCAACGCAAACGCTGTATCAACCGCGTCTGCTGCTAGCTTCTTACCTTTGAGGTCGCTCCAGTCTTTGATCTCGGGTCTGACAAACACCGGCAACTCCGTTTTGTCTCGAATCTGCGCCACAGCGACAATCTCGGCGCCCTCTTTTCCCGACCACGCCAGAACATTATCGAAAGCGGTTGAAACGATATCGAACTTTCCTTGACTCACACCGCGCATTTGCTCCGTCGAATTCGGTGTCTCGGTGATTTCCGGTTCTAAACCTTCGGCTGCAAAGTAGCCGTTGACTTTAGCGGCTACAATGGCGGAGTCGATGCGAAAGACGCTTAGACGGATTTTGCGCAGTTCTTTCTCTTGTCCGCTGGCCCATTGGGCACCCAGCACTAGCAACAGCACGATCTCAAACACGAATCGATGGTTTCGTCGCATCTGTGCACCTCCAGTAGCAAACAGTTTCCGCCGCACATTAATCGAGACGGGGGGTTGCTTCAAGCGAGCGACCACGCTCGATTTTTTAGCAGCGGTCCGGACTCGGACTGGCGTGCATTTCCGCTAAAGCATGCGGGCAGACGAAGTTTGGATTGACGGATCGTTTGGACCGGGCAACTCTGCTTAATAAGCGGCAGCGATTCAATTCAACGAAGAATCAGCAACTTCTCACTAGTTTGTCAGCCGATCGCGCACACCGCGTCGCGCCCAGAGCAGCAAAATGAAAGATATCCCAAAGATGTAGGCGAGATCCCAGAGCACAGTCACGGAAAACTCGCCCCTGAATGATGCGCGCGCCAAACGCACCGGATGGAGCAGCGGCAACGCTTCGGCGAGCCACAGCCAGCCGCCCGTCAGCCTTTCTTTGAGCGGGAAGAAGACGTCGGAAAACAAAAACAGCGGCGTAAGGAACAAGGTGAAATAGAAACTGAACATGTCGATATTCGGAATGCGCAACGAGAAAACCATGCCGATCGTGGCGAACAGAAACCCTGTCAGTGGGATCAGCAATAAGACCCAGAGCGACGATGGCAAGGGCGTGAGCCCGAACAGCATCAGCACAAGGAAAAAACATCCCCCGTAAATACAGGATCGGGTCGCGGCCCAGAGCAATTCACCGGCGAGAATATCATCCGGCTCGATCGGTGTGGTCAGCATGGCATCGTAGGTCTTTTCAAACACCAGCCGGACGTAGATGTTGTAAGTCACCTCGAAGCTCGCCCCGTTCATCGCCGCCACACAAACCAGTCCCGGGGCAATAAATGCGAGATAACTCGTGCCGGCCATTTGTGAGATATAGGCCCCGACTCCGACGCCGATTGAAAATAAGTAAAATACCGGCTCGAAAAAGTTCGGCAAAATGTTCCATTTCCAGGTCCGCTTGTACATGGCGGCATTGCGCCGCCAAACGGCCAAGGCGTACGGCAGCGAAGGACTCACGGATTGCCCTCGAGGCTGGTACCGGTCAGGGAAAGAAAAACATCTTCGAGGTTGGTCGGGCGAACGATCACGGGGCGGCGGTCTCCTTTGTCGTGACCGCGAATACGTTCGATCAGATGGGCGGCATCGTCGACGTAGAGCATCAGCCGCCGTCCGATACGTAAGCGCCGTTTCGGTTCGAATCCGTCGAACAGCAGTGCCTCTTCATTTGGCGTGAAATCGAACTCCACAGTTTCCGGTGCGAGCCGGGACACAATCAACTCGGCAGGAGCTCCCGAGGCGATCACCTTGCCCGCGGCAATGATCGCGACTTCATCGCAGAGCCGCTGCGCCTCGTCCATGTAATGCGTCGTGATCAGAACCGTCGTTCCTGCCTCGCGTAATTCCCTGACCCGCGACCACAAGGCCAGGCGTACGGCGGGATCGAGCCCCGTGGCGGGCTCATCGAGAATCAACAGTTCGGGCGCGTTGATCAGCGAGAGCGCAATCGACAACCGCCGCTGGAACCCGCCCGAAAGCTGGCGCACGGGAACCTCGGCGTGTGAGCGCAGCTCCAAAAAGTCGATGAGCTGTTCAGCCCGCCGTGAAAGCTCCGGCTCGTGCAAGAGATGATAGCGGCCGAACACTTGAAGATTTTCTTTGGGTGACAAAGCCTCGATCAGTACGTTCTGCTGCAGTGTGACGCCGAGGCGTGAACGCACCGCGCGCAAGTTCTTGGTGATGTCCATGCCGAAGACGTGAATCGTGCCACTCGTTGGCTGGGTAACTCCGTAAATCATCCGCAGTGTGGTGGTTTTCCCCGCGCCGTTCGGACCGAGAACTCCGAAACAAACGCCCGACGGAATGTCGAGGTCAACCTGATCGACGGCCACACGATCGCCGAATTTCTTCGAAAGTTCCCGCGTCCCCACCACCATTGTTGCGGATGAAGCCTGCTGTTTCACGATGTTCTTTGGAACCTGTTCGATGTGCTAATTGATTACGTACTTTGAACGGTGTCACGCACCCCGTGAACATACGCATGACGGGGAAGGCGAAAAACGATCTCTGTCATGGAGAATCCCGAGGCGAAACAGATCCACCATAGGGTGATGTTATCGTCCGAACTGGCAAGAATAAAGATGAACGTGGATTATTTGATGGCGAGTTTCTTAAACACTCCTTCTTTTTCCGCCTCCGCCACAAAGCGCATATCCGCGACGTCTTCGTACTTGATTTGGTGTATTTTCGGGTCCTTTTCACCCATGCTCGCCAGGAGTGATGCGATCCCGGCCCTGCTGACGTAGGGAATCGCGTCAAACGCGTCACGAAACTGATTGTAAGTGTCTTCTAAAATTTCCGCGTCCTGCAAACGCGCGTATTTCTGAATCGCCCGGATGCCGATCTGCCGATTGCTTTTGAAGATCGCAAGTCCCTCGCCGAGAGCGCGAACCATGCGCCGTGTATTTTCTGGGTTGCTCTTCACGTAGGACCGAGTGCTAGCGATAACCGTCGACGGATACTCAGGCCCGTCGGTAGCGAGATTGATCAGCTCTTGCAGACCGGCTTTCTTTGCCCGGCTGTTCGTCGGAGGTGAGAGCGCGCCCGCATCGATCTGTCCCGCCAGCAACGTCGTCAAAATGTTCGGCACTTCACCGAGCTGCAACAGCGTGTAATCGTTGGCTCCGAGTCCCGCTTTGTTGATGACGTAAAGCACCGCAGTGTGAGTCGACGATCCAATACGCGTGATGCCGATTTTTTTCCCTTTCAGATCAGAGATTCGCTTGATATCGCCGCGAGCCATGATTGAGAAGACAAACCGGTTGACACCCGCGCAAACCATAACCAAATCGGCGCCCGCATTCACCGCCTGGATCGTGTTGAGTGCATCAGCCGTGGTGAACTGAATTTCGCCCGACAACATCGATTGGATCGCTTTGGAAGTGGCGGCGATATGAATGAGCTCTACGTCAAGGCCGTACTTTTTAAATATGCTCTCTTCCTGCGCCACCCAGATGGGGCTCATCACACCGCTGATCGCGCCCCAGTTTAGACGGACTTTGCTCTGCGCCCCGGCCTGCTCTCCCGCGCATAATAGCGCCAAGCCGCTGAGAGCGATGACAAATCGCATTCGGCTCTTCGCAACCGTGAATCGTTTATTTATCAATCGAAGTGTCGTCAAGAAGGTTTTGATTTAGATGGGTAGCCGTTTCTTGTTGGAGTTTCGTTCAATTCGGAGCCACCCACGCGGTCAAGATCGACGGGGTGTTCTGGATCACCGGCTCCCAGGAATCTCCCCGGTCGCGGCTCATGTAGAGTCCGCCTTTACCCTCCATGCGAGCGTCAAACCCATAGCCGCGCGCACCGTCTCCCATGCCGCAGAAAAGCGCGTTCGAATCGGTCGGATGGTGCAACAGCACCCAGGGCATCCAGGGATTTTCCCTTTCCAATCCTTGAGCAGACACGCGCCAGGTCTCGCCACCGTCATCGCTGAGCAGAATGCATCCATGTGGGTGAATTTTTTCCCGGCTCCAAACGCCCGGCGAACCCTTGCCGCCGCACAAAACCATGCGCGGCGTATCGCCCGGCATGAAGTGCCACTCATGGGAATAACTGTGCAACTCAGTGTAGCCCCAGGGCATGCCGTTCTCCACGCGCCGCCAATGCTCGCCGCTATTGTCGCTCCGATAAAAACCGCGCGCCGACGATACATAGTAGCGCTTTTTACTGCCCGGATAATTTTCGATGTAATGCATATCGACGTAGCCGATACCGATGCTGCGATCGTACCAGGTTTTACCGCGATCGCGGCTCATCAATACGCCGCCGTGCTCGAGCAAGACATAAATCAGGCTCTGATCGTCGGGGTGAATAAAGATATGGCGCACGTGGGGGAATTCGACACCACGCAGGCGAGGCGGCACATCCCACTTCTTCTTTGCCTCATCGGGAATGGCGAGCATGCCGTCGAGCGGCTCCCAGGTGTTTCCCTTATCCTCACTGCGCAGCAGCCGGATCGGCCCCATTCCCATGTAAACGACGCGTTCATCGTGGGGATCAACCGTGAATGTTCGCACGTCTCCTTCCATGATCTTCGTCCAGCTTTTCCCGGCATCCTCACTACGATAGCCGCCATCGAAGGCCACCGCGGCAAAAACAACTTGAGGATTTTTTTTGCAACCGATCAGATGCTCCAATGTTTTGCCGGCGAAGAATTCTCCCACCGTTTGCGGCGCGCCGGAGCGATTCTCCATCACTTTCAATCCACCGTTATGAGCGATGTAGTAATGCAGCGATTCCATAAAACCTCCAAGCGTTTCGCGTCCATCATCTGGCGTCTTGCGTTAAACTCTAAACCCAATACCCGAGACGCTAAACCGACTGCCCGTTTTTGAGAGCGCGATAAACTTTCTCCGACGTTACTGGCAAATCCGTAATGCGCACACCGCAAGCGTCCGCTACAGCATTCGCGACCGCCGCGGCGGTCGGCACATTGGCGACCTCGCCGATCGCCAGACTGTTGTAGGGACCGGGGCCCGCCGGCACGTTTTCCATTACATGAGTCTTGAGCGGCGGTATGTCCGTGATGTTGGGAATTTTAAATTCGCCAAAGTTGGTGGTAGTAATTTTCGGCCCATCGAACATAACTTCTTCGGTCAGTGCATAGCCCAGACCAAAAACCACCCCGCCCTCGATTTGCCCCTGATGCATCAGCGGATTGATCACCTTTCCCGTCGTGTGAGCCGAAACCATGTTGCGTAAGGTGATTTTCCCGGTCTCGGGATCGACATGGACTTCGGCGATTTGCGCCGACACCGAGGCATCGTGGGATTTTTCCGAGCTTTTGTAATAGCCGCGCACGTAAATCGGCGCGCCTTTGAACTTGACGATCTCGCTGAAGCTCATTTGCCGCTTCGACGGCTTGTGTGCGACCGCGCCTCGATCGAGGGTCAGCTCCTTGGGCTCCACTTCCAGAGCTTGCGCGGCGAACGCGAACAGTTCTTCCCGCGCTTTGATACCCGCTTCAAAGGAAGCATTGCCGTAAACGCGCGTTGCCCGACTACCGCCGACCCCACCATCGCTCGGCACAATCGTGCTATCAGCCTGCTTGAGCTCGATCTCATCTGCCGGAATGCCCAACTCTTCCCCGACCACTTGGACGATCACCGTGAGCACTCCCGCGCCCTGATCGACCACCGGCGTGATCACTTTGACTTTACCGTTGTCCTCGATAGCCACGAAAACATTTCCCTCGCCGCCGCTCGGGCTCCATTCCGAGAATGACAGGCCGCGGCCGACGTTTTTCGGTTTGGGTTTGCTATAGTCCGAAAGCTCGAGCGCTTTTTGCAGAGCTTCTTCACCGCGAATATGCGAAATATGACCACCGGTGGGTGTCTCGTCGCCGTCGCGCAGCATGTTCTTGCGCTTGAATTCCGCCGGATCCATGCCGAGCTTGCGCGCGACCATATCGAGCTGGCTTTCATTGGCAAAAAAACCCTGCGGATCGCCGGGTGCGCGCATATGGCCGCAGGGAATCTTGTTGGTGTAAACCATTCTCTCTTCGATCAAACAGTTCTCAATTTTGTACGGGCCGGCACAAGTGGACGCGCCGATCAGATAACCTGCGGGCTTCATCGACGCATAGGCGCCGCTGTCGAATAGAAAATCGAGGTGGTGCGCGACGATTTTCCCGTCCTTTTTGACCCCTGTCTTGATCTTGATGATCGCCGCATGGCGCGGATTTCCGGCGGTCAGCTCCTCAGTGTAATCCATGATCATGCGCACCGGCTGAGCGCTTTTCTTCGAAAGAAAATAGGCTACCGGCACATCCATAAAGCCGCCTTTGCCGCCGAAGTCGCCGCCGATGTGGGTCGGATGAAACACCAATTTTTCTTTTGCGATGCCGATGCAATTTGCGAGCTGACCGCGAACCGCGAAGGGCGTTTTGCTGCACGACCAGATTTCCGCACTACCCGACGCATCGGCTTTGACCACACAGGCATGCGGCTCGAGGTAAGATTGATGTGTCACTTGGGTTGTAAAAGTATTCTCGACGATGATGTCCGCCTGCTTGAATCCCTCCTCGACATCCCCCTTGCCCCATTTGAGATAGGCAAACACATTGCTGAGATTTTCCACCGGCACGGGTAAGCCCCTGTAGGAAAGCAAGTCCGGGTGCAGCACTGACGCGTCGGGTTTAGCGGCTTCGACCGGATCGAGCAGCGGCTCCAGTTCTTCGTATTCGACCTGGATTAAATCGATCGCCTGTTCGGCAGCGAGCCGAGACTCCGCGGCCACTGCCGCAACTTTTTCGCCGATGAACCGGACCACGCCATCCGCAACGATCGGTGTATCGTAGATACAGCGGCCGATGCGCAGCCCGGCAACATCTTGACCGGTGATTACCGCTTTCACGCCCGGCACGTTCAGAGCCTTGCTGGTATCGATCCGTTTAATTCGTCCGTACGGAATCGGACTCCGCAAACACTTGCCCCACAAACTGTCCGGAAACTTGAAGTCCGCACTATAGAGCGCCTTACCGGTGACCTTGAGCTCACCCTCGACCCGAGGCGTCGGCTTACCCACCACCTGCGTCATCTAATTTCCTCCTAATGATTAATGCTATCCGAATGTGCACTGCCTGTCGTTTTAAACTGAGAGACAGCGCCTTGTCCAGGGATATGAGTCTTAGATTGGCGCCTTTTGCGCTCTTTGCGCGAGGCACACGGATTGAATGTTTGAACCATTTCCACGTCCTAGTGCAGTTCATCCCCAGACTGTGCGCGCAACTTCCGTCACCAGCTCCAGCTTACGGCGCATGTCATCCCAGCTAATTAAATTGCCCGAAGCCGCCGAAGCGAAACCGCACTGTGTGCTGACCGCGAGGTTTTCCATCGGAACGTACTCGGACGCTTGCTCGATTCGTCGAAGCAATTCGTCCACGGATTCCAACTCCGGTTCCTTGGTCGTAATGAGGCCCAGCACCACGGTCTTCCCCTTTGGCACGAAGCGCAACGGCTCGAATCCGCCGGCGCGCTCACTATCGAATTCCAGGAGATAACGATCCATTTTGAGCGAGCCAAAAACCTTGTCGGCGATGGGCTCGTAACTTCCCTCCGCCCCCCATGCGCTGCGCTTGTTGCCGCGGCAGAAATGTATACCGATCACAGTATCGGCGCGCCGGTTGATCCCGTCGATCATGGCGTTATCCGCAGCAATGGCTGCGCTCAACGCCTCATTGAGATTAATACTGCTTTGTCGCAGCAGTTCGCGCCGCTTGCGGTCGAAAAAGTTCGAGTACGACGGCGCATCGAGCTGCACGTACGACGCGCCTTCGTCGAACAGAGCCTGCACTTCTTCGCGCATGATCGCGGCCACATCCTGTAGCATGTCATGCACGGTTGGGTAAAATTTGTCCGTCACACCCGGTCTATAACGCATAATCGCGTGCTGCATCGCCGCCGGCGTGCAGATTTTAAAAGGTCCTGGCGCGTGCTGCTTTAAGAACGGCGCTTCATCGGGTGTGAATCGACCCTTTTTTGTGAGTTTGCCGCCGACAATGTATTGAAGATTTCCTTCCTTGGACTGTTCAGCCAGGTCTTTGCCTCTGCCTTGCCATTCGAATTTCACTACGGGCTTTCCCGGAACCAGCCCGCCGATGGCTTTGGTGATATCCGCGGTAAAAATATCGCGCCGGTACTCCCCGTCCGTAAAAATCTGCACGCCAGCGGATTTTTGCAGCTCCAATGCCTTCAGAATAGAGCGGTCCTCGATTTCGCGGACCGTTTTCTGATCCACGCGCCCTTCCCGCAGCGCCACCCGCGCCTTCAACAACTCTTCCGGCCGCAGCAAACTGCCGATATTATCGGCGCGAAATCGAATGGCCATGCGTCCCCCCTTGCCACGATCACTTGATGCCCAACTCGCGCAGCACCTCGCGCTGTAGGCTGAAGTCAAAAATTTTTCCCGCTGCCGCCGGTTCCGCAAGCTTGAGAACCTGCGCTTCCGCCGCGAGGTGCTCCTTTATTTCTTCATCGCTCGGTAGGCCCGTGCGCGTAAACGCCGGCAGTGAAGCACGATAGGATTCCGCGGCGGTCTTGACGTCGATGCGATAAAGGCGCGCGAGAAATTCGCTCCCTTCCTTTTCGTTATCCAAGAAAAGCCGGTTTCCTTTCGCCCGTGACCGGAGAATCTTTTTCACGCGCTCCGGTCTTTCTTGCAGAAGCTTCAACGGCACCGCAAGACCGCTGTCGATGCCGGCAAATTTTTCCAAAGCGCTGTCGAGAACGTTCATTTTGAATTTGTCGCGCGCCACAGCGACCCACGGCGGGCTCAACGCCGTAATCTGAACCGAGTTGTTGACCAGCGCTTGGAGCTGCATGGTCTGATCATTGATCTGAACCGCAGTGATGTCTTTTTCAGGATCCAGTCCGCCGAGCGCGAGCATGCCCTTCGCGCGCGTATGCTGACTTCCACCGACGGTGGAGATTCCGAGCACCTTGCCCTTTAGGTCTTTGATCGAACGATACTCCGGCCGCACCACGAGCCAGAACAACGGACGTCGGAGCGTCACCACAACCACCCGCAGCGGCGCGCCCCTCAGGATCGCGCGGATTGCGCTCCCCACCGACGCCTGACCGTCTACTTCGCCGGCGATGCCCGCAGTAATCGCGATGCTCGAGCTCATCTGGATGAACTGAGGATCGAGTCCCTCTTCGCGGAAATAACCCTTTTCCTTGGCGAGGAACAAGTCGGCGTAATTAATACCGCTGCTGGAATAGGCGATCCGGCTATATTGCAAAGGCATCTGAGCATGGGCGGTGCCACCGCCGAGAAGAAAAATCAGCGGAAGATAAGCGAGCAGTCTCTTCATAAGTCGCTGTTTAACTCGTTCCCCAGACTTGCCGCGCCGTTTCGACAACCGCTTCCAGCTTTCTTATCTGATCGTCTTCGCTGATAAGATTACCGACCACGTCGGATGCGAAACCGCATTGCGGACTGATTGCCAATTGCTCCAGTGGAATATACTTGCTGGCTCGCTCGATGCGCTGCTTGAGATCGTCAACTGTTTCTAGCTCCGCTACTTTGGTACTGACCAGCCCCAGCACGACGGTTTTGTTCTTCGGGACAAAGCGCAGCGGTTCGAAAGTGCCGGCGCGCGGGCTGTCGTATTCCAAGAGAAATCGATCGTGGTGCAGCTCGTTGAATATTTTTTCGGCAATCGCATCGTAGCTCCCCTCGCGATGCCACATACTGCGTTGATTCCCGCGGCACAGATGAATACCGAAAGTGACGCCATCGAACAGGCGTAAAATCTCGTTATCGGCGTTGATCGAACGCGTGAGATTTTTTATCGGATCCTCACCGCGATCGCGCATTTCTTGCAAGGACGGCCCGTCCACATAAGCCGTGTAGCTCGGCGCATCGATCTGAACGTAGCGGCAACCGGCATCCACCAGACCCCGAATCATTTTCCGCTCGATCCGCACCACGTCCGCGACAAAGTCATCGACGCTCCAGTAAATCGATTTCGAGTTCTGATAATCGAAGCGCTGGGTGATACGATCGGGGCCGACCAGAGTGACTTTTGCCGGTTTCTGCGTCAAAGCGCTGACGAATCGATATTCCTCCAAGGGCAGATTTCGCGCCAGACGAAGTTTTTGAGAAACTGGGCGGCGCTGCAAAATCGCCGCGCCTTGGCCCGCGATGTGATACGGATCCCAGCGCTGGAGCGGCTTACCCTCGCGCACAAGGCTTTCGACAAACGCAAGATCAACCCGGCGCGCGTCGAAGCCGCTGACGGAGGCAGCGAAGCTATCCTGAAAATTCAGTCGCCGAAATTCGCCGTCTGTGATCACGTCGAGCCCAATTTGCTCCTGCAGCTTGACCGCCGTGCGAATGGCCTCATCTTCGATACGGCCAAGCTCCTCGGCGGAAATCTTCCCTTGGTCGCACTCACCGTACGCCTCTTTTAAACGCGCGGGCCGAAGCAAACTCCCGATAACATCCGTTCTGATTTTCGCCATCGGACTCGAACTTTCTTTCACGGTATTCTCCTTCCGTCATTCTCAACGGGTGAATAATTCGTTGATCCCCTTGCCTGCGCCTTCTTTGCTGGCTTCCTTGCGCGCTCTCTCTATGGTGTCGGCCGCATCACGCGCAAGTTGCGCCATGTCGATCGTAGTGAGCTTGCCTTCGCGCTTTAGAAATCGGCCATCGACAATCACGGTATCCACGTTCCAAGGCTGCGCCGACTGCACAATCATGTTGGTCGCGATAGTGAACGGCAGCATGTTGACGTCCGTCGTGCGCACCAGAATTAGGTCCGCCCGCTTACCCGGAGTCAGCGAACCAATGTAATCAGCGAGACCGAGAGCACGCGCTCCGTCGATGGTCGCCATTTCCAAGACCCGCTGCGAAGTGATACCAAACTCACTTTTTTGCAGTCCGTTCTCGATATTTTGCATCGCTTTCATGATCGTGAACATGTCAGCGTTGCCACAGAGAATCGTCGTATCGACGGAGAGACTCACTGGCACACCAGTGCGCAGGAACGATCCCACGGGGGTAATGCCGAACCCGGTGCGCAGTTCGGTGTAGGGACTCAGGCTCACGGGCGTTTTGGTTTCGGCGAGGAGCTTAAGATCTTCCGGTGAATTATTGGTCACATGAACGAGAACGACGTCGGCGCCGAGCAATCCGGCTTTCGCGAGGGCCTGGATGCCTTGTCGTTTTTTCACCCGTTCCATGCTCGTACCCATGTGGGTCGTGATTGGCAGCCCATGCTGCCGAGCGAAAGCCCATTCCTCGCGAGCGATTTCGATCGAATTGGTCTCGGGTCCACGCGGTGCAATGCCGAGTGTCAGCAGCATGTCCTGTGAGTCGCCGAACCACTGTTTTTGTACTCGCGCAATGTCATCCAGCGGCAGCGTCGCATCCGGTGGGGTTTTGCGTGAATAGCCGTAAGCGAAACGCGCCCGAGCGCCAACCTCCTGGTGCACTTTGATTTCGGCGTCGGCGTATTCGGGGCCGAGCAGGTTGTGCGACCAATTTGTAACCGTGGTGATGCCTGAGAAAATCGCCTCAGCGACCGCAAGGCGGACGCCTCTGGCATTGTCCTCCGGCGTAAAGAACTGACCTAGCAGGCGACTGATATAAAAATATCCCGTGTTCTCAGTCGGGCCGGCCATGTTGCGTGCCACCGCCCCCCACATGTGCCAGTGAGTTTCGATGAAGCCTGGGAGCGCAATCATATTGTCGGCGCGGATGATCTCCGCGCCCGGCGCCGACAAATTCCGCCCCACGGCAACTATCGCTCCGTCGCGCACGTGAATCTCGCCACCGCTAACCTCGCCGAGCTTCGCGTCCATCGTGAGAACGTGCGCGTTCTTGACGATGAACTCACCGCGCTCCGCAAATACGCCGGGGACACCTCCGGGCGCGCCCGTAGCGCCCTGTGCCGCTCCTGCCGTGTTGCTCGCCAGCGCCATTGTCCCTAGCGCAGCCGCTGCGCCGAGAAAATCGCGCCTGGTCATTTCAACGGTCATACGATCGCCTCTCGCTCGACAAACATACCCCGCCTCAACGCTGCTATATCAAAGTCCGTTGCGCGGGCAAACGGAGAATCCACGAACGTCTTTACTGGGCATTTGTAAATGTCCTTGAGAGATCTAATTTGACGGGACTAAATATGAGGCGAACTCAGTAAGACCCGATCCAAATCGGCTTTCTCGACCGAGCGACAATCTTTCCGGTCAGATATTAGAATTTCGTAGACCCGCACGTTGAACGACATGAGTGTTCCAAGCTGAGTTGACAAGAAGCGAATACTAAACAAGATTTGGCCGTTCTGAAAATTTCCATAACGACCAATGGCAGACCTGTCTATTCAATAATAGGCAGCAAACATAGCGCCGGAGTGGATCCTGGATCTTGTAGAGCTCGTCCAAGACATTGCACCCGCCACGTGCGATCGTCAGAATGTCCCGTTATACGAGCGGCACGGGTTTAAGACTCTCGGCACGATCCAGGTAGCGGATTCTCCGCCGGTCGTCCCGATGGTGCGTAAACCTCATTAATGAAGTGCATAGATACGAGGTCAACGCAGTATCATCACCGAGACGAAACGTGCGCCTATGTGGACTTTGCGACCGGCGAAAGCAAATTCGCATCTCTCGCAAGCAGCCATTTACCACTTTGTTTTTTTAGGATCGAAAGCGTATGCCCTGCTCGCGTGATTTGCTCGCCGCCGGGCGGCGTGATGGTAACCGTTAACCTGGTCCGCATAAACGCCCATTCTTCGAATACCTTGATCTCTTCGATGTCGCTCGTGCCAGCGAACTGAGCCCGGCCATGGCTTGCTTGCGCTTGGGCCGCCGCAGCGAAGGCGGATTTGCCAAATATCGGGGGCTGTCCAGCCACCAGAAACACTACGTCATCTGTCATTAATTCCAGAATAGCTTTAACATCACCGCCTTTGGTCGCCGACATCCAGGTAGCAACCAACTGCCGAATCTCTTGCTCGTCGTTTTGCATATGGACCTCCTTTAACCTAAGGCGGTTAGCTTTTTTTCACTCGAGATCACTCCAATATACCTGTTAACATGGAACGAAGTTATTCATCTTACCGGCTCACTTATGAAGAATGAAAATGCCAGGCGAAGGATTCCTCGCACGTGCCCTCAGACAACATTCCCCCCTGCGATGCTGTTATTCAGCCGCAGGAAGAAATCTTTCCTAGTTTTGTGGTAAAAAGGTTTCGCTGTGCCAGTACAATACCGTTACATCTCGGCCGACTCGCATCTGGAGATCGATTCAAAGCATTGGCTTGATCGCGTCCCGGCAAAGCACCGCGCCCTCGCGCCGCGCCTGGTCCGTCAGGCCGACGGAAGCGATGCTTGGATAATCGGGGATACGATCAAACGTCCCGCAGCTGCTGCCGATCTCTACGGTGGGAAGGGCCGCGACCAATACGTCCCGTTCAATGGCAGATATGAAGGCACGCCCGGGACCGGCGCTCCCGAACAGCGCCTACGCGAGCAGGATCGGGACGGCATCGACGCCGAGGTGCTCTTTCCCTCACAACAGGGCGGCCCGAAGCTCTGGCGGCGCATCGAAGAAGATGATGCTTATAAGGCGGTGGTGCGCGCATACAATAGCTGGCTCGCTGAACAATATTGCGCCGTGGACCCAGCGCGTCTCATCGGCGTCGGCATCCTGCCGCTGGTGAATAACGTCTCTGACGTGATCACCGAGTTGAACTATTGCGCGAACGTGGGCTTCAAGACCGTTCTGCTTCAAGGATTTCCGAGCGCCAAACCGTATCCGAGCCAAGACGACGATGCTTTTTGGCACCGCGCTCTCGAACTGGACATGCCGATCAGCGTTCATGTCGATCTTGATCGCAGCGGCGAGCGCAAAGGTCCACTCTTCAAGTATCCGAATGAGTCCGCTGAAATTTTGGGAAAATTAACTCACGATCTCGTCGATCAAGTGGGCCGTTTTGGTCCGGTGCGCGGCAACGGCTCCATAGCGGCCGTGCAGTGGGTTTTGGCCGGATTGTTCGAGCGCTTTCCGAGTTTGCGTATATTTTTTGCCGAGAATCAGATCGGCTGGATTCCCTTCTTTTTACAAGGTGCGGACGTGCGGTACGATCGGCACCATCGTTGGGCCGATCGCTTGCTTGGACTGAAACCGCTGCAGCGTCCTCCGAGCGAATACATTCGCGAATATTTTTATTGGGGGTTTCAATTCGACCGCATCGGCGTCGAGCTGCGCCACAAGATCAACGTCGATCGCCTGATGTGGGGTTCCGATTTTCCCCATCAAGAGTCCGACTGGCCCGACTCGCTGAAGATCATCGACAAAAATTTCGCCGGCGTGCCGGACCCAGAAAAGCACAAGATGGTTTGCGGCAACGCCGAGAACTTCTTCCGACTCACCGCTTCGTGAATTATTACACTATTCGTGGAATTTGGTCCCGGCTCTCGCCAAAATCCGCCCTGCGATGAAGTCAATTTCAACTGAATGCCTTGACCAATTTGTTATTTCGAGCAGAGCGAGAAATCTTTCCTATTTCGGGCACTCGGAAGGGCGTCACTCCGGAAGATTTTTCCTTCATTCGAATGACAGATAAAATGGCAGTGCCTTTTTCGTTTCTTTGCATATTTGCTGTACTGTATGCCCACCCGTTCTAAATTTTCGCAGCGGAGTATTCATGGCTGAACCGACGGTTTTTTGTCCACAGTGTAAATCCGAGATCAAGCTCACCGAGTCGCTTGCCGCGCCGTTGCTTGAATCGGTACGGCGCGATTACGAGCAACGCCTCTCACAAAAAGATAACGAAATATCGAAACGCGAAAAGTTTCTCAATCAACGTGCTGAGTCAATTGAAAAGGCAAAACAAAATCTCGATCATGAAATCGAGCAGAAACTACGCTCCGAGCGCGCCCGAATCGGCGCCGAAGAGGCACAAAAAGCCAAGCTCGCAATCGGGGCCGATCTTGAACAAAAAGCAAGCGAAATCGATCATCTTCAACAAATTTTGCAAGAACGAGATAAAAAACTTGCCGAAGCGCAGCAGGCACAAGCGGAGCTGCTCCGAAAGCAGCGTGAGCTGGACGATGCCAAGCGCGAGCTCGAGTTGACAGTTGAGAAACGCGTTCAGGCCAGTTTAGTGGCAGAACGGGATAAGGCAAAAAAAGAAGCCGAAGAAGAGCTTAAGCTCAAGGTGATGGAGAAAGATCAAACCATCACCGCCATGCAAAGGCAGATCGAAGAATTGAAGAGGCGCGCCGAGCAGGGTTCGCAGCAACTTCAAGGAGAAGTTCAAGAGCTGCAGCTAGAGAGTCTCTTAAGAGCCAAATTTCCACGCGACACCATTCAGCCGGTTGCTAAAGGCGACTTCGGCGGTGATGTGCTGCAGCGGGTCATTGGTCCGCTGAATCAACTCTGCGGCACGATTCTTTGGGAGTCGAAGCGAACGAAAAACTGGAGCGACGGCTGGTTGCCCAAGCTGCGCGATGATCAGCGCGCCGCCAAGGCCGATATTGCGGTGATCCTCAGCCACGCATTACCCAAGGAAGTCGAGACTTTCGGTTTTCTTGACGGTGTCTGGATCGCCGATCCAAAAGTAGCGCTGCCGGTCGCATTATCCTTGCGCCAAAGCTTGATCGAAATTTCCGCGGCCCGCCAAGCTACCCAAGGCCAGCAGACAAAAATGGAGATGGTCTACAGCTATCTCACCGGATCGCGTTTTCGTCAGCGAGTGCAGGCGCTTGTGGAGGCATTCTCATCGATGAAAGAAGATCTTGATCGCGAGAAAAAAACCATTACCCGGCAATGGGCCAAACGCGAAGAGCAAATCGATCGGGTGATGCAAGCCACAGTGGGCATGTACGGCGACCTTCAGGGCATCGCCGGTAAGACGCTCCAGGAGATCGAAGGGCTGGAGTTTCAAGGAATGTTAGACTTCAAGGATGACGAATAATTTGCCGATCATCGTGATCGAAACCACAATCCATGCACCTGTCGAGTTATGTTTCGATCTTGCTCGCGATGTCGGTGTCCATGCGGAATCCGCGGCGTTTTCGTCCGAACGCATCGTTGAACCGGGCCGAACGAAGGGAGTCCTAGAGCGCGGCGATCTTGTCGCCTTCGAAGGCCGTCACTTCGGCATCAGACAGCGCTTCGTCGCTCGCATAACCGAGCTCGACCGCCCTATCCGCTTCGTCGATGAAATGGTTCACGGCGCGTTCAAGCGACTGCGGCACATTCACGAATTCGAACGGACCGGGAATGCGACGTTGATGCGCGACATCATCGAGTGGCAAGCACCCTTCGGATTCATCGGCAGGCTCGCCGATACACTGTTCTTGCGCCGCCACATGGCTTGGTTCGTTTCGACCAAACAACGCGCTCTAAAAGAAATCGCCGAGCGTCGCAACCAAATCAGCAAGGACGACGATTTCACATCACATCTGTCCTGAAGTCCGCCGAGTCCCATCAGTAGCGAATTCCGCTTGACCAAAGACCGCTTGGTATTTATTCTCTGCGGGCACATTTCCCTCGGCCAGCTTTGCGCTTTGGAGGCGAGATTCCATGTTCTTGCGGTTATTCCAGTTGCTTTCAACAGTCCTTGGCCTAGCACTCGCGACCTCCGCCGGCGCTGAGCTGATCCGCACCGCAGTGCCGCGCGCTAGTCTCAATTATCTCTCCATCTATGCTGCCGAAGCCAAAGGTTTTTTCAAAGATGAAGGCCTGGAGAACGAAACCATCGCCATCGGCGGGCCCGCGGCGATCGCCGCGCTGCTCAGCGGCAACGTCGATTTCAGCGGCGCCGGTGGCAGCGGACTGCGCGCCGCCGCGAAAGGAGCGGAGCTGAAGGCCATCTTCTATCAGACGGAGAAGGTAACTTGGTTTTTTGTCGTACATCCGAGCATCAAAAGTGTCGCTGATCTGAAAGGCAAGAAGATTGCGGTCGGACTGATCGGCGATAGTGAAGATCGTTTCTCCACCATGTTTGTCGAAAACAACGGTCTTTCGGCAAAGGACATTACGCGCATTCCCATGGGCACGAGTTCCGGAGCTCGTATTGCGGCGATCAAAAGCGGCTCGCTTCAGGCGGCGGTGCTCGATCCTGGCGGAATGATCGTTGCGGAAAAGGAAGGCCTGCATTCGCTTGCGTTCTTGGGCGATCTATTTCCCTTGCCATTTCAAGGCTACGCCGTCACCGACAAAAAGATCGCCGAAAATCCGGCACAAATTAAGCGTTGGATTAGGGCGATGAGTCGCGCGCTGCTGTTCTTGCGCGAGCGACCCGAAGAGGCTGCCGAAATTGGCATCAAAAGGCTTCAGCTCGGCAACATCAATCGTGCCATGCTCATCGAAGCGACAAAAGCCTATACCCGTGCCTTTCCTCCCGGCGTCCCGGGCTTGCCGTCGGTCGAAGGCATCAAGAACATTCTCGAGTACGAGGTTCGCGTCCCCATGAACATGGCCGCGCCTCTGCCCGCGCGACGACTGCTCGATCTTCGCTTTGCCGAAGAGGTGAAACGAGAGTTGGAACAGAAAGGCTTGGGCAGATAGCCGACGGCATCCATAGCTGACAGGGTGATGCCGCATCGCTCCTGCGACTGAATGATACAAATTCCACTTTCCCTGGCTCAGGGACCATGCTGGGAACTCGAAAATCGCAAGATCGACAGCACGATGTTTCTGCAAATCATTGCGCCGAGTTTTCCTGAGGCCACCACGGCTTTTTTCGAAGGCTCATGCATCGCTTCGGAGGTCGTGCAGATTTTCCAACGATATCTCGATCCTGGTCCTTACCTCCCCAAAGCGCAAACGATCTGGTCAACCGGTCGCAATGAACAGTTCCGCTGCCGTTTTACGGTCGACTTGTGCGAAGCTCTGGCCGAAGCCTCGCTGCATCATGCCGAGCCGGAACTTTTCGATCATCTCTTCATCTATGTGCTGCATATGCCATTATTGGAATGGCCCGATGCGTTTTCAAATTGTATGTGGATTGCTGCTTCGGTCTCTGCCACGCGGGTCGGTGCTTTCGCCGGCAAGCTAGGCATGCGGTTTAAGTACATCAAATGAGTTGAGCAAGGATTCAGTCCGCTGCCGTCTGTCGGTATAAGGCATTTGGATCCCAGCTGGCGGCGGACACACGAGCCATGACACATTCCGATCTTTCATTGTCTTTGGCGCGTCGCACGGACGCTCGGGCGATTGCCAACATGTCACGCGTTTTGATCGAGTACGGATTGCCATGGAAATGGACGGCGCAGCGCGTCGAAGCCAGTATTTGCGCGGCCAATGTCAACGTTCTCGTTGCGCGGCTTGAGACTCGAATTATCGGCTTTGCCATCATGCGTTACGGCGACGACGACGCGCATTTGGATCTGCTTGCCGTGGCGCTGCCATACCGACGGCTCGGCGTTGGACAGGAGCTTCTCAACTGGTTGGAGAAGTGTGCAACGGTGGCGGGAACTTTTCGCATTACCCTGGAGGTTCGAGAAAACAATCGTGGCGCGCAGCAATTCTATGAGCGGATGGGTTATCACCGGCTGAATCTCGTTCCTGGCTACTATGAAGGAACTGAGGCCGCGCTCCGAATGAGGCGGGATTTGGCGTCGGGATCCAGCTGTCCATCGAGCAGCCATTCAGACTCTCGATCCTAGTCGTTGGTTCAGCGTTCCTGTCATCTCGAACAAACTCAGAGATCTTCTCTTTCATAGCTTCACGCCCAGAAGATGATTTCCCTAAAGTGCATCACTCCGGCAGACGTCACGCTTTTCAGAATCGTGCGCCTGCGGGCATTACAGGATACTCCCAGTGCGTTCAGCGCCACCTATGCCGAGGAATGTCGACTGGCGGATACTGACTGGATATCGCGTATCGCGCAGTGGAGCGGATCGGCATCGACGACGTACATCGCTATGGAAGCCGATGCTGCTTGCGGCATCGCCGGCGGCTATCTCGAGCAGAGCGACAGGAGCCGAGCCCATCTGGTATCCATGTGGGTGGCGCCGAGCCACCGGCGACTTGGAATCGGGGCGAAATTGGTCGATGCCATAATCGATTGGGCCCGCGGTCAAAATGCGCGTACTTTGGAGCTGATTGTGACCAGCAACAACGATGTGGCCATCAACTTCTACACGCGCCTAGGGTTCACGTTCACCGGGAAAACTTCTCCGTACCGAAACGATCCTGCTTTGACCGATCAGGAGATGATCCGTACGATCTCGGGTTAAGAACCTAACGTGTTGCCTGAAGTTCTTACAGGTCCCGACTCCCATGAGCGGTTGAATAGAAATGGCGCCATTCGCAGGGGGCGGGTAGCTTTAGGACGATTGGAACCCGGTGAACCGCGCGTTATAATCCGATTGTTCGCTCATTGGGAACATTCGCGAGGTGTGAACATGTCTGCGCCAACCAGTCTATTGATGCTTGAGTTCCTCGCTTGGGTCGCAAGCCGGCATCGAACTTACGGCGATGTCATGAACGCATGGCAGAGCACCTGTCCCCGGCACACGATCTGGGAAGATGCGATGATCGATGGTTATGTGCAAGTACAGCGCTCGGAGACACGACAAGATCCGGAAGTAACGCTTACGCCCGCCGGTCGAGCTTTACTCAACGGCAGAGCCGCTCAACTGTAACGAGCGTCGTCTGATTGAATTGACAGGCGCGAAATAGTTCGTCCCGGTTCGCCGCTTAATCCCTGAAGTGTCACGAACCGCTTTCCTTTTCGGCGCGACCTCTATTCTCGGTTTCATTCCGCCTGGCTCGAAACCGTTTTGCGTCTTCATGCGCCAGAGATCCTGCTTTATTGTCACGCCGTTTGTGATGTGCCGAAGTGTGAGGCGGCGCCCGAATGGCGCGCGAAATCAACGTCGAGCATCTCGAACGCACGCTTGCCGCCTTGCCGCAATTTATCCGGCTTGTATCTGGGCGGGCCGGGGCCGCTGGTAAAACCCAGAGGTGAAATTTTCGCCCTTGAACTATGACTCCATCCACCGAAGATGAAAGTTTTCTCTGCTGGAGCGCATCGCCGGCTCAAATGGATCGACTCTGGGCCGACGGCTGGCGTCACTTCGGCATCGTGTTCATGCGCTACCCTAAAGCCGTCCACGGTGGCCGAGAATTCACGGTTCTGCCTCTCCGCATTGACCTCGCCCGGTTCCGCACTACGCGAAGCCAAAAACGAGTTCTGGCAAAAAACCGCGACGCGCGGGTGATCGTACGGCCTTCGTTCGTGGATAGCGAAAAAGACGCGCTGTTCGAAAAACATCGCCTGCGCTTCGCTGAAAACGTCCCGACTTCGCTCTTCAATTTCCTGTCGACCATCCCCGGATCGATTCCCTGCGTCAATTTGGAACTCTGTGTTTATTTGGGCGCGCGGCTGAGCGGCGTCACGTTTCTCGACGTCGGTACACAAGCGACTTCAGCCGTGTATGCCATGTTCGATCCGGCCGAGCTTAAAAGAAGCTTGGGGATTTTCATGATGCTCCAGTCGATCGAATTTTCGTTGCGGCGCGGTTATCGTTACTACTATCCCGGCTATGCCTATCGCGAGCCCTTCGCCTACGATTACAAGAAGAGATTTATCGGATTGGAAGTTTTCGATTGGACCGGCGGTTGGACACCATTTCGCCGAGAGGACGCCGCACCGGAGTAATCAAGCCACATTGACCTTATGCGCACCGGGATTAAGCCGCCGAATTTTTATTCACAAAAACTTTTTCTGCGCGTAACCTTTTCCTCGTCTGTGCCGATTCGTTAGTGAGCGTCGAATGGGCAAAATCGTGTTGCCGGTGGCAAACCGAGATGGACTGGTTCGTCAGGTTTGAACGGTAATTTCTGTCATCTTGCAACCTTGCCGTACGACGTTAGAATTGCCCTATGCAATCCGTTTACGTCGCTGGCGTCGGCTTGACCCGATTTGGCAAAGATGCGCGCTCGCTTGGGGAGATTTTTTCTGAAGCCGCGCAGCTGGCGCTTGCCGATACCGACGAAGTTGACGCACTCTACATCGCGGTGATGAATCCCGAGGAATTTACCGGCGACAGCAATATCGCCTCGTTGATCGCCGATGCGGTGGGTTTGACCGGTGTACCGGCGACACGGGTTGAAACCGCCTCTTCCGCAGGCGCGGCGGCGCTGATGGCGGGATTTCAAGCCATCGCCTCGGGATATTACCGGCGCGTCTTGGTCCTGGCCGGCGAAAAAATGACCCATCTCAGCACCAGCGCGACGACGCGCATTCTGGCGGAAGTCATCGATCCGCGGGAGCGCCTGTGCGGCGCAACCATGCCGGCGCTGGCGGCCATGATTACTGAAAAGTATCGACAAAAGTTTCACCTGTCGGAAGCGCGCCTGGAAAATATGCTCTGTAGCATTGCGCGCAAAAACCACGGCAATGGAACGAAAAACCCGTCGGCGCAGTTTCAGCGCGCGATCTCGCGCGAGACATACTTTAGCAGCAAGTTGGTCGCCACGCCCTTGCGGCTCTATGACTGCGCGCCGATTACCGATGGTGCGGCCGCCCTCGTACTTACGCGTGCACCGAGCGACGTGCGCCTCTCGGGCGTGGGTCAAGGCACAGGAGTTTTGAGCCTTCAGGATCGCGAAGTGTTCACCTCTTTTCCCTCCACGCAAATCGCAGCCGCACGTGCTTACGCCATGGCGAACACGGGACCGACGGGAATCGACTTTGCCGAAGTCCATGATGCCTTTACTCCCTTCGAAATCATCAGCACCGAGGATCTCGGATTTTTCCCTCCTGGGAAAGGCGGCGA
>Ga0164302_10000065_pt1 | contig 23005 bp, 22 predicted proteins | sample Whisoiple_202_MG_FD_109714 | JGI IMG/M metagenome (GOLD analysis project Ga0164302, IMG submission 109714) | Soil microbial communities amended with pyrogenic organic matter from upstate New York, USA - Whitman soil sample_202_MG | ecosystem: Environmental > Terrestrial > Soil > Agricultural... | reverse complement strand
CGAGAAGAAGGCGGCGGCGAAGAGCAGGGTGCCGAGGTTGCCGAGCGTGAAGGAGCGGTGCGTGAAAAAGGCCGGGTCGACGATCGGGCGCGGGTGCCGCAGGCTGCGGGCGACGACGGCGCCGAGCAGGAGGACGCCGGCGGCGAAGGCGGCGAGCGTCCCCGCCCCGGTCCAGCCCCAGTCGTTGCCCTCGACGATCCCCAGCGTCACCGCCGCCAGCGAGAGCGCCAGCATCAGCGCCCCGGGCAGGTCGGGCAGGCGGCTGTCGCGAGGGGTTGGGTCGGCCAGCAGCCGCCGGCCGGCAAGCAGCAGCCCGGCGCCGAGCGGCAGGTTGACGAGGAAGACGAGGCGCCAGCTGTCGAGTTCGACCAGAGCCGCGCCGAGGGTCGGGCCGGTTGCCGCCGCGGCTGCCGCGGCGGCGCCCCAGAGGCCGACGCCGGTCGCCCGCTTCTCCGGCGGGAAGCTGTCGAGGACGATCGCCAGCGAGGTCGGCGCGATCGCCGCCGCCCCGGCTCCCTGCAGGACGCGGAAGGCGATCAGCGCCTCGAGCGAGGGGGCGACCGCGCAGAGCAGGCTGGCGAGGGTGAAGAGCGCCAGGCCACCGAGGAAGACGCGCTTGTGGCCGAAGCGGTCGGCCAGGCCGCCGGCCGGCACCAGCAGCGCGGCGATGACGACGAAGTAGCCATCGAGCACCCAGGAGAGCAGGCCCCGGCTCGCCTCCGGGAAGGAGGCCGAGATGTCCGGGAAGGCGATGTTGACGATCGTCGTGTCGAGGAAAACGAGAAAGGCGCCGGTGCAGGCGATGAGGACGCTTGCTCTATGACCCCGGTCATACATCGTGGCGGCGACTATACTATGACCGTGGGCATAACGCGAATCGCCGATGCCGAAGCGATCGAACCGACGCGCCGCGACGGCCGCGACCGGCTGCTGAACGGGGCCCGGCGCCTCCTCGCCGAGAAGGGCTACGCCGGGATGGAGTTGCGCGATGTCGCCGAGCGCGGCAAGGCCCCCCGTGGCTCGATCTACCACCACTTCCCCGGCGGCAAGAAGCAGCTCGCGGTCGAGGCGGCCGAACTCGAGGGGCGCGAGATCCGCGCCGCGATCGAGGGCTCGCTCGCCGAGCTCGGCCTCGCCGAGACCCTCAGCACCTTCGGCGAGATGTTCCGCCGCCGGGTCAAGGACCAGCCCGAGCGGCTCGGCTGCCCGGTCGCCGCCGCCGCCCTGGCGCGGCCCGAGGATCCGGCGCTGGCGGCCGCCGCCACGGCGGCCTTCGAAAGCTGGGAAGCGCCGATCGCCGCCGCCCTGCGCGACGAAGGCGTGGGTGAGGACGAGGCCGCGGCCTTCGCCGGCCTTGTCGTCTCGACGATCGAGGGCGCCCTGATCCGCGCCCGCGCCGCCGGAGACCAGGCGCCGCTCGACTCGGCCGTCGCCGGCCTGCATCGGGCGCTCCAAGCGTTACTCGCCGACGTTTAGACAAGACAACTCGCGGGCAACTTCTTCAGTGCACCCCTTGGGAAGGGGTGGGCACCATGGAGGAGCGACTTTGAAACCGAGCCGGGCCAAGCGAGCGCTGATCTGCCTCGCCGCGACTGTCCTGGCCGGGATCGGCTTCGCCGCCTGCGGCGGCTCCTCCGACGAAAGCGGGCCGCGCGACCTGACCTTCTTCGTCGCGATCCAGCCGGGCGGAACGATCGAAGAAGTCTCCAAACGGTGCTCGGAAGAATCGAACGGCAAGTACACGATCACGCCGGAATTCCTCCCCACCGACGCCAGCCAGCAGCGCGAACAGCTGGTGCGGCGGCTCGGCGCCGAGGACTCCTCGATCGACATCGTCGGCATGGACGTGATCTGGACCGGCGAGTTCGCCAACGCCGGCTGGGTCGAACCCTGGACCGGGGCGCTGAAGAAGCAGGTGACCGAAAAGGTCTTCCCCAACGTGATCGAGACGGCCTCGTTCGAAAAGAAGCTTTACGCGGCGCCGTTCAACACCAACACCCAGCTGCTCTGGTACCGCAAAGACCTGGTCAAGAAGCCGCCAAAAACCTGGGACGAAATGATCGAAGTCGCCGAAGGGCTGAAGGAAGCCGGCTCGATCCAGGTCCAGGCCAACCGCTACGAGGGCTACATGGTCTTCGTCAACGCGCTGATCGAGAGCGCCGGCACCGAAATCCTCTCCGGCCCCGAAGAAGTCGACCTCGAACAGGGGCCGACCGAAGAAGCGCTGCAGGTGATCGGCAAGCTGGCCAACGGCGGCGCCGCGCCGCCGAGCCTCTCGACCTCCGACGAGGACACGGCCCGGCTCGGCTTCGAGGCCGGGGAATCGGCCTTCATGACCAACTACACCTTCGCCTACGGGAGCGCCCAGGAAGAAGCGCCGGACATCGGCAAAGTGATGGGCTTCGCGCGCTTCCCCCGGGTCGACGCGAGCAAGCCGAGCAAACCACCGCTCGGCGGCTTCAACCTCGCGGTCAGCTCCTTCTCGAAGAACAAGGACGTCGCCTTCGAAGCGGCCGCCTGCCTCGCCAACGACACCAGCCAGAAAACCGCGGTCGAACTCGACGGCCTGCCGCCCTCGCGCTCTGACCTCTACACCGACAAAGCCGTGACCAAGGCCTATCCGGGCTTCGCCGGGCTGGTCAAAGAATCGATTGAAGCCTCGGGCCCGCGGCCGACGACCCCCGCCTACCAGGACGTCACCCTCGCGGTTCAGCGGGCGCTGCACCCGCCGGACAAGATCGACCCCGAAGACACCGAATCGATCTACGACGAACTGAAGTCCAACGTCGAAGACGCGGTCAAGCGGGAAGGGCTGCTCTGATGGAGGCCAACACGACTCCCCAGCCGAAGGCCTCCTCGCGCACCCGCTCGGAGCGCAAACTCGCCTGGATGCTGTGCGCGCCGGCGGTGGTGGCGATGCTGCTCGTCACCGCCTACCCGATCGCCTACGCCGTCGTCCTCTCGCTGCAGAACGTCGACCTCCGCTTCCCCGACGAAAACAGCTTCGCCGGCCTCAGCAACTACGTCACCGTCCTCACCTCGAGCCTCTGGTGGACGGACATCTTCAACACCGTCTTCCTGATGGTCACCACGGTCGCGATCGAGCTGGTGCTTGGGATGGCGATCGCGCTGGTCATGCACCGGGCGATCTTCGGCCGCGGCGTGGTCCGCACCTCGGTCCTGATCCCCTACGGGATCATCACCGTCGTCGCCGCCTTCGCCTGGCAGTTCGCCTTCGCACCGGAAACCGGGTTCGTCAACAACCTGCCGCTGATCTCCGACGAAATGGACTGGTTCGGCGGCCGCTTCAGCTCCTTCGCGGTGATCATCATGGCCGAGGTCTGGAAGACGACGCCGTTCATGGCGCTGCTGCTGCTCGCCGGGTTGGTGACGATCGACGACCAGCTCTACGAGGCGGCGCGGGTCGACGGTGCCAGCGCCTGGCAGCGGTTCACGCGGATCACGCTGCCGCTGATGAAGCCGGCGATCCTCGTCGCGCTCCTGTTCCGCACCCTCGACGCCTTCCGCGTCTTCGACACGATCTTCATCATGACCCGCGGTGCGCTGGAAACCGAATCGGTCTCGATCCTCGGTTACAACCAGCTGATCAGCCGCCTCAACCTTGGCCTCGGCTCGGCGGTCTCGGTGCTGATCTTCCTCTGCGTCTTCCTGATCGCGTTTATCTTCGTCCGCGGCTTCGGGACCAAACTCGACGAAGGCCGCCCGGGAGGCTGAGATGGAATCTCGCAACGGCCGCGACTACGCCCTCTGGAGCATCGCCATCGTGCTGGTGGTCCTCTTCGCGCTGATCCCCGTGCTCTGGCTGATCTCGATCTCGCTGAAGCCGCCGGCGGAGCTGGCCGACCAGCACTTCATCCCCTCCAGCGTCTCCTTCGACAACTACAAGAGCCTGTTCGAAGGCGGGATCAGCGACAGCCCGTTCATCAAGCCGCTGATCAACTCGATCGGGATCGCGCTGATCACGACGGCGATCTCGATCGTCCTCGCCTCCTTCGCCGCCTACGCGATCGCGCGGCTGGAATTCCCCGGCAAGCGGGTGATCCTCGCCGGTGCCCTGGCGATCGCGATGTTCCCGCCGATCTCCACGGTCGGGCCGCTGTTCGACATGTGGCGGGCCCTGCATCTCTACGACACCTGGCTGGGCCTGATCATCCCCTACCTGACCTTCTCGCTGCCGCTGGCGATCTACGTCCTCGTCGCCTTCTTCCGGGAGATCCCCTGGGAGCTCGAGCAGGCAGCCCAGGTCGACGGGGCGACGCCGTTCCAGGCGTTCACGAAGGTGATCGTGCCGCTGGCCGCGCCGGGCGTCTTCACCGCCGCGATCCTCGTCTTCATCTTCTGCTGGAACGACTTCCTCTTCGCGATCTCGCTGACCAGCTCGGACGCGTCGCGGACCGTTCCCGCCGCCCTCGCCTTCTTCACCGGCGAATCGTCGTTCACCGCGCCGACCGGCTCGATCGCCGCCGCCGCGGTTGTCGTGACGGTGCCGATCATCGTCTTCGTCCTCATCTTCCAGCGCCGAATCGTCGCCGGGCTCACCGCCGGCGCCGTCAAGGGATAAAGGAGCCAACCGATGTCAGAGATAGTCCTCGACGGAGTCACCAAGACGTTTGCCGACGGTTTCGAAGCCGTCAAAGACATGGACCTCGACATCCAGGACGGCGAGTTCATGATCCTCGTCGGCCCCTCGGGCTGCGGCAAGTCGACGGCGCTGCGGATGATCGCCGGGCTGGAGGACATCTCCAGCGGCGAGGTGAAGATCGGCGGCGAGACCGTCAACGACCGCTCGCCGAAGGATCGCGACATCGCGATGGTCTTCCAGAACTACGCGCTGTATCCGCACATGACCGTGCGCGAGAACATGGGTTTCGCGCTGAAGCTCGCCGGCGCCGATAAGTCGGAGATCGACGAGAAGGTCGAGGAGGCGGCGAGGACGCTCGACCTCGAGCAGCACCTCGACCGCCGGCCGGCCAACCTCTCCGGCGGCCAGCGCCAGCGGGTGGCGATGGGCCGGGCGATCGTCCGCGACCCGAAAGCCTTCCTGATGGACGAGCCGCTCTCCAACCTCGACGCGAAGCTGCGGGTGCAGATGCGGACCGAGGTGGCGCGCCTGCAGTCGAAGCTGGAAACGACGACCGTCTACGTCACCCACGACCAGACCGAGGCGATGACCCTCGGCGACCGGGTCGCGGTGATGCGGGCGGGCGTCCTGCAGCAGGTCGGGACTCCGGCCGACCTCTACGACAACCCGGTCAACCTCTTCGTCGCCGGCTTCATCGGTTCGCCGGCGATGAACTTCATGCCGGGCGAGATCAGCGGCGGCAAGCTGAAGCTGCCGATCGGCGAAGTCGACCTCGGCGACCTCGACGTCAAGGGCGAGGGGCGCGACGGCCCGGTGATCGCGGGCCTCCGACCGGAGAATCTCGAGGACGTCGAGGTGATCGGCGACCTCAAGGAGGAGCGCGGGATCGTCTTCGAGGCGGAGATCGACCTGGTCGAGTCGCTCGGCTCCGACCTCTTCGCCCACTTCCACATCGAGTCCGAAGGCGTCCAGTCCGACCAGCTCGCCGACATCGTCGAAGAGAGCCTCGAGGAAACCGGCGCCGGCGAAATCCGCGAGGGCCACGAGCAGATCGTCGCCCGCCTCGACCCGACCAGCAAAGTCAAGCGCCGCGAGACCGCCCAGCTCTGGGCCGACACCTCGAAGCTGCACCTCTTCGACCCCGAGAGCGGCGACAGCCTGCGCTCGGGCTGAACCCCACGCATCCGATTCCCGCCCCACTGGGGTGTGGTCAAAGTCGGATGCGACTCAGGCAGCGGCGGCGACCAGGCGCGACATCACGTCGGCGGCCTGGTCGTCGTCGAGTCCCTGCGCCGCGGTGAGGTCCTGCCAGGTGCGGAAGGCGAGGGCGTGGCCGATCGCCGCGCGGGTTCGCTTGGCGGCGTTGCCGCGTAGGCCGCGGCCCTGGGCGAGGAGGTCGGCGGCGATTGCCAGGAACTGGTGGTAGGGCGCGAATTTCTCGGCGACGACCGGGACTGCGTTCTCGTCGCGGAGGAGCTTGTCGATCATCCCCCCCGCCCGGCGGTAGTAGCCGTACATCTCGGCCAGCGCCGTGGCGAGGCGCTCTTCGGGATCCTCGATCTCGGCCCAGCGGCTGATGTCCGGCGGCGGGTTGGCTTCGGCCCAGTGGGCTGAGCAGGCGCCGAAGAGTGCTGCCTCGTCCGGGAAGTGGCGGTAGAGGGTCGAGCGGCGCACGCCGGCGTGCTCGGCGACCGCGCTCATCGTCGTCTGCGCCGGGCCGACGGAGCCGTGCAGCTCGACCGCGCTTTCGGTTATGCGCAGGCGGGTCTGGGCCTCGGCTTCGGCGCGGCGCTTCTTCTCGTATTTCCGCTTTTGCTCGGACATGGCTGTACGACCAATATTGACAGATCCGTCAACGGGCGCTACCTTTTCGCGCAACAGCACTGTTCACTGAAATTTAGAAGGAGAGTTGAGATGGCAACGGTTATCGGTCCCGGCGACGGCAAGGCGGGCTTCCTCGGCAGCATCGGGGTGCGGTTCATGATCAACGGCGAGGACGCGGGCGGGGACTTCTCCCTGGTCGAACACCCGCTCTCCCCCAAGGCGCTGGCGGCGCCGCTGCACCGCCACACCCGCGAGGACGAGTACAGCTTCGTGCTCGAGGGCCGGATGGGCGGGCTGCTCGGCGACGAGGTGGTCGAGGCCGGCCCCGGGGAGCTCGTCTTCAAGCCGCGCAACGAGTGGCACACCTTCTGGAACGCCGGCGACGAGCCCTGCCGGATCCTCGAGATCATCGCCCCGGCCGGTTTCGAGCACTTCTTCGAGGAGCTGGTCGACATGGGCGGTGCCCTGAAGGCCGACCCGGAAGAGGTGGCTGACCTTGCCGCTCGCTACGGCCACGAGCTGAAATTCGAGTCGGTCCCAGAGCTGCTGGAGCGATTCAACCTGGTGGTCGGGGGGCCGATCGCGGCGCCGCTGCAGCTCGCCTAAACCGCAATTACCGGGAGTCGAAGGCGGATCGCGCAGCCGCAGGGCGCTGCTACCCTCCCACGGTAGGCAGGTTGTCTGCCTGCGCGTCCGTCTTCCAGCCAACGAGGAAACGCGCTTTTGACTCCCGACCAGGGGTTCAGCATCGACCGCGAGGGGCCGCGCGATGAATGCGGCGTCTTTGGCGTATACGGGCCCGGCCACGAGGTCGCCCGGCTCGCCTACTTCGGGCTCTACGCGCTGCAGCACCGGGGCCAGGAGTCGGCCGGGATCGCCACCTGTCAGGGCGGGATGATCACGACGATGCGCGAGGCCGGCCTCGTCTCCCAGGTCTTCGACGAGGAGAAGCTGCGGGCGCTGGAAGGCGACATGGCGATCGGCCACGTCCGCTACTCGACCACGGGCGGCGGCTCCTGGGAGAACGCGCAGCCGATCTGGCGCGACGACGGCCGCGAGGTCGCCCTCGCCCACAACGGCAACCTGACCAACGCGGTCGAGCTCTGGAGCGAGCTGAAGGAGAGCGGCCTCAAGTTCCGCGGCACCTCGGACTCGGAGATCATGGCCGCGCTGCTCTCCTCCCACGACGGGAAGATGATCGAGGACGCGGTCGCCGACACGATGCCGCGGCTGCAGGGCGCCTACTCGACCGTGGTGATGACCAAGCGGGCGATCGTCGCCTTCCGCGACCCGCACGGGATCCGGCCGCTCAGCCTCGGCCGCCTCGGTGACCGCTTCGTCGTCGCCTCCGAGAGCTGCGCCTTCGACATCATCGGCGCCGAACTGATGCGCGAGGTCCACCCCGGCGAGATGGTCAGCCTGACCGAGCGCGGGCTGGAGACCCGCCAGGTGGTGAAGACCGACCGCCGCGCCAGCTGCGTCTTTGAGCACATCTACTTCTCCCGCCCCGACAGCCGCCTGGAGGGCAAGGTCCTGCAGCAGGCGCGCGGGCGGATGGGCGAGATCCTCTGGCGCGAGTCGCCGGTCGAGGCCGACCTGGTGATCTCGGTGCCGGACTCGGGCAACCCCGCTGCCGCCGGGTTCGCGCGCGCTTCCGGGCTGCCGCGGGACGACGGTCTGATCAAGAACCGCTACGTCGCCCGGACCTTCATCCAGCCCGGCCAGGAGCTGCGCAAACACGGCCTGCGGCTGAAGTTCAACCCGCTGCCGGAGATCGTCGCCGGCCAGCGCCTGGTCGTCGTCGACGACTCGATCGTCCGCGGCAACACCACCCGCCAGATCGTCGGCATGCTGCGCGACGCCGGCGCCGCGGAGCTCCACCTGCGGATCTCGGCGCCGCCGATCCGCAACCCCTGCCACTACGGCGTCGACATGTCGACCCGCGAGGAGATGATCGCCCACAAGCGCTCGGTCGACGAGATCGCCGCCGAGCTGGAAGCCGACAGCCTCGCCTACCTCTCGATGGGCGGCGTCTACGAGGCGATCGGCGGCGACCCGCTCGAACACTGCGACGCTTGCTTCACCGGCGACTACCCGCTCGGCGACCCCGACGAGGCCGACGGCAAATTCGCCCTGGAGACGATCGCCGCGGCACCGGCCGGCGGCTAGAAGGGTGTTTCGAGGGCGCTTCAGGGCGGTGGCGATCGCCGCGACGGCGGTCATGCTTGCGGCCCTGCTGCTTGCCCCAGCCGCACCGGCCAAGTTTCCCGGCGCGCCGAACTCGAAGCTGCAGAAGGCGCTGAACCACATCGTCGCCTCCAACGTCGGCCCACCCGGGATCTCGGTCCTGATCAACCGCGGTCACCGCACCGAGTTCCTCCAGGCCGGCAGCGCCGAAGCCGACAGGTACCGGCCGCCGACCCCGTTCGAAGCCTTCCGCATCGCCAGCGTCAGCAAGGGCTTCAACGCCTACCTGGCGGCGAAGCTGATCGGCGACGGCGCCCTCTCGCTCGACACGACTCTGCGTCAGCAAATCCCCGGAATCCTGCCCGCGGCCGAAGCGGTGACCGTGCGACAGCTGCTCCAGCACACCAGCGGCCTCACCGACTACATCCGCGCGCCCGCCTTCGTCGAACAGCTCCTCGCCGACCCGGCCCGCTACTTCTCGCCGCTGCAGCTGACCGGGTTCGTCCGCGACGAGCCACTCGAGTTCCCGCCCGGCTCGAAGTACCACTACTCCGACACCGACAACATCGCCGCCGGCATGATCGAGGAGCAGGCGAGCCGCTTCGGCTACGGGCAGCTGCTGTACCGGCGGATCTTCGGTCCGCTGAAAATGCGCGGCAGCAGCCTGCCTACGACGACGAAGATGCCGCACCCCTTCATGCACGGCTACGACGTCGAAGCGGAAAAAAGGCCCGAGGACGTCAGCGAACTGATCAACCCGGCCGGCGCCTGGGCCTCGGGCGGGATCGTCTCGACGCCGATCGACATGGCCCGCTTCGCGCGGCGCTACGTGCCGACCGTGCTCGCGACCGCGACCGTCGAAGGCCCCTTCCGCCTCGGGTCCTCCTCGCCGCCGGGCCCGGGCAAGAACTTCGCCGGGCTGGGACTCTTCCGCTACGTGACCGGCTGCGGCACGGTCTACGGCCACACCGGCTCCTTCCCCGGCTACCGCATCCTCCTCGCCGCCAGCGCCGACGGGAAGCGCTCGGTCGTCTTCGTCGCCAACGCCCAGATCGTCCCCGGCCAGGGCTCGCAGCGGGTCTCCGACGAGATCACCCGGGCGCAGGCGCGGGCGGTCTGCCGCGCGCTCAGCTGAGAGCGGCGCGGCCGCCCGTGGGCAGCCGCGCCTGAGCTCAGAGCGCCTGAATCACATCGAGACCCAGAGGGGTTCCGGTTGTGTGACTGTGTAGGCGCCGTTCCAGGTGCCGTTTCCTGGCACGCAGCCGATGTTCCCCCGTGTGTAGGTGAGGGGGCCGGCCCAGTCGATTGTCGCCATCGGGCCGCCTGTGAGGACGCCGGCGTGACCGGCGTCGTAGACGCATTCGTCACCCGACAGTGTCCAGATGATCTGGATTTCGGTTCCTGTCAGGGTCAGTGTCCCGTTGTGGGTCCAGACCGGCAGGTCGATGATCTCGATGTCGAGTGTGCCCGGCAGGAGCGCTTTCACGTCAACCGGTTCGGCGCCTTCGAAACAGCCGCCGAAACTGAGCATGTTGACGACCGCCCCGAGCGGTTTGAATGTCGCCTGCTCGGTGGTCGCGTCGATTGTCGAGCCACTGCATTCGACCACGCCGTTGGGGGTCGGGATCATCAGCTTCGTCCCCGCCTCCAGGTGAGCGTGGATTGTCGTCTGCGCCGGATAGAGGTGGTTGCCTTCGCAGATCGGCAAGCCGCCCGGTGTTGTCGGCGCTTTGCAGAGCGCCGTCGGTGTGGCCACCGCGCTGCCGGCGCCAAGCGTCGCCATCAGTGCCGCCACCGCTACCGCGGCGAGGATCACCATCTTCAGCATCTTCATCTTCATCTCTCCCATAGGGAGCCCAGCGACTATGCCGAGCTCATCGGATAACGAAAGAGACCGGAATAGCACCCCCTTAACTTTTAATCAAGTTTTACTTAGCAATGCTGGCCGGCCAAGTCTAGACCGAGCCAGACGATCACTAGCGAGAGGGCGAGGATCGCCGCTTGCAATGCGTGAAGTTTCGGGCGGCGAAGATGGACGATCGTCAAGCCGATCACCGCTCCGACGAGGGTGAGCTTCCACTGCAGGGTGGAGCTGTCCCACAGCCCGTAGTGCGAGGCCATCGCCCAGCCGGTGACAAAGAGCACCCCTAGGGCGATCAGCGAGCCGAAGCCGAAGCGGCGGGCGACCGCGCGCATGCGGGCCCGCTCCGGGTCGGGATCCCCGCGCAGGACCGGCACCACCGCGATCCCGAAGACCAGCTGGCCACCGACGAAAAAGGCCATCGCCAGCAGGTGCAGGTAGAGGACCGCCTGCCAGAAGCCGCTCATCCCGGGAACGTTACGGAGTTTGTCCCCACCCGGGTGGGGACAAAATCGGGCGGGTGCGAAAGGATGCGCGCGTGAGCGCCTTCCGGATCGTCGTCCTCGCCTCGGGCAGCGGCACCAACCTGCAGGCGATCCTCGACAAGCTGCACGGGCAGGGGCTGGTGGAGGTGGTCGCCGTCGGCTCCGACAAGCCGGGCGCGGGGGCGCTGGAGCGGGCGACGCGGGCGGGCATCTACACGGCGGTCTTTCCCGCCGACGCCTATGCCGACCGGATGGGCCGCGACGCGGCGATGGGCGACTGGGTCGAATCCCACCGCCCGGGCCTGGTCGTCCTGGCCGGCTACATGCAGCTGCTGACCGAACCGTTCGTCGCCCGTTTCGCGGGGCGCATCGTCAACATCCACCCCGCCCTGCTGCCGCAGTTCCCGGGCCTCGACGCGATCGGTCAGGCGCTCGAGGCCGGCGTGCAGGAGACCGGCGTCACCGTCCACTTCGTCGACGAGGGGATCGACACCGGCCCGGTGATCCTGCAGCGGGCGGTGCCGGTGCCGGTCGGGCGCGAACGGCAGGTGCTGGAGGCCGCCGTCCACAACGTCGAGCACGAGCTCTACCCCGAGGCGATCCGCATGATCGCGGAGGGCAGGGTTAGGATCGACCCCAGCGACCCGCGCAAGGTCGCGATCGATGCCTGACCCCGCCACCGAAACCCAGCCCGACAGCCTCGACGGCGGCCAGATCCGCGTGCGGCGGGCGCTGATCTCGGTCTCCGACAAGACCGGCGTCGCCGACTTCGCCAAGGGACTGGCGGCGCTCGGGGTCGAGATCCTCTCCACCGGCGGCACCGCGACGGCGCTGCGCGAGGCGGGGGTCGAGGTGACCGACGTCTCCGAGTTCACCGGCCAGGAGGAGATTCTCGGCGGCCGGGTAAAGACGCTGCACCCGCGGCTGCACGCGGCGCTGCTGGCGCGGCGCGGCGACCCGGAGCACATGGCGACGCTGGAGCGCGAGGGGATCGAGCCGATCGACGTCGTCTGCGTCAACCTCTACCCCTTCGAGCAGACCGTCGCCGGGCACGAAGTCGCCCACGATGAGGCGATCGAGAACATCGACATCGGCGGGCCGACGATGATCCGCGCCGCGGCCAAGAACCACGAGAGCGTCGCCGTCGTCGTCAAGCCGGAGTCCTACGACGCGGTCTGCGCCGAGCTGGAAGAGAGCGGCGGCGAGATCTCCGCCGCCACCCGCCACTGGCTCGCCAACGAGGCCTTCGCCCAGACCGCGCGCTACGACGCCGCGATCAGCCGCTGGTTCTCGATGGAGTACGAGGACTTCCCGGAACACCTGGCCGTCGCTTACGAAAAGGTGCTCGACCTCTCCTACGGGGAGAACCCGCACCAGCGGGCGGCGCTCTACGCCGAGCAGGGGCTGCGCAGCCACATCCTCTCCCGCTGCTCGAAGCTGCACGGGCGGGCGCTCTCTTTCAACAACGTCCTCGACCTCGACTCGGCCCGCAGCCTGGTCGGCGACTTCGAGCAGCCGGCCTGCGTGATCGTCAAGCACAACAACCCGTGCGGGGTGGCGATCGGCGCCGACGCGCTGGAGGCCTACCTGAAGGCGCTGGCCTGCGACCCGGTCTCGGCCTACGGCGGCGTGATCGCGATCAACCGCCCGATCGGCCCCGAGCTCGCCGAGGAGCTGCACAAGAACTTCGTCGAGGTGCTGAGCGCGCCCGGCTACGAGGAGGGCGCCCTGGAGGTGCTGACGCAGAAGGAGGCGATCCGGATCCTCTGCGAGGAGGAGCGGCGCGAGGCCGACCCGCGCGAGCGCGACGTCAAGCGGGTGATGGGCGGGCTGCTGATCCAGGACCGCGACGGCGACCCGGAGCCGCGCGAGATCATGGAGGCGGTCACCGGCAACGAGCCCACCGAGGAGCAGTGGCAGGACATGCTCTTCGCCTGGACCGTCAGCCGCCGGGTCCGCTCCAACGCGATCGTGATCGCCAAGGGCGGCGCCACCCTAGGCATCGGCGCCGGCCAAATGAGCCGCGTCGACTCCGTCCGCCTCGCGGTCGAGAAGTGCCGCGAGGCCCGCGGCGCCGAGGCCGACGGCCTCCTAGCCGGCTCCGCCCTCGCCTCCGACGCCTTCTTCCCCTTCGCCGACGGCCCCGAGCTGGCGATCGAAGCCGGCACCACCGCCGTAATCCAGCCCGGCGGCTCCAAACGCGACGCCGAGGTGATCGAGGCCTGCGAGCAAGCCGGCGTCGCAATGGTCTTCACCAAGCACCGGCACTTCCGGCACTAGCTGCGACTGAAACTTTGTCGCCGGGCGCTTCGGTGCCGGGGACTAATCAGAGGACTCTGCTTAGGGTATGGCGATGTCGGTCAATGGGAACGAAGGAGTTCGCCACCAACCCTGGATGCCGGCTCGACTGATTCCCGTCGCCGGAATCAGAGGGCAGGACGAGCAGGAGATCCGGGCCGCATCCTCACTACTTGCCGTGATGGGTGCGGTGGACGAGTTCGGTCGCGCCCTGATGAAGGAGATCGGCGCGCCAGCCGGCCGGATCTCCTCATTTACCGAGGTGCCACTGAAGGACGCAGAGGGAAAGACCTGGAGGCCCGACGGCGCAATCACAGTCGAACGCGGAAAGACTTCCTGGAAATGCCTCGTCGAGGTGAAAACCGGGAACGTCCCGCTGGACTCCGGCCAGGTTTCGACCTACCTCGACCTCGCTCGGGAACATGGTTTCCAGGCGGTACTGACGATCTCGAATCAGATCAGCACTACCTCCGAAGATGCCCCGGTCGTCGTCGATCGACGCAAGCTCCGTTCGGTGCAGCTACGTCATCTCTCCTGGTGGCGAATCCTGACCGAGGCGATCATGCAGCACCAACATCGCGGGGTTCGCGATCCCGACCAAGCTTGGATTCTCGGTGAGCTAATCGCCTACCTGGAGCATGAAAAGTCAGGGGCCGTCGGCTTCGAAGACATGGGTCAAAGCTGGGTTCAAGTCCGAAATGCGGCTCGCGACGGGACGATCAGACCAAAGGATCCGGGCGTTCAGGACGTAGTCGAGAGATGGGAGCAGCTGGTCGAGTACCTGTGCCTCGGCCTCAGCCAGGACCTCGGAGTGCAGGTGGTGTCAGCACAATCGAGAACCGGGGACGGACAGGCATGGACCGAGGCATTATTGAAGGGTCTCGAGACAGAAGGGACTCTCCTGGGGTCCTTTCGGGTCCCGGGAGCAGTCGGCCCGATCGAGGTGGAGGCCGATCTTCGGGCGAGGCTGACCCGGGTGAGCGTCAAGGTGACGGCTCCGAAGGACGGGCGGCCACAGACGCGCATCAACTGGATCCTGCGTCAGCTCAAGAAAGCCCCCGACGACCTGCGCGTCGAAATCCAATTCGCTCGGACCAAGGAGACCACCGCGCTGCTCCTCAGGGACGCGCGTGAGGACCCGGCGGGCTTGCTTTCGCCCACCGATCCGAAGCGCGAGCCTCGCAGCTTCACCCTTTCCTTGGCGAGACCACTGGGCACCAAGCGGGGGCGCGGAGAGCGCTCATTTGTCCTCGAGACCCGACGCCAGGTCGTCAGCTTCTACGGAGACTTGGTGGAAGGGCTGAGCGAGTGGCGGCCGAAAGCTCCCAAGCTCCCAGCCGAGAAGCCAGATGAGGACGCCGTTGACCCCCGGCGGACCATCCCGTCGGCTACCGAGGCGCCTCCCCCGACGCACGCCGAGGGCGACCATTTCACGCCGCCGCCCGCCGCCCCGATAGCTCCTTGGGGTCAGCCGGCGGGCGATTAGCCCGTCAGGCCAGCGCGCGCTGGCGTTCGCTCGCCCGGATCACGTGCTGGCAGACGTCGTGGGGCTCGTCGCAGACGACCAGCAGCTCCTTGTCGCCAGGGGAGATTAGGCCGTTGTCCTCCAGGCCGCGGTCGATCCACTCGCGCAGGGGAGCCCAGAACTCGGAGCCGACGAGGATGGTCGGGAAGTGCTTGATCCGGTGAGTCTGAATCAGGGTGAGGGACTCGAAGAGCTCATCGAGGGTGCCGAAGCCGCCGGGCATGATCACGAAGGCGCGGGCGTAGCGGACGAACATCAGCTTGCGGGCGAAGAAGTAGTGGAAGTGGAGCGAGCGCTTGACGTAGGGGTTGGTCGCCTGCTCGTGCGGGAGATCGATGTTGAGCCCGATCGTTTCGCCGCCCGCCTCGGCGGCGCCGCGGTTGGCGGCTTCCATCAGCCCCGGGCCGCCGCCGGTGATAACCGTGTAGCCGTGCTCGGTGAGGCAGGCCGCGGTCTCGCGGGTCAGCTCGTACCAGGGGTGGTCTTCCGCGACCCGGGCCGAACCGAAGAGCGAGACCCCATCGTCGACGTCGCGCAGCGCGTCGAAGGCGGTGTCGATCTCCTCGCGAATGCGGTCGAGGCGCTGCTCGTCCTCCTCCTCGATATCGCACGGAACCCGGAGAAGACGCTCGTCTCCGCCCGGCTTCGCCTCAACCCTTTCGGTCATCATCGAAGTAGACCATAGGGTCGGGCAGAATCACGCTTCAGATCTTCAAACACTCAGCTTCTGTAAGGCTTGGGCGATGGTGGGCGGCCCGAGTGATTCGCGAGCCCGGGAGTGATCCGGCCATGGGCTCGGTGGGCATGGATGGCCATCGGCTTCTCGATGCTGGCCCTGCTCGGCGACGGGCTCTGGGCCGGAGTTCCGAATCGCGAGGCCGTCGAATTCGAGCGGCAGGGGGTGCACGAGCTCAAGGCGGGCGATTACCTTGCCGCCGAAGGGGACTTCGTCGCCGTTCTCCACCGCGAGCCTAGGTCGATGCACGCCCGCTTGGGTTTGGCCTGCGGTTCCTTCCTGACCGGTCACCGATCGCGTGCCGCCCTGCAGCTGACCATCGCACTGGAAAACGGGTTGCCGCTTGCGGTGGGCGGCGACTGCAGCCACAACCTGGATCTGGACCGGGTCTTCTTTGTGGCGAAGTCCGGCTTGACGGCCAGCTTCGCCGTACCCCGCGTGGCGGGAGCCGCGGGCTACGAACAGATGCTGACCAGCGAGCCCGAGCTCACCGACACCGACGAGGCCGCTCGTTTCCTGGTGGGGTCGTGCCTCTCCTTTCGCGCCAAGCTCGACGGGGCCGGCTGGTATTACGCCGCCAACGCCGCCACGACCGCCGCCATCGGCCCCGGCGGTGAAGAGCACTTCCTCCGCTGCCTTGGGGACGAAACGCTGGCGCGTCTTCACTGCAACAGGAGCCCGTCGATGGACTGCCTGCTCTCGGCTCGCATCCGGGAGGCTTATCTGAACGACCGTGACCGCCTGTACAGGTCCTGAGGACGACTGATCGCCGCACTCGCCTACACCGCCGATTGCGAACAGGCCCTCGGCTGTGCTTCCCGGCTGGCCCGGGCCCGCCGGGAAACCGTCCTCACCACCACCCACCTCCTGCTTGCGGTAATGGCCCAGGGGAAGGGGCTATGGCCCATGCTGATCCTCGAACGGGGCGGGCTCAACTTCCGTAACGCCGTGGCCCGGCTCAAATGGGAGCAGGTCGATCGCCTGGAGGAGGTTGCCCGGGCCGAGCCGCCCGCCTACAGGTCTCCGATGCGGTTGATGGTGGCAGTGGTCTGGGCGCGAACCGTGAGGCTCCGGCTGGGCTACGTCTTCCTGATGCGGCGGGTTGGGGTCCCCAGTTCGGATCTACGCTGGAGCGCGAACGCGGCTGAGGCCCTCGCGCTCGCGAAACGCTTTGCGGCGGAAGGAGGCGGCCCGAACCCGCCGACCCGCATCGACGTCGGCCATCTGCTGCTCGCCCTCGCAAGCTCGCCTGGCTCGCACCTGCGCCTGGTCGACGGCGGAAACGTCATCGCATGCGCGGCCAGACGGGAGCTCGGCTTAGACCGGTGGCACCACCGCTTGGTGCTGACCTGCGACCGAGCCAAACTGAGCCTGCGGAGATGGGCGATCAGGCTCGATCGGGAAGTCTCGACTCACGGTCGCCTCTCCCTCTGGGGCGCGATCCGCGCGGCGAACGCCCTTGCCGGGCTCCTGGTGGCGGCCTTCGTCCTCCCGATCACCCTGTTTGCAAACCTGATCCTCTACATCTTCCTCTGGCCGGCCAGCCTCCTGATGGCGGGCCTGCGCGCCATCAGCGGGGCCGCCCTCGGGTATCAGACGACCAATCACCGCTGGCACGAGATCCCCGGCGGAGAGCTCGGGCTGGGAGGGGTGAAAGGTCGCATCTCAGACCGGAGGATCGCGGCGCTGGTGCTCCTGCCCCGGCTCCTCGCTCTGCTCCTCTCGGTCGCGGCGATGACGATTCTCGTCTGGCGCAGCCAACGCCTCGGCGTCATCACCTTTCCAACCCTGTTCGCGAGACCGGACATCGTCAGCGGCGGCGCCTCGGAAGCCTTTTGGCTGGCTCCTGCCCTGCTCTTCCTGGACATGCTCGAACAGAACGGCACGCTTGCCGGGATCGGCCTCCTGGCCGGCGCCGGCCTCGGCTTCATGTCGATGCCGACCTACCGCGAGCTCAACCTGATCCGCCTCTACGCCGGTCACGAGATCGGCCTCGGGTCCAGGCTCGCCCGGCATCTGACGCTCCCGGCTTCGATTCTCACCGGCGCGATCGCCTGCATCGAGGCCATCCTGCCCTTCCGCAACGGGCCGATCTACCTCACCGTCTACCTCGTGCCGATGGCCTTCTCCCTGATGCTCGCCGGGATCCTCACGGCGCTGCTCCCCTACTAGCCCACAGACAACAGTGCCCCCGGCGGGATTCGAACCCGCGCCGCGCGGCTTAAAAGGCCGCCGCTCTAACCAACTGAGCTACAGGGGCGCGCCGGCCAATGGTAGTGGCGATGGTCAAGAGAGGTCGGGTAATCCCTCGTAGGCGGTCGAGGCCTCGGCGTGGGTGCGCTGGGGGATGCGGCCGGCGCGGTGGGCGAGGTCGCCGGCTTCGACGCCGCGGCGCAGGGCGGTCGCCATCGCGACCGGGTCGGTGGCGCCGAAGATGGCGCTGGCGGCGAGGATCGCGTCGCAGCCGAGCTCGAGGGCCTGGGCGGCGTCGGAGGCGGTGCCGATGCCGGCGTCGAGGATCACCGGCACCTGGGCGCGCTCGGTGATGATCGCGATGTTGTACGGGTTGCGGATGCCGGCGCCGGAGCCGATCGGCGAGCCCAGCGGCATCACCGCGGCGCAGCCCGCCTCTTCGAGGCGGCGGGCGAGGATCGGGTCGTCGTTGGTGTACGGGAGGACGGTGAAGCCGGCGGCGACGAGCTCTTCGGCGGCGGCGAGGAGCTCGACCGCATCTGGGTAGAGGGTGCGGTCGTCGCCGATCACCTCGAGCTTGATCCACTCGGTCCCGAAGGCCTCGCGGGCGAGCTTGGCGGTGCGGACGGCGTCGCGGGCGGTGTAACAGCCGGCGGTGTTGGGGAGGACGAAGAGGCCGAGGCGGTCGATCACGTCGAGGACCGAGCCCTCGGCGGCGGGGTCGACGCGGCGCAGGGCAACGGTGACGATCTCGGTCCCGCAGGCGGCGAGCGCGGTCTCCATCTGCTCCAGCGAGCGGAAGCCGCCGGTGCCGGCGATCAGCCGCGAGCCCCACTGGCGGCCGCCGAGCTCCCAGGTCTCGGCGCCGCCCTGGATCGCCGCGAGAACCTCGACCGCCTGGCCCTCGCGCAGCGCCGTCGCCTCCCACTCGCCGCGGGGGACGACCTCGCCGTCGAGGGCGACCGCGACCCCGCGTCCCCCCTCCCCCGCGCCCGAGGCGCGGACCGCAGCGGCAAGCGTGGCGCCGTCGGGCAGCTCGTGCGGGGCGCCGTTCAGCTCGATCTTCATCGCGAGACCCCCGCCTCAGGTCGGCGTTCGTCCTTTCCCCGGAATAAGTGGGGAAAGGACGAACGCCGATTTGAACCGAGGTCCGCGACGGCTTGAGCCGCCAGCGGCGCCAGGAGGATGCCGTTGCGGTAGTGGCCGGTCGCCAGGACGAGGCCGTCGATCGCGCCGGGGCCGACGAGCGGGAGGTTGTCCGGCGTGCCGGGGCGCAGGCCGGCGGTGGCTCCTACCCACTCCATCTCGGCGAGATCGGGTAGCAGGCGGTAGGCCTCGCGCAGCAGTTCGTGGACCCCGCCGGCAGTGACGGCGGTGTCGAAGCCCATCTCTTCGACCGTGGCTCCGACGACGAGGCGCCCGTCGGGGCGCGGCACGAGGTAGACGCGCTCGGAGGCGAGGATGTGACGCGCCGGCGGCTCGCCGTCGCGCCTGCGCAGCTCGACTACCTGTCCCTTCACCGGCCGCACCGGCGGCCGCGCCGCCTGCGGCAGCCAGGCCATCGCCCCGGACCAGGCGCCGCCGGCGAGGACCACGGTCTCGGCCCTGATCTCTCCATCGAGCCGATGATCCGACACCTCCTGGGTGTCGGATCGTCGGCTCGCGGTTCGCACCCCGACAAGCCGCCCACTCTCGAAGATGCCGTCGACGACTTCGGTCTCGGCACGGACCTCGACTCCCTCCGCGGCGCATGCCGCGAGGAGAACCCGGGTCAGGGCCCGCGGGTCGATCGCCGCCTCGCCCGCCGCCAACACCCCGCCGTGGAACGAGGGCGTCAAGCCCGGCTCCAGGTCGCGGCAGCGCCGCGGCGGTAGCCACTCGGCCTCGAGCTCCAGCGAGCGCTGCAGGTCGTGGACGCGGCGCAGCTGCGCCGCCTCGTCGCGGTCGAGGGCAACGTGCAGGGCGCCGAGCCGCTCGTAGCCGGTGCTCTCGCCCGTCGCCGCCTCCAGCTCGGCGACGAACTCCGGGTAGAGCCGCGCCGCCGCCAGGGTTAGCTCCAGCAGCTCGGGCTCGCCGAAGGTCAGCTCGCCGACCGGCGCCAGCATCCCGGCCGCGACCCGCGTCGCGCCGCCGCCGGGCTCGCCGCGGTCGAGCACCGCGACCCGCGCCCCGCCCTGCGCCAGGCGCCAGGCGCAGCCGAGGCCGATCACCCCGCCGCCGACGACAACCACATCGAAACGCTTCTCGCTCAAAGCCTTTGCCTCCGCCGGCATTACCCGGATCAGGTCCATACGGTCGGTGGCCTCGATGCCACCCTCTCAGCCCTCGCGGGCTCCCGTGCCCCACCGATGCTACCCCTCCGCCGCAGCCGGCAGGAGGGCCGCGCCGCCTCCCAGCCATAATCGGGCCATGAGCTTGTCTCTCCCCGAGGGCGACGGTCCGCTGCGCCGCGAGCGCCTGCGCACGGCCCGCCTCTACTTCGTCTGCGAGGCCCGTCCGCCGGGCGACCTCGAAGCGCTGCTGCGCGCTGCGCTGACCGGCGGCGCCGACATCGTCCAGCTGCGCGAGAAGGAGCTGGGACGGGCCGAGATCGAGCGCGCCGCCGAGACCTTCCGCCGCGTCGCCGACACCTTCAGCGCCCTCTTCATTCTCAACGACGACCCCGACCTGGCCCGCAGCTGCGACGCCGACGGCGTCCACGTCGGCCAGGACGACGTCAGCGCCGAGCAGGCGCGTGAGGCGCTTGGGCCGGACGCGATCGTCGGCCTCTCGACCCACTCCGAGGAGCAGATCGCCGCCAGCGCCGAGCGCCCCGTCGACTACATCAGCGTCGGCCCGATCTGGGAGACGCCGACGAAAGCCGGCCGGCCCGGCGTCGGCATCGAGCTGATCGAGCACGCCGCAGGCAACGCCCCTCATCCCTTCTTCGCGATCGGCGGCATCGACGCCGAGAACGCCGAGCAGGTGGTCGAGGCCGGCGCCGAACGCCTCTGCGCGGTGCGAGCGATCCGCGACGCTGGCGATCCAGCGGCCGCGGCGAGCGCGCTGCGGGCGGCTTTCGCCGCCGGCGGCAGGGGCGTGGCGCCCGGTGGCTGAGGTGTGCGATGGCTGACCAGAAGGTCAAGCGCAAGCAGCGCGGCAGCGAGCGGATGGCCGCCGGCTACGCCAAGGCCGAGCAGCGCAACCGCGAAGCCCGTGAGGCCCTGGAGCCGCTGGCCGAGGGCGAGCGCCCGACCGTCGTCACCGTCGGCGCGATCGTCGCCGGCCTGATCGCCCTCTCGATCGTCGTCGGCTACGCCGCCGGCGTCGAGGTCAACGGCGAACAGCCGAGAGTTCCGCAGGTCGTCGCCCCGACGGTGATCATGGGGATGATGGCCTGGGGGATGTGGCACGCCCGCTACTGGGCGGTCCTCGGCTTCCAGCTGATCCTCGTCGTCGTCCTCTTCAGCGCCTTCTTCGGCCTCGTCGTCGGCGCCTCCAGCGTCGGCCAGATCCTCGGCACCCTCGCCCTGCTCGCCGTCGCCGGCACCTTCTTCTTCTTCATGGTCAAGGCGATGGCCCGGATCCAGATGCCGACCCGCGAGCCGCGGGATTAGGGCTGGCGCGCGCCGGACCAAGCGGAGCAAGGACGCAGGGAGGCCGAATAGCAGCGCTATTCGGCCGACTGAGGACGCCGCGCCGCGCCGCGTCCGCCGCCGCCAGGCCACGCCTTCTATAGGCTCAGTAGGCATGGCCGAAACCTTCGACCAGATCGTCATCGGCGGGGGCCCGGGCGGCTACGTCGCCGCCATCCGCGCCGCGCAGCTGGGCCAGAAGACGGCCGTCGTCGAGCGCGACAAAGCCGGCGGCCGCTGCCTCAACTACGCCTGCATTCCGGCGAAGACGGTGCTGCGCACGGCGGAGATCTTCCACGAGGCCCAGGCGAGCGCCGAGCTCGGCGTCGTCGCCAATGACGTCCAGCTCGACTGGCCGGCGCTGCAGAAACGCCGCGAGGACGTCTCCGCCCAGCTGACCGGCGGCGTCGAAGGGCTGTGGAAGAAAGGGAAGATCGAGTTCATCCACGGCGACGGCTCGCTGACCGCCGAGGGCAACGTCCAGGTCGGCGACGAGGTCTACGAGGCCAAGGCGGTGACCCTGGCGACCGGGTCGGTGGCGCTGCCGATCCCCGGCGTCGAGTTCGGCGACCGCGTCGTCGACACCTGGGGCGCCTGGTCGTTCTCCGAGCGCCCGAACCGGATCGCCGTGGTCGGCGCCGGCGCCTCGGGCGCCGAGCTCGCCTCCGCCTACTCGCGCTTCGGCACCGAGGTGCTGCTGATCGAGATGCTCGACCAGATCCTCCCCGCCGAGGACAAGGACATCGCCAAGGTCGTCGAACGCGTCTTCAAGAAACAGGGGATCGAGATCTCGACCGGGGCGCCGGTGGAGAACGTCGAAGCTGGCGACTCCAGCGTCAAGTTCACCTACGGCGACAACAGCGCCGAGGTCGATTACCTCTGCATCGCCGGTGGCCGCGGTCCCGACACCGAGGGGCTGGGCCTGGAGGAGGCCGGGGTCGAGCTGGAGGAGGGCGGCCGCAAAATCAAGGTCGACGAGTTCCAGCGGACGACGAACCCGAAGGTCTTCGCGATCGGCGACCTGGTCAACAAGAAGGCGCTCGCCCACAAGGCCTCCGAGGAGGGCGTCGTCGCGGTCGAGACCGCGACCGGCGTCGAGACCGAGGCCATCAACCAGAACCTGATGGTCGGCGCCACCTTCTGCCACCCGCAGGTCGCCAGCGTCGGCCTCACCGAGGCCCAGGCCAAGGAGGCCGGCCACGAGGTCAAGGTCGGCAAGCAGAAAATCGCCGGCGAGGGTGCCGGTGTGGTCTACGAGGACAAGGACGGCCTCGTCAAGCTCGTCGTCGACGCCAAGTACGGCGAGGTGCTCGGCGCCCACGTGGTCGGCAACCGCGCCTGCGACATGATCGCCGAGCTGGTCGCGACGATGGCGCTGGAGGGCGGCTACCAGGAGCTGACCCGGATCGTGCATCCGCACCCGACGGCCTCAGAGGCGGTTCTGGACGCCGCCCGCGCCGTCGACGGCTGGGCTATCCACGCTTAGCGGCGTGAGCACCCGCGCCACCTTCTACTTCGACCTCGGCTCGCCGTACGCGTACCTCTCGGCCGAGCGGATCAGCGGGCTCTTCGCCGAGGCCGAACTGGAGCAGCCGGAGTGGCAGCCGGTTCTGCTCGGCGGCCTCTTCCATCGCTTCGACCGGGGGTCGTGGTCGGAAACGCCGGCGCGCGCCGAGGGG
>Ga0164302_10000063_pt1 | contig 23323 bp, 22 predicted proteins | sample Whisoiple_202_MG_FD_109714 | JGI IMG/M metagenome (GOLD analysis project Ga0164302, IMG submission 109714) | Soil microbial communities amended with pyrogenic organic matter from upstate New York, USA - Whitman soil sample_202_MG | ecosystem: Environmental > Terrestrial > Soil > Agricultural... | reverse complement strand
GAGAGATGCGCGGCTACGAGCCGGGCGCGCGCGCCCGCGCCGTCGAGGAGGTCGCCTTCGCCCTGGCGATCCCGCACCTCCTCGATCGCAACGTCGACACCCTCTCCGGCGGCGAGCTGCAGCGCGTCGCCCTCGCCGCCGCGCTCGTCACCCGCCCCCGCCTGATCCTCCTCGACGAGCCGACCTCCCAGCTCGACCCGGTCGCCGGCGACGAGCTGATCTGGCTCCTGCGTCGCCTCAACGAGGAGTGGGGGGTGGCGGTGCTCTTGGCAGAACACCGCCTCGAGCGCTGTCTGGCCGCTGCGGATCGCGTCGTGGCGATGGAGACGGGCACTCTCGCCTTCGACGGCGTCCCGGCGGACTTCCTCTCTTGGGCTCGCAACGCCGACCCGGCCCTGGAGACCCCAGCCGCGCGCCTCTTCTCCCTCGCCGGCATCGACCCGCTCCCAACCGGCGTCCGCGCGGCCCGGCAGACGCTGCGGGGGACGGGGGTCGGGCACCCTCCTACTTTGCTGGGTGGGAGGGTGCCCGACCCCCGTCCCTCCGAGCGGGTTGGCGACCCTGTTCTCGAAGCCAGGAACCTCTGGGTCGAGCTCGACCGTGGCGAAGACCCGCATGACGTCCTCAAAGGGATAGAGCTGACGATTCGCCGCGGCGAACGCGTCGCGCTGATGGGACGGAACGGCGCAGGGAAGAGCACGCTGCTGCGGACCGCGGCGGGGCTGCACGAGCCGGTCGCCGGCAAGATCGAGGGCGACTCGATCGCGTTGCTCACTCAGAACCCGGGCGACTATCTGGTCCGGGAGCGGGTCGGGGACGAGCTGCCGGGGGAGGAGGGGGCGGCCGCGCTGCGGGTCGTCGGCCTGGAGGACAAGGTCGATGCCGACCCGCGCGACCTCTCCGGTGGCGAGCGGCAGCGGCTGGCGCTGGCGATCGCGCTCGCCGGTCGTATGGAGGGCGCGCAGCTGCCCGGCGTCGTCGCCCTCGACGAGCCGACGCGGGGGATGGACCATGCGCGCAAGGACGATTTGGTCACCCTGATCGCTCGCCTCGCTGGCGATGTCGACTTTGTCCCCCAGGGTGAGACAAAGTCGACACGCGGTGCCGCTGTCGTCGTCGCCACCCACGACGTCGAGTTCGCCTCGCGCTTCGCCGACCGCGTCGTCCTGCTCGGCGACGGCGTCGTGATCGCCGACGGGCCGATGGCCGAGATCCTCTCCGGCGGCTGGTACTTCGCCACCGAGGTCGCGCGCGTGCTCGACCTGCCGGGCGTGGTCACGCCCGAGCAGGGCGCCGCCGCCCTGGCCGAGGAGCGTCGATGACCTGGGAGGTCGCCAGCTTCCTGATCGTCGGCGCGGTGATCCTCGCCGGCTTCGCCTGGTACGAGCGCTCGCGGCCGCCGGCGCAGGTCGTCGCCCTGGTCGCGGCACTGGCCGCGCTGGCGATCGCCGGCCGCATCGCCTTTGCCGCTTTCCCCAACGTCAAGCCCACGACCGACATCGTCATCTTCGCCGGCTACGCCCTCGGCGGCGCCCCCGGCTTCGCCGTCGGCGCCCTCGCCGGGCTGGTCTCCAACTTCTGGTTCGGGCAGGGGCCGTGGACCCCCTGGCAGATGGCGGGATGGGGGCTTTGCGGGGTCCTCGGCGCCCTCCTCGCCCTCGGCGTCCGCAACGCCGGTCGCCTCGCGCTCGCGGCAACCTGCGGTTTTGCTGGCATTTTGTACGGCGCTCTGCTGAACTTCTCGCTGATGGCGACGTACGGAGGGGACCTCTCGCTGCGGCATTTCCTCGTGCTCGAGGCGCGAGCGATTCCGTTCGAAATCGCCCACGTGGTGGGCAACGTGGCGCTTGCGCTCATCGCCGGCCCGGCGATGGTGCGGATGCTGACCCGCTTCCGCGAGCGCTTCGAATGGCGGCGGGCCGGGAGCGCGCCGGCGCCGACGCAACCTCGCGGCGCGCTGCGCAGCGGCGGCGTCGCGATCCTCCTCACCCTTGCCCTGGTCGCCCTCGTGCCCACCCCGGCCCGCGCCGACGACTCCTCCGTCACCCGCGCCGCCGGCTGGCTCGTCCTCCAGCAGCGCCCGAGCGGCGGCTTCCCGGCGACGCCGGGCCAGGAGGCCGGGGCGGAAATGACCTCCTGGGCGATGCTGGCGCTGGCCGCCACCGGCCACAACCCGCTCGACATCTCCAATGGCGGCAAGACGCCGGTCGACTCCCTCCGCCCCCACATCGCCGACGTGGCCGACGCCGGCGACGTCGCCCGCACCGGCCGCGCTCTCTCCGCTGCCGGCGTCGACCCGCGCAGCTTCGCCGGGGAGAACCTGGTCGACCGGCTGCTCGCCCGGCGGGCGGAGAACGGCTCCTACCAGGGCTGGCCGGGGACGAGCGCCTACGCGGTCCTCGCCCTGCGGGCGGCAGGTGCCAACGACGCCGCCGCGCCCACCGTCGCCTGGTTGCGCGACGTCCAGGGCAAGGACGGCGGCTGGGGAAACGAACCGAAGGGACCGAGCACGGCGGAGATCACCGGCGCGGTGCTGCAGGTGCTGACGCCGGGCTCGGACGCCTCCGACCGGGCTCTCGGCTACCTGCGCGGGGCGAAGCGGAAGAACGGCGGCTTCTCGCCCGGGAGCAACCTCGCGGCCAATGCCCAGGCGACCGCCTGGACCTCGGCCGGGCTGCTGGCGGCGGGTAAGGACCCGGCGAGCTTCGGCGAGGGCAAGAGCTCCTTCGCTTACATGAAGAGCCTGCAGACCGACGCCGGCTACTTCCTCAAGGAACCGAGCCTCGAAGCGACGCCGGTCTGGGTCACCGCCGACGTCCTCGTCCCGCTCAGCGGCAACCACCTTCCGATCGCCGCGCCCCCGCGTGAGCCGCAGCCGAAGACGGCGCAGAAAAGCGGTGGCGGATCGACTACCGGCGGCGTCCCGCCGGCGCTGAGCGGTGCCCTGCCCCGCGGTCTCGAACCCGGATCCGTGCCCCCCGAACTAGAAAAGGCCCTCGGCAACGCCCTCAAAGGGTCGGGGTCGAAAAGCGGAGGGAAGGCCGGCAAGATCGCCCCGGGCGCCATCTCGGAAATCCCCTCCACGGGTGGGACCGGATCGGAGGGCGACCTCGGCAGCCTGCTGCCGGACGGCGCCGCGCCCCAGGCGACCGCCGAGCAGGCCTCCGAATCCACCGGCGACTCGGGCAGCAGCACCGCCGGTGCCATCCTCCTCGGCCTCCTCGCCGGCTGCGTCCTCTTCGGGGCCGGCCTCGCCGGCCGCGCCGGCTGGATGCGCTGGCGCTACGGGCTGTAGATCGTCTGGCTATACCCTCGACGGATGGACGTCGAGACCGCGATCCGCACCCGCCGCACGCACAAGGCGTTCGCGCCGGAGCCGCTGCCGCGCGAGGAGATCGACGCCCTGGTCGAGCTAGCCAGCTGGGCCCCGAACCACAACCTCACCGTGCCCTGGCGCTTCCGGGTGATCGGCCCGCAGACGCTGCGGCGCCTGAAGGAGGTCGCCGGCCCCGAGGGCGCCGCCAAGCTCGACCGCGCCCCGACCCTCGTCGTCGTCTCCTGCCTGCTGAGCGGCGACCCGGTCGCCGACGAAGAGGACCTGCACGCGACCGCCGTCGCCTCCTACATCGTCCTGCTCGCCGCCCACGGTCGCGGCCTCGCCGGCTACTGGCGGACCCCGGGCCTCCTCCGCGGCGAGGAGGGGCGTGCCGCCGTCGGGCTGCCGGCCGAGGAGCGCTTCGTCGGCCTCCTCCACCTCGGCCACCCGCGGCAGGAGAAGCCCGTCCCCGAGCGCCCCGGCGCCGACCGCGTCACGACCTACCTCGACTGATGCTGACCCGCGCCCGCGCCATCGAGGAGATCGCCGGCCGGCACTTCGAGGTCGTCGTCGTCGGCGGCGGCATCACCGGTGCCGGGGTGGCGCTCGACGCCGCCTCGCGCGGCTACTCGGTAGCGCTGCTGGAGCGGGGCGACTACGCGCTCGGGACCTCCAGCCGCTCCTCGAAGATGGTCCACGGCGGCCTCCGCTACCTGCAGAACTTCGACCTCGGCCTGGTCCGCGAGGCGCTGCTGGAGCGGCAGCTGATGGTCCGTCTGGCGCCGCACCTCGTCTACCCGACGCCGTTCCTGGTCGCCGCCCTGGGCGAGGAGCGCCGCGACCGCAAACTCGGCCTCGGGTTGAACATGTACGACGTGATGGCGACGACTCGCGCCGGTCGCAGCCGCCGCGAGCGCCGCTCCGCCGGCGAGCAGGAGGACGACTACTACTGGTCGCCCGACCGCCACCGGACGATCGACCGCGACGAGGTCCTCGACCTGGTGCCGGCCCTGGCCCCGCGCGACCCGAAGGACGCCTACCTCTTCTACGACTGCCAGACCGACGACGTCCGCCTCGTCCTCACCGTCCTCGGCGAGGCCGAGCGCTTCGGCGCGGTGATGCTGAACGGGGCCGAGGTCACCGAGATCACGACCACGAACGGCCGGGCGACAGGGGTCGCCTTCCTCGAGGAGGCCTCCGGCGAGCGAATGGAGGTCGGCGCTGACCACGTCGTCAACGCGACCGGCGTCTTCGCCGACCAGGTCCGGCCCGAGGAGCTGCTCGGCGAGGAGGACGTGCCGCGGATTTCGCCCAGCCGCGGCACCCACCTGCTGATCGACTCCGAGCAGCTGCCGATGGGCAAGGCCGCCTGCATCGTCCCGGCCGGCGAAGGTCGGATGATCTTCTCGCTGCCCTGGTACGGCCGCACCCTGGTCGGCACCACCGACAACGACTTCGACGGCGACACCCGGCACCCGCGCCCGGCAGAGGCCGACGTCGAATACCTGCTCGACGCGGTCAACGATTTCTTCGGCACCGCGATCGGGGAGTCCGACCTGGTCGGCGCCTACGCCGGCGTGCGGCCGCTGATCTCCACCGGCGACCCGCGCAAGTCGGTCGACATCTCGCGCAAAGCCGAGCTGTACGAGACCTCCTCGGGGATGCTGACGATCACCGGCGGCAAGCTCACCACCTGGCGGCGGATGGCGAAGCAGACCGTCGACCGCCTGGTCGAGCGCGAGGGGCGTGAGGCGCCCTGCCACACGCACGAGATCCCGCTGGGGATGCCGGCGCGGCCCGAGGACCTGGAGGCGCCCGAGGGGGTGGGGGAGGAGGCGCTCGACCAGCTCGCCTTCCGCTACGGGCACGCGGCGCGCAAAGTCCTGGCGATCGCCCGCGAAGATCCGAAGCTGGCGCGGCCGATCGTCCCCGGCCGCCCCGACCTGCTGGCCGAGGTCGTCGTCGCCGCCCGCCACGAGCAGGCCCGCAGCGTCGCCGATGTCCTCCTGCGCCGCACCAGGCTGGGGATCCTCGCCGCCCCGCAGCTGCGCGACGCGAAGGCGGTGCGGCCGGTCGCCGACGCGCTCGCGGCCGAGCTGGGGTGGGGGCGGCGGCAGCGCTCGCGCGAGGCCGAGGCCTGGGTCGAGGTGGCGGCCGAGGAGGGGATCGACCCCGCCGCGACGCCCGGTCGGGTCGGTTGAATAGTGTGCCGCCCCGATGAACAAGGCTGAGCTCGAGAAGAAATCCCTGTCCGACCTCCACTCCATGGCCGCCGAGGCCGGCATCCCCAGGTACCGGATGCTGAGCAAGAGCGAGCTGGTGGGCAAGCTCGCCGGCGGTAACGGCGATGCCGGTGCGGAGAAGGCCCCGAAACGGGGCACGGGCGAGGGGCGCGCCGAGAAAGGCGAGCGGTCCGAGCGTCCGCGCCGCCGCCGGCGGGAGCCGCGCGAGCGGACCGAGCGGCGCGACCGTCCCGAGAAGGCTCCCGAGCGCGAACCGGCGCCGGAGCCGGCCCGCGAGCCTGCCGCCGAGCCCACGCCCGCGCCGACCCCCGCCGCCGCCGAGCCGCCGCGCCCGCGCCGTCGGCGCCGCCGTCGCTTCGGCCGCCGCAGCAAGGCGGTCACCCTGCAGGGTCTGCTGCTGCCGCCCGAGGCCGGTCGTCAAGCGCTGCTATTCGCCGAGACCCGCGCGGGCTGCACCGCGCTCCTGCGCGGGGTCGCCGCCGATCTCGCCGCCGACTCCAAGGGCCCCGACCCCGTCGTCCTGCTGATCGACCCGAGCCCGGAGGAGCTGGCCGACTGGAAGCGCGACGCGCCGCAGGCGGAGATCGTCTCCGCCGGCCAGCCACGCCACGCCTCAGACGCCCTCGCCCAGGCCGCCTCGCGCGCCTCGGCGGGCGACGACGTGATCCTGCTGGTCGATTCGCTGACCCGCCTCGGCGAGGCCTACGATGACGCCGAGGCCGCGAAGGAGTTCTTCGACGCCGGCCGCGTCCAGGGCTCCGCCGGCGGCGGTTCGCTCACGGTAGTAGCAGCGCTAGAGCGCGCCGCCGAGTAAGACCGACCTAGCGTCTATACGCGATGCGGCGCCAGCTGGGCTCTTTGGAGAGCTCGATCAGCTCGTCGCTGCGGTCCGGCTGCACGTAGCCGAAGGTCTGGCTGCGCTCGTCGAAGACGACGTCGAGCTCGCCCTCCTTGACCCGCTGGTCGAGCCAGGCGCCGCGGAAGACGAGCCGGCGGATCCAGTGGACGAGGCTGCGGTTGGAGGGACCGACGAGGTCCTCCCAGTTCTCGTTGATGTGCTCTCCGAGGCGCGAGCTGGGCTCGGCGATCTCGCCGCTGACAGCGAGGTCGAGGAGGTCGTCGAGCTCCTCGCCGCTGAGGCCCTGGTCGACGAAGCGGAGCTTCACCGCGGCCTGCTCCACGCGCTGCCCGAAGTCCTCCTCGTTGAAAGCGAAGCGGAGCTCGCCGTACTCCAGCACGTAGTCGGAGCCGGACTCGTAATTCCCTCTGCGGGTCGTCTTCTTATCCATGAGTTGAAGCCACTCCACTCGCGCAAGCCCGGCGCGAGCAGGTCCATGATCTTGCCGATGATCGTAGTGGCGTGCCGGTTCGGGCCGGTCGCTGAACGCCCGGTTGCACCTTGGCGGCGAAATTGCACTCCTTCAGCGCAGAACTGGGTAGAAGTTGCAGCGAGACGCGATGGTCGACCTCCACTGCCACATCCTCGATGCGATCGACGACGGGGCCCGGGACGCCGACGACAGCGTCGCGATGGCCCGCCAGGCGGAGTCCGACGGGATCGAGGCCGTCTGCGCCACTCCCCACATCCGCCACGACCACGACGTCCGCATCGAGGAGCTGGCGGGCCGGGTGCGCGGCCTGAACGAGCGGCTGGAGCGGGAAATGGTCGCGGTGCGGATCCTCCAGGGGGGCGAGGTGGCGGAGACCGCGCTGGAGGGGCTGGGCGACGAGGAACTGGCGCGCGTCGCGCTCGGCGAAGGCAGCTGGATCCTGCTCGAGCCGGCGCCCGGACCGCTGGGGGACACCCTGCTGCGGCGGGTCGGCCACCTCGCCGAACGCGGCTACCGGACGATCGTCGCCCACCCCGAGCGCCACCTCTCCGCCGATATGTTCGAGCGGATGGCGGCCCTGGTGGCCGAGGGGGCGCTGATCCAGGCGACGGCCGACTTCTTCCTGCGCGAGAACATGGCCGCGGGGATGCTGGCGATGGCGGAGAAGGGTCTCTTCCACGTCCTCAGCAGCGACGCCCACACGGTTCTCGGCGGCCGCCCGGTGCGGATCTCGCCGGCGCTGGAGCGCCTGCGCGAAGTCGAGCTGCTCGCCCCGCACCTCGAGTGGATCGCCGAGACCGCCCCGCATGCGATCGTCTCCGGGGAGCCGATCGAGGTCCCCTTCGCCCCCCAGCTCTAGTCGAGCGGGCGGAGCTGGACGCGGGGGGCGAGCTCCTCGATCACAGCGCGAGAGCCGGTGCCGAGGCCGGCGCGGAGGAAGTTGGTCGCGCCCGCCGCGGCGCTGAGGCGCAGGACGTCCTCCCACTCGCGGTCGGCGGCGATCGCCGCCGCCAGGGCGCCCATCATCGAGTCGCCGCAGCCCTCGCGGGAGCCGCGCTCGAACTTCGGCGGCTTCAGCTCGGTGAAGGCGCCGTCGCGCAGCGCCAGCGCCGGCTCGCCGGCGCGGGTGACGATCACGCTCTCGGCTCCCCGCTCGCGGACCTGCTCCATCGCGGCGCGCATCCGCTCCTCGGTGTCGACCGGCCCGGAGATGAAGCCGGCGATCTGCCAGTCGTTGATCTTGACCAGGTCCGGCCCGCCCTCCAGCGCCTTGTCGAGGCGCGGCGAGGAGAGGTCGACGATCACCGGCGTGCCGTTGGCCTTGACGTCGGCGACGAGCCCGCCGTAGAGGTCGAGCGGCACCGTGTTGTCTGGATAGGGACCGCAGACGGCGAGCAGGTCGCAGTCGAGCGCCGCCGCCACGGTGACCGAGAAGAGGTCGTCGACCTCGTGCCTGGAGGCGGGATGCGCCGCGCTCTGGCCGACCGGCTCGCGCTCGCCGCTGCGGCGGTCGTGGATGTAGGCGCCGCTCGGCTCGGCGGTCTCGACCAGCCGCAGCTGCACCGGCATCTCCTCCAGCAGCGGCCGCAGGACCGAGCCGACCTCGCCGCCGATGAACCCGCAGAGGACCGGGTTGGCGCCGAGCTCGGCAGCCATCTTCGCGACCCAGACGCCCTGGCCGGCGGCGTGGATATCGATGTCGTCGCCGCCTTCGGCGCTGAAGGACTCGATCGCGATCGAGACCATCGGGTTGGGGGAGAAAATTGCGACCTTGGGCCTTGTAGGTGCATGCATATCGATCCTCAGTTTCCCATCGCGACGAAATTCAGCACTCGCTTGCGCGGTTTGGCCTGGCGCGATCGCGCCGACGCCGGGCCGGGGCTGCTGATCCCGCGCTGCGCCGCCGTCCACACCTTCGGGATGCGCTTCGCGCTGGACATTTACTTCCTCGATCGCGACGGACGCGTCCTCTCCGTCCGCCGCCGGGTCCCGCCGCGGCGCTTCCTCCGGCAGCGCGGTGCCCGCAAAGTCCTGGAGATTCCCTCGCCGGCGGGGGAGAGACAGGAGGCAGCAGGGCTTAGGCGGGCATGCTCCCCCAACGAGAAGAGATAGCCAGCCTGGTCGTCTGCGAGGACGACGACCTCACCCTCGACCTGCTCTGCGAGCACCTCGCCGCCGACCGCTTCCGCGTGATGCCGGCGCCGAGCGCCTCCGACGCGCTCCGCCTCTGCAGGTACAACCACCCGGACCTGCTGCTCCTCGACCTTTCCCTGCCGGACGCCTCCGGGCTCGATGTCCTGCGCGAGATCCGCGAGGCCGACGGGGTCGACTCGCGCTTCGACCCGCGACTGCCGGTGATCGTCCTCACCGGGCGCAGCGGCGACACCGAAAAGGTCCGCGGCCTCGACTCCGGCGCCGACGATTACCTGACGAAGCCCTTCGTCTACGGCGAGCTGCGCGCCCGCATCGGCGCCGTCCTGCGCCGGCGAACCCATCCCCAAAAGGGCCCCAACCGCATCGGCGACCTCGTCATCGACCCGCTGCGCCGGCGGGTCACGGTTGGCGCCCGCGAGGTGACGCTGGCAAAGAAGGAGTTCGCCCTGCTGCGGTTTCTCGCCTCGGACCCCACCCGGGTGTTCACCAAGGAAGAGCTGCTCGACGCGATCTGGGCCTACCGCGGCCCGGCCAAGACGCGAACCTTGGACTCGCACGCCTCGCGGCTACGGCGCAAACTCGACCCCGAGCACGGCCGCTTCGTCTCCAACTGCTGGGGCATCGGCTACCGGCTGATCGACGGATAGCGGGAGAAAGGGCGACGCCCCCGGCGGTCCGGGGACGTCGCGCCAGAGCTACTTCTTGGCCTTCGCCTTGGCCTTCGGCTTCTGGGCCGCGGGGACCTCGAAGTGCATGATCGCCAGCTTGGTGGCGACGCCTTCGGACTTGTCGTCGAGGCGGCCGGCGGCTTCCTTCTGGATCTCGCTGGCCTTCTTCACCGCGTCGGCGAGGACCTTGTTGAGGTCCTTCCAGCCCTTCTCGTCGAGCAGGAGGGGGGTGTCGGAGAGGTGCGAATCCTTGCGCCCCTCGATCGTGCCCTCGGCCATCGCGTCGGTCGCGCTCTGGCCGATCGACTCGAGGATCGAGCCGGAGATGCCTTTGCGCGCCGAGGCCGGGATCTTCGCCCAGTCGGAGTCGCTGAGAAAGGCGCGGTCGGTGGCGCGGTAGAAGTGCTCGACGGCGCCGCGCCGCGGCTCGGTTTTGACCAGCTCGACGCAGTCGTATTCGAGCAGCGTTTTCACGTGGTAGCTGACGTTGCCGAGCGGCTCGCCGAGTTCCTGGGCAAGCTGGTTCGGGCTCGAGATCCCTTTGTGCAGGGAGCTGAGGATGCGGACGCGCAGCGGATGGGCAAGGGCCTTGGCGAGTTGCTGGGTGATGCCCTCTGGGGAAGTGCGTGACTGTGGCAAGGGAGGACCTCCGTTTCTTCGCTCGAGCGGAAGGGATTGGTGGCAAGAGCACTCGAGTTACTAGACAAGTATTCCAAAACGCTCCGTCGTTACCGGTCTCGATAGAGATTTATGCAGTAAAAGAGATAGACCGCTGCAATCGATCTGAGTCTCAAGGAAATTCTTGGGAACCGATAGGGCTCCTCCAGGGGTCTTCCATGTCGCGCCCGTTCTCTCGACGCGCCTGGCCGAGACCGCTTCGAAGGACGGGCGCCCACGCGTCCGCTGCCGATCTCGCGTTTTGCGGGACGCGCGCGCCGCATGGGGGGAGAAGGACGCGGTCCCCGAGCCTTGGGTGCCCATGACTGCGGCAGGGGTAAAGGGGCGAGATGCCGGTTGAGCTGGCGGAGATCGCCGCGGGCCTGCCCCTGGCGGCGTCCTTTGCGATGGCATCTGGCTTCACGGCGCTGCGCGAGGGAAGGCGCAGGAGCACGCTGAACGAGGCGATCCACGAGCTGCGGCGTCCCCTCCAGGCCCTGGCCTTCTCGCTGCCTCCGGATCCGGGGGCGGGCGGGGCGGCGGAGTCGGCGCTGCGGATGGCCGCGGCAGCGGTCGACCGCCTCGACCGCGAGATCAACGGCGAGCCCGTTGCGGCGCTCGCGGAGCCGGTCCCCGTCAGGCCGGTGATCGAGGCCGCGCTCGCGCGCTGGCGGCCCCGCGCCGCCGCTGCCGGTAGGCCGCTGGCCCTGACCTGGGAGGCCGCCGACCCGGTTGTCGCCGGGGACGAGACTGAGCTCGTCCAGGCGCTGGACAACGTGATCAGCAATGGGTTCCAGCACGGCCGCGGCCGGGTCGAGCTGAGAGTCCGCGAAGTGGAGGATCGGCTGGGGATCACGGTCCGCGACGAAGGCCTCGGCGGCGGAGGTCGGACGCGGCGCCTTCCCGGCTCCGATCGCCGCAAGCCCGGGCGCCACGGCCACGGCCTGAAGATCGTGCGGCGGGTCGCAGCCCGCCACGGCGGCAGCTTTCGCCTCCGGTGCTCCCCCGATGGCACCGAGGCGCGGCTCGAGCTGCCGCTGGCGGAGGGACCGCGGTGAGGCGGCGCGGCCGGGCGGCGGTCTTTCTCGCGGCGGCAGTGCTGGCCGCGGTGGCCGCGGGCGTCCTCGCCGACGGGTACGGCCGCAGCGTCGTCCGCGGCTACGGCGAGCTGCGCCCGGTGCTGGTCGCGGTCGACGACCTGCGAGCCGGAGAGGCGATCGACCCCCGGACCGCCGCCGGCGGGCTGGAGGTGCGACGCGTGCCGGTTCGCTTCGCCCCGCCCGCGGCCCTGGCAGCGGCGCCCGAAGCCCTCGGGCTGGTCCCCGCGGTGACGATCCCGGCGGGCTCCTACCTGCTGGCCTCGCAGCTGCGCACCCCGCGTGCCCACAGCGGCACCCGCCTCGGTCGCGGCCGGCGGCCGGTGGAGATCGCGGTCAGCGGCGCCGGCGCGCTCTCGGCCCTCGGCGTCCAGCCGGTGGGCTCGCGGGTCGACGTCGTCGTCACCACCGAACCAGCCGGGTCGGGTGACGGCCGCACCTATGTGGCGGCTTCGGGGGTGCCGCTGCTGGCCCTTGGCCCCGGCGCCGAAGGCGGCGCCGGCGAAGCCACCGCGACCCTCGGCCTGACCCGGCCGCAGGCGCTGCGGCTAATTGCCGCCGAGAGCTTCGCCCGCCGCGTCACGGTGCTGCCGGAGGGTTAGGCCGTCCGGTGGAGGCGCACGAGCGAAACGTCGCCGAGCTGGCCGCCGGCCTGCGCGCCCGGATCGTCGAGCGGCGCAGGGCGGCGGCCTCGGCCGGGGGCCGGGCGGGCGAGGAGCTTGCCGACAGCGCCCGAGCCGTGGTCGAGGAGTGCGCGGCGGTGCTGCCGGCGGCGGTGCGCGAGGCGGTGGTCGAGCGGATCGTCCGCGACAGCGTCGGGCTCGGCCCGCTGGAGGCGCTCCTCGCCGATCCCACCGTCGAGGAGGTGATGGTCAACGGGCCCGACCACATATATGTAGAGCGGCGGGGGCTGCTGGAGGCGACCGATGTCTCCTTCACCGGCGAGGAGGAGCTGCGCGACGCGATCGAGCGCGTGCTCGCCCCGCTCGGCCGGCGGGTCGACGAGCTCAGCCCGATGGTCGACGCCCGCCTTGCCGACGGCTCCCGGGTCAACGTCGTCATCCCGCCGCTGGCGATCGACGGCCCGGCGCTCTCGATCCGCCGCTTCGGCGCCACCCGGCCCGGCCCCGACGAGCTGGTCGCGCTGGGGACGCTGAGCGCCGAGCAGCGGTCGCTCCTCGAGCGGGCGGTGGCGGCGCGCCGCAGCGTTCTGGTCAGCGGCGGGACCGGTTCGGGGAAGACGACGCTGCTGAACGCCCTCTCCAGCTTCATCGCGCCGGGTGAGCGGGTGGTGACGATCGAGGACGCGGCCGAGCTGCGGCTGCAGCAGCCCCACGTGGTCCGGCTGGAGAGCAGGCCGGCCGGGGTCGAGGGTCGGGGCGAGGTGACGATCAGAGACCTGCTGCGGAACGCGCTGCGGATGCGCCCGGACCGGATCGTGATCGGCGAGGTGCGGGGGGTGGAGGCGCTCGACCTGCTGACCGCGCTGAACACCGGCCACGACGGCGCCCTCTCGACCGTCCATGCCAACTCGCCGCAGGACGCCCTGCGGCGGCTGGAGACGTTGGTGCTGATGGCGGGCGTCGGCCTCCCGCACGCCACCGTCGCCGAGCAGGTCCGCCGCGGCGTCGACCTGGTGGTCCACCTGCGGCGCGAGGCCGACGGCTCGCGGCGGGTGAGCGAGATCGCCGAGGTCGCGTGACCCCGGCGGCGCTCTTCGCGGCCGCCGCCGGCGGCCTGGCGGCTTTGGCTGCGCGGGAGGTGCTGCCGTCGAACCCGGCGGCGACCCGCTGGATGCGCCTGGCGCTGGAGCCGCTGCGGCGGGCCGGCGAGGAGGGTTACGCGCCGTCGAGCCTCGAGCGGCGGCGGCTGGCGCTGCTCGGCGCCGGCGCGGCGATCGTGGCGGGCTGGTTCCTCGGCGGCTCGGCGCTGGCGCTGCCGCTGGCACTCGCCGGGCCGCCGGCCGTTGCCTGGGCGATCTCCAGCCGCCGTCGGCGCTACCGGCGCGCGGTCGAGCGCTCGCTGCCGGAGATGGCAACGGCGATCGCCGACTCGCTCAGCGCCGGCCGCTCCCTGCGCGCCTCGTTGGGGGAGTCGATCTCCTCCCTGGACGGACCCGGCGCCCGCGAGCTCGGTCGCCTCGCCGGCGAGCTCGAGCTCGGCGCCGGTACCGCCGAGGCGGTTGCGCGCTGGCGGCGGCGGATGCGCTCGGAGCGGGTCGACGCCTTCGCCGCCGCGCTGCTCAGCCAGCGGCTGGCGGGTGGCGACCTCGCCGGCCTGTTGCGCCGCTTCGCGGTCGGCGCCGCGGAACGCGAGCGGGTCGCCGAGGACGCCCGCTCGGCCACCGCCCAGGCGCGCTTCACCGGTCTGCTGGTGGTGGCGATGCCGACCGGCGGTGCGGTGCTCGCCGAGCTGCTGGAGCCCGGCTTCTTCGCGACGCTGCTCGCCTCCCCGCCCGCCGCCGTCCTCCTCGGCCTCGCCGCGGCCCTGCAGGCGGTCGGCTTCCTCGCAATCCGCCGCTTCTCGCAGGTGGTCGAGTGAGCGACGCGGGCCTGCTGGCGGCCGGCGCGGTCCTGCTCGCCGCTGGGGCGGCGAGGGAGCTGCGGCTCGACCTCGACCTCGCCGCTCTGACGGGTCGGGTCTCGGTTCCCGCCCTGCTGCCGGCGAAGCTCGCCTGCGCCTTCACGGGCGGGGTAGTCGGGCTGCTCGCCGCGCCGGCGGCGCCGGGCCGGACGGCGCTGCTGGTCCTCGTTGCGATGCCGGCGGCCGGATTCCTCGCCCCGGACGCGCTGCGGCAGCGGCGCGAGCGCCGGCGGCACCGGCGTCTGCTGCGAGCGCTGCCGGACGCGCTCGACCTGCTCGCGGTCGGCGCCGGCGCGGGTCGCGGCCCGGCCGCCGGCATCTACCAGCTGGCCGGCGCGGGGGGGGGGCCGCTGGCCGAGGAGCTGCGGATCGCCGCCGCCGAGATCTCCAGCGGGGTCCCGCTCGCCGCCGCGCTGGAGTCCCTGCGCCGCCGTGTCCCGGGCAGCGAGGTGGCGACGCTGGTGGCGGCGATTGAGCGCTCCCGCCGGTTCGGGTCGCCGCTGGCCGACCAGCTCCGCCGCCAGGCGACCGCGCTGCGCCGCGACAGCCGTCGCGAGACCGAGGAGCGCGCCGCCCGCGCCGCGCCGAAGATCCAACTCGTAGTCGCCCTCGTCCTCGTCCCCGCGGTCCTGCTGATGATCGCCGCGGCGCTGATCGCCAACGCGGGGACCTTCCTGGCGGGGTTCTAGAGGGCCGTTACTCCAGCGCCTCGTCGCGCAGCCGTTTGGCGACGGCACCGGTGGCGGCGGCGATCGCGTCGAGGTCGGCGGCCTTTTCCTTGTGGCCGTTGACGTAGCAGCAGAGAGTGCCGCCGACCAGCTCGAAGGCGAACTTGTCCGGGGCCGAGTCGGCGAGCCAGACGATGAAGCTGGGCGAGAACAGCTGCCGCAGGTGGTTTTGGTCCTGCTCCTCGCTGGAGAAGATCTCGTACTTATCGAGCAGCGCTTCGCTCTCCAGGGTGACCCGCTTTTTGTTGCCGCGGAAGGCGTCCTCGAACTTCTCCAGCGCCCGCAGCCCGAACTTGCGCTGACAGAAGAGCTCCGGCACGAAGGGGATGCACTCGGGGACCTCGACCAGGCCGAGGGTGTAGCGGTAGTAGTTCGTCTGCGTGTCGCCGTCGGAGTCCCGCGTCTCTTCCTCGTAGGTGAAGAGCGCCAGGGTGCCGTCGAAGCCCTCGGCGATCGGTCCGGTCAGGGTGCGCTCGGTGTAGCGGTCGTCGCCCTTGCCCAGCAGCGGCGTCGCCTCGGGGAGCCGGCCGCGGCCGTGGATCAGGGTCAGGCCGCGGTTCGCCGCGTAGACCTCGAAGAAGTCGTCGGCCGCCCGCTTGTCGGCGATCGCGAAGACGACGACGATCCCGAGCAGGAGCGCGGCCAGCGCGCCGCCGGCGCCGATCAGCGCCCCGACGAAGACGAGACCGGCGACGAAGGCCGCCGCGGTCAGCACCCCGACCAGGATCAGGGTCAGCGGCGTCCGCATCAGGCGGCTGAAGTGGTAGCCGCGCATGTCGTTGGCGTCGTCCGGCAAACCGGTGGCGGCTGCTTCCTCGACCGCCGGCTGGGTCGGCTCGGTCTGCTCAGGGCTGTTCATGGCCGCAACCTAGCGCGCAGGCAGGCGGATGCAAACGGGGTTGCAGAGGGAGGTCGTGTTGCAAAGTGGGGGAGAGTGGGTTATTGTGGCGATCGAGTTGAAGCCCAGGACCGGGGTGGTGAGGCTCCTCCCACCTCATCACTCCGGTCCAACTCTTTCCCGGCCCTCCCGCTCAGAAAGGACTCGCCGCAGTGGCGTTCAGGGGTCTCTACGAGCACAGCCTCGATTCCAAGGACCGGCTTACGGTTCCCTCTCGCTTCCGGGCCCCGCTCGCTGACGGCATCGTTCTCTCCAAGGGCTTCGACCCCTGCGTGTGGGTGCACACGACCACCGAGTTCGAGCAGCTGTCCGACCGCTTCCTCTCGCCGCACAGCCCGTTTGGAGCTGACGCCCGCGCCCTGCGCCGCCGCTTCCACGGCGGCTCCTTCGACGAGAAGCTCGACTCAGCCGGTCGCATCCGCGTCCCCAAACCGCTGATCGAACACGCCGGGCTCGACGGCAACTGCGTCGTGATCGGAGCAGGGGAGTACCTGGAGATCTGGAACGCAGACGCCTGGGCCAAGCAGGAGGAAGCGCTCGACGCCGCCGCCCCCGAAATCGCCGAGGGCCTCGCCGCCGCCGGGACCGCGTGATCATGAGACTTAATGCCGCCGCACACCAACACCAGCCGATGGGCCACGAAGCGCCATATATGGAGCGAAGCCGGCCGGTCGGCGTTCGCGGGCTCTCCGCCGTGGAGATGGTCATGAGCGAGCACGAGCCCGTGCTGGCGCCGGAGCTGGTCTCGCTGCTGGCCCCGGAGCCGGGGCAGGTGGCGGTCGACTGCACCTTCGGCGGCGGCGGCCACGCCCGTCAGGTCGCCGAGCTGCTCGGCCCGGAGGGGACGCTGATCGGGATCGACCGCGACCCCGCCGCGCAGGAGCGCTTCAACCGCTTCGCCGCCGAAGCGCCTTGCCGGACCCTCTTCGTCAGCAGCGACTTCGCAGCAGGACTTCGCGCCTTGCAGGGCGAAGGAATCCGCCCAGACATGGTTTATGTAGATCTGGGGATGTCTTCGATGCAGGTTGACGCGCGCGAGCGGGGGTTCTCCTACTCCTACGACGCGCCGCTGGACATGAGGATGGACACCCGCCAGGAGTTCACCGCGGCGGACCTCGTCAACGAGTGGCCCGAGTCGCGGATCGCCCAGGTCCTCCGCCGCTTCGGCGAGGAGCGCCACGCCGGCGGCATCGCCCGCGAGATCGTCGCCCGGCGGCCGCTGGCGACCACCGGCGAGCTGGTCGCGGCGATCAAGGCCGGGATGCCGGCCTCGGCCCGCTTCGGCGCCGGCCACCCGGCCAAGCGCAGCTTCCAGGCGATCCGGATCGCCGTCAACGGCGAGCTCGAGGCCCTGAACGAGGCGCTGCCGCTCGCCTGGTCCCAGCTCAAGCTCGGCGGCCGCTTCGCCGCGATCTCCTTCCACTCGCTGGAGGACCGGCCGGTGAAGCAGTTCCTCGCCGCCAAGGCGCGCGGCTGCGTCTGCCCGCCCGAGCTTCCCGTCTGCGTCTGCGGCCACGAGCCCGAGGCCCAGCTGCTGACCCGCCGCGCGATCTCGCCCGGCCCCGAGGAGGCGGAGGGCAACCCGCGCTCGCGCTCGGCCCACCTGCGCGCCGCGGTCAAGATCGCCGAGGCCCAGGACGCGGGGGAGACCGCCTGATGGCCGTCGCCGCTCCCGCCCGCCGCAGCACCGCCGCCCCGGCGCCCGCGCCCTCGCGGACGAAACCGCCGAAACGCAAAGCCCCGGCGCGCAAACCGACGCGGGCCCGCACCGCCCCCGCCCGCAAACCGGCGCCGAAACGCGCTCCCGCGACGACCCGGCCCAAGCTGGCGCTCGCCGCCGGCCGTACCGCGGTCGCCGTGCGCCAGCTGCCCGATTCGGGCCTGGTCGTGCGGATGACCCGCGGCCGGGCCTGGATCGCCGTCCTCGGCGTCCTCCTCGTCGGGATCGTCGCCGTCAACGTCGCCACCCTCAGCTTCGCCGCCTCGGCGGGCAAGATCGACGAGCAGATCGGTTCGCTCGAAGGGGAGATCTCGATGCTCGAAAGCCGCGAGGCCAAGTACTTCAGCACCGCCCGCATCCGCAACGAAGGCGCCGCGGCCGGTCTGGCGATGCCGACCACCGAAGAGCCGGCGCTGATCGAATACGAGCCGGCCGACGTCGACACCGCCGCCGCCCGCCTCGCGGCCGCAGGGGGCTAGGTGGCCATCTGGGGACAGCGCCGATGCGCTTGATCGAGCGGCGGATCGGGCTCCTCTTCGGCGGCTTCCTCCTCTGTTTCCTCCTCATCGTCGGCCGCGCCTTCTGGTTGCAGGGGGTCCAGGGCTCGAGCCTCGCCTCGCAGGCGAGCTACCAGCAGACCGAGGTCGTCACCGTCCCCGGCCTGCGCGGCGACCTGCTCGACCGCCGCGGCAACAAGCTCGCCGCCTCCGAAGACGCGCGGACGATCTACGCCACCCCCTACCAGGTGAAGAACCCGCCGGCCGCGGCCGCCCGCCTGGCGCCGATCCTCGACGAGCCGAAAGGGGAGGTGCTGGAAGCGCTGAGCGCCGAAGGCGGCTTCTCTTACGTCGCCCAGAAAGTTGACCTGGCCACCGCCGCCAAGGTCGAAGCGCTCGACATCGAAGGCCTCGGCCAGCTGCCCGACAGCCGGCGCACCTATCCGCAGGGCGAGATGGCCGGCCAGGTGATCGGTGCGGTCGGGACCGAAAACGAGGGCCTGACCGGGCTTGAGGCCGGCGAGGAAGACGTGCTCGGCGGCTCCGACGGCGAACGGCGGATCGTCAACGACGCGCTCGGCGAGCCGATCCGGCTGGAAACCGTGCAGGAAGCCGAGGACGGCGAAGACATCCAGCTGACGCTCGACCCGGTGATCCAGCGCGAAACCGAAGCGGCGCTGAACGGCGTCGGCGAAACGTACTCGCCGAAGGGGGCGACCGCGATCGTCGTCGACCCGCGCAGCTCGCAGATCCTGGCGATGGCGAACTGGCCGCCGGTCGACCCCGCCGACCTCTCCGAAGTCAGCAACGAAGACCTGCTGAACAAGGCGACCGGGTTTACCTACGAGCCGGGCTCGACCTTCAAGGCCTTCACGATCGGCGCCGCGCTGGAGGAAAAACTGGTGACGCCGGCGAGCGAATTCACCCTGCCGCCGACTCTTCAGGTCGCCGACCGGACGATCGAAGACGCCGAGCCGCGCGGCACCGAGACGATGAGCGTGGCGACGATCCTCGCCCACTCATCGAACGTCGGGGCGGCGACGATCGGGACCGAGGTCGGCGCGACGAAATTCGACAAGTGGATCCGCCGCTTCGGCTTCGGCCGCCCGACCGGGGTCCAGTACCCGGCCGAGGAGCAGGGGCTGCTGCTCAACCTCGACGAATACTCGGGCTCGACGCTCGGCAACGAGTCGATCGGCCAGGGGCTCTCGGTGACGCCGATGCAGATGGTCGCCGGCTACACGGCGATCGCCAACGGCGGCATGCTGCGGCCGCCGCAGCTGATCAAGCGGGTCGGCGACGAAACGGTCGAAGAGCCGAAGGGCAAGCGAGTGATCTCGCCGCAGGTCTCGGCTGAGATCCGGGAAATGCTCGAGGGCGTCTTGGCGCCCGGCGGTACCGCTTCGGAGGTCAGCGTGCCCGGGTACACGCTGGCGGGGAAGACCGGAACCGCGGAGAAAGCCGAAGACGGGACCTACTCGAAAACGAAATACGTGGCGTCCTTCATCGGCTTTGCGCCGGCTCAGAATCCTCGCTTGCTGGCGGCGGTGATTGTGGATGAGCCGCAGGGGGAAATTTACGGTGGGTCGGTGGCGGCGCCGGCGTTCGGGCGGATCGCGGAATTCGCGCTGCCGTACCTCGGTGTTCCTCAGGAATGATCCTTTGGCGAGGGGGGACCGGGTGCCCCTCTGTCAAAGCCCGTCGCGCAGCTGGGCTGGACTTCAGGGTTCAAGCGGGACTTCTTGAGCCTTTGTCAGAGGGGCACCCGGTCCCCTTCTTAGAATCGGGCAGCTGATGATGAGACTGGGCGAGTTGGTCGCGGAGCTTCCGGGGGCGCGGATTGTTGGTGACGGCTCCGTTGGGGTTGAGGAGCTTTTGTTCGATAGCCGCAAGGTGGAGCCTGGGTCGCTCTTTTTTTGCGTGGTTGGGGAGAAGGTGGATGGGCATGAGTTTGGTCCGCGGGCGGTTGAGGATGGGGCTGTGGCGCTTGTGGTTGAGCGGGAGCTGACGGAACTGGATGTGGCGCAGGTGGTGGTGGGGGACTCGCGGGCGGCTATGGCTCCGCTGGCGGCTCGGTTCTACGGGGATCCGACGGCTGAGCTGCGGGTGGTTGGGGTTACCGGGACGAACGGGAAGACGACGACCGCCTTCCTGGTCCAGGAGATCCTCAAGGCGGCTGAATATCCCTGTGGGCTGTTGGGGACCGTGAAGCAGATCGTCGGCGGCGTGGAGAAGGAAGTGGTGCGGACGACGCCGGAGGCGATCGAGCTGCAGCGCACCTTCCGGCAGATGCTCGACGGCGGCGACGAGGCTTGCGCGATGGAGGTCTCCTCCCATGCCCTGACGCTGCACCGCGCCGACGCGATCCACTTCGAGGTGGCGATTTTCACCAACCTCACCCAGGACCACCTCGACTTCCACTCCGACATGGAGGACTACTTCCTCGCCAAGCGCAAGCTCTTCGAGATGGGCCCGAAGACGGCAATCATCAACGTCGACGACCCCTACGGCCGCCGCCTGGCGGAGGAGTTCGAGTGCCTCACCTTCTCCGCCGAAGGCGCGCCCGCCGACTACAGCGCCCGCGACGTCTCCTTCGACGCCGGCGGCGCCCGCTTCGCGGTCGGCGAGATCGAGCTGCGGACGGGGATGCCGGGGCACTTCAACGTCGCCAACGCGCTCGGGGCCTTCGCCGCCGCCGAGGCGATGGGGGTAGGTCCCGAGATCGCCGCCGCCGGGCTGGCTCGGGCGGCGCGGGTGCCCGGCCGCTTCGAGCCGATCGACGAGGGGCAGGGGTTCTCCGTCCTCGTCGACTACGCCCACACGCCAGACTCGCTGGAGAACGTGCTGCGCGCCGCCCGTCGGCTGACGGAGGGCAGGCTGATCTCGGTCTTCGGCGCCGGCGGCGACCGTGACCGCGACAAGCGCCCGAAGATGGGTCGCGCCGGCGCCGAGCACTCCGACCTGACCGTGATCACCTCTGACAATCCCCGCTCGGAGGACCCGGAGGCGATCGTCGCCGAAGTCGCCGCCGGCGCAGAGGCCGCTGCTGGCGCCGAGGTGGAGGTCGTCGTCGACCGCCGCGAGGCGATCGCCCTGGCGCTCGGCCGCGCCGCTCCCGGCGACACCGTGGTGATCGCCGGCAAGGGCCACGAGCAGGGACAGGAATTCGAGGACGGGCGGAAGATCCCCTTCGACGACCGCGAGGTCGCCCGCGAGGAGCTCTGGAAGCTGGGCAGCCCGGCGTGAGGCTCTCTGCGCAGGACGTCGCGGCCGCGATGGGAGCGGAGATCCTCGCCGAAGGTGAGGCGGGCTCCCCCCGCCGCGCGGTCATTAACTCAGCCGAGGCGGGTCCCGGAGACCTCTTCTTCGGCCTCAAGGGCGCCAACCACGACGGCGCCAAGTTCGCCGCCGCCGCGATCGAGGCCGGCGCCTGGGGCGTGGTGGCCTCACCCGAGTGGCGTTCGTCCTTTGTCGGGGATAGGCCGACAAAGGACGAACGCCGCGCCTGGGTTTTCGCCGTCGCGGACCCGCTGGCGGCGATGCAGGCGCTGGCGCGCGAGTCGCGCCGGGCGCTCGGGGCGCGGGTGGTCGGGGTCACCGGCTCGGTCGGCAAGACCTCGGTCAAGGACATCACCCGGGCGCTGCTGCCCGGCAAGGTTCACGCCAACCGCGAGAACCTCAACACCGAGATTGGGTTGCCGCTGACGATCCTCGAAGCGCCCGACGACGCCGAGGCGCTGGTCCTGGAGATGGCGATGCGGGGCAAAGGTCAGATCGCCGAGCTGGTGGCGATCGCCGAGCCCGAGGTGGCGGTGATCACCAACGTCGGCCCGGTCCACGTCGAGCTGCTCGGCTCGGTCGAGGCGATCGCGGCGGCGAAGGCCGAGATCCTCGACGACCTGCCCCCCGGCGGCACCGCGGTGGCGCCCGTCGAGGCCGGCGAGCTGGAGCCGCACCTGGAGCCGATCGCCGAGCAGCTCCGCTTCGGACCGGGCGGCGACGTCGAAGCGACCGAGGTGAAGGTCCTCGATGGCGTCAGCGAGGCGCTGATCAAGACCCCGCTCGGCACCCAGCGCTTCCACTTTCCCTTCACCGAGGCCCACAACCTGACCAACGCGCTGGCCGCGATCGCCGCCGGCGTCGCCCTCGGCGCCGACCTCGCCGGGATGGCCGACCGCGCTGCGAGCATAGGATTCTCCCGCTTCCGTGGCGAGCGCCTGGAGCTCCCCGGCGGGATCGTCCTCGTGAACGACTGCTACAACGCCAACCCGGTGTCGATGCGCGCGGCGCTCGACCATCTCGCCAGCCTGGAGGCCCAGCGCACCGTCGCCGTGCTCGGCGAGATGGGGGAGCTCGGACCGGACTCGGCCGGCTACCACCACGGGGTTGGCGAGCACGCCCGCGCCGCTGGAATCGACTTCCTCATCGGCGTCGGCCTGCCGGCGCGCGATTACGACCCCGACGAGCTCGTCGCCGACCCCGGCGAGGCCGCCGAGCTGCTGGCGCAGCGGCTGGAGCCTGGCGACGCGGTCCTCGTCAAGGGCTCGCGCTCGGCCGGCCTCGAGGCCGTCGCCGAACAGCTGGTCGACCTCGTCGGGGCGGAGGAGGGCTGATGGGCGAAGTCCTGATCGCGGGGATGGCGGCGATGCTGATCTGCATCTTCCTCGGCCCGAAATTCATCGAATACCTGCGGGTCAAGGAGTTCGGGCAGCACATCCGCGAGGACGGGCCCCAGGAGCACCACACCAAGGCCGGGACGCCGACGATGGGCGGCCTGATCGTCTTCGCCTCGATCTGTGTCCCCTTCCTCGTCCTCTCCGATCGCGACCCGCAGAGCATGGCCGTCTTCGGGGTGGCGATGGGCTGCGCCGTGCTCGGCTTCGCCGACGACTACATCAAGATCGTCAAACGCCGCTCACTCGGCCTCGCCGGCCGCTGGAAGCTGCTCGGCCAGCTGCTCCTCGCCCTCGGGCTGTGGTGGGTCGCTCGCCACGAGGTCGGCCTCGAGCCGACCCTCTACTTCCGCATCGGCGACGGCAGCATCGACCTCGGCCCAGCGCTCTACTTCGTCCTCGTCTTCCTGGTGATCGCCGGCACCTCCAACGGGGTCAACCTCACCGACGGCCTCGACGGCCTCGCCGCCGGCTCCTGCGCGATCGTCCTCCTCGCCTACACGGCGATCGCCTTCGTTGCCAACGAGCAGCAGAACCTGGCGCTGCTCTCCGCCTGTCTGGTCGGCGCCTGCATCGGATTCCTCTGGTACAACGCCTTCCCGGCCTCGATCTTCATGGGGGACACCGGCTCGCTGGGCCTCGGCGGCGCGATCGGCGCCCTGGCGGTGATGACCCAGACCGAGGTGCTGCTGATCATCATCGGCGGCATCTTCGTGATCGAGGCGCTCTCGGTCCTGCTCCAGGTCTTCGCCTTCAAG
>Ga0164302_10000061_pt1 | contig 23475 bp, 22 predicted proteins | sample Whisoiple_202_MG_FD_109714 | JGI IMG/M metagenome (GOLD analysis project Ga0164302, IMG submission 109714) | Soil microbial communities amended with pyrogenic organic matter from upstate New York, USA - Whitman soil sample_202_MG | ecosystem: Environmental > Terrestrial > Soil > Agricultural... | reverse complement strand
GCCGCCGCGCCGCCGCTGCCAGTAGACGACACCGACCGAGATCGCGGCCAGGAGGGCGACGATGATCAGGATCGGGACGACCGGCGAAGAGCCGCCGCCGTCATCGGAGGAGCTGGTGGCGTCGGGCACCTGCTTGATGCTCGAGACTTGGCCCGCTTCCTTGGCGCCGTTCTGGTGTTGGGGATTGGCGGAACCGTTTCCGCCATCGACGCCACCCCCGCCCTGCGGGGTCGGCGTGCCAGCATTCCCACCTTCCGATGAACCTCCACCAGAACCAGGCCCGGTACCGCCGGTCGTGCCGCCTCCGTTGTTGGAAGCATGGGCCTTGTCATCTTCTTCGCCCCCACCGACGACGGTCGGGGTCGAGTGGTGGCTTCCGGTCGGCGAGGGGATCGCGTTTTCGTATTCGTAACCGGCCGAATCCGCGCTAGCGGAGACCGGGAAAAGGGCAAATGCCAGCACAGCAAGCACTGACAGAAGCGAGAAAACGGATCGGCCCGAACCACGGGCCGGGCGGTGGCGGCTCCCAAGCATGGCGCGCAAGGTTAGAGGAATCAGCGGCGGCTTTCTCCCCAGTTTTGCTGATCGGGGGGCTGGCGCTGACGGGCGGGGGGTCGGCCGTCGATGACCGTCATCTCGCCGGGCTTGCCGTATGGCTCCTGGTTGCAGGACTTTTAGTACTCGGTGCTGCTGGTCGCGCCTCCCTGGGGCGGACGTTCTATTGGGGCACTGGGCTGCTTCTGGCGCTGGCGATTTTTTCTGGTTTCTCATCTCTCTGGTCTGGGTCGATTGAGCTGAGCATTACCGAGGCCGATCGCGTGCTCGTCTACCTCGGGGTCCTGCTTGCCGCATTCCTCATCGCCCAAACCGACCAGAGGCGCCAACGTTTCGCTGAAGGAATTGTTTTCGCCCTGATTGCGGTGGCGCTGATGGGGCTCGCCACCCGTCTCCTGCCCCATGTATTCCCCGTCGCAGAGGGGCTGGGCAGCGGTCCGCGGCTGCGGTATCCGCTCGGGTACTGGAACGCAAACGGCGTTGCATGCGGGATTGCGGCGGCGCTGATCCCCTGGCTCAGTCGCCGCTCCCTGACCCCGGCGCTGCGCTGGATCGCGGTCGCCTGCCTGCCGGCGGTACTGCTGACCCTCTACTTCACCTACTCGCGCGGCGGGGTCCTCGCCCTGCTCGTTGCCGCGGCCTGCCTCGTCGCCCTCTCCCACGACCGCCTCTGGATGATCGGGACGCTGGCGGTCGGCGTGATCGGCGCCCTGCCGGCCGTGCTCGCGGTCCAAGCCCACGGCAGCCTCGCCGACAACCTCGACAACGCCGCCGCCGTGAACCAGGGCGTCGTGGTCCTGCTGGTCCTGCTGGCGGGGACGGCGCTGACCGTCGCTCTCTTCGCCGGGATGCGGGCGCTGGCGCGGCGGCGCGGGCCTCTGACCGGCAGAGCCGTGGAGATGTCCCGCGATCCCCGGACGCTGCGGATCGCGGCGATCGCCGCCGCGGTGCTCGCCCTCGCCGCGCTCGCGACCGTCGGCGGCCGCGCCTGGGACCAGTTCTCAAGCTCTGACATCGAGTTCCCGAACCAGCCCCAGCAGCACTTCGGAGACCTCTCCGGTGCCGGCCGCCACGACTTCTACCGCGTCGCCATCGACGCCTTCGAAGAAGCGCCGATCGCCGGCAACGGGGCCGGGACCTACCAGTTCTCCTGGGTCAAGCTGCGCTCGATCGAAACCCCCGTCCACAACGCCCACTCCCTCTACCTCGAGGCCTTCGCCGAGCTCGGCCTTGTCGGCGGCCTGCTGACGCTGGGCATGGTCGGCTTCCTGCTCTGGACCGGATTCGCCGCCTGGCGGGCGGCCAGCGGACGAGCGCGCGAGCTGAATGCGGCGCTACTGGCCGCCGCTCTGGCGGTTGCTGTAGGTATGGCGTTCGACTGGTTCTGGGAGATAGCGGCGCTGGGGGCGGTCTTTTTCCTCGCCACCGGCGCCCTGCTCGCGGCCCGCTGCGTGCAGCTCTCCCGTGCTGCCGGGAACGGGCGGGCCGGGTCGCGCGGCTTCGGGCTGGCGGTCGGCGGCCTCGCCGTCGCCTGGATCACCGCCCTGGCGCTGATCGGGCCGCTGCTGGTCGAACGCGAGCTGAACTCGAGCCAGGCGGCCGCGGCCGAGGGCAACATCGGCGTCGCCGTGGAAAAGGCCGACACCGCCCGCTCGATCGAGCCCTGGGCCGCGAGCCCCTACGTCCAGCTCGCGCTTTTGGCCGAGCTGCAGGGTGACTACCCGACCGGCGCCGAGCGGATGACCGAGGCGATCGACCGCGAGGAAGGCAACTGGCTCCTGTATTACCTGCGCGGGCGGATCGAGCACGAGGGCGGCGACACGGCGGCGGCGGCTGCCGACCTCGACCGCGCCCGGCAGCTGAACCCGCTGGAAAAGTGCCTGCAGGAAGGGTGGGACGGATGCGGATGACGCGACCGGTCGATCCCAAACCCGCCGACGCCAGGCCCGAGCGGCCGGCGCCGGGCGGGCGGGCGCGCCTCGGCGAACAGCAGGGCCCGCAGGGGTGGCGCCGGCGCGGCGCGATCCTGCGCCGCCTGCTCGCCGCCGGCGACTGGGTCGCGCTGGTCGGGACCCTCTGCGCCGTCACCGCGGCGACCTCGACCACCGACATCGCCACCCTCTTCTGGGCGGTCCTCTTCAGCCCGGCCTGGATCCTCGTCGCCAAGCTCCACGGGCTCTACGACAACGACCACCGGCGGATCCGCCACAGCACCCTCGACGAGCTGCCCTCGCTGATCTCGGCCAGCACCCTGGGGACGCTGCTGCTGGACGGGCTGCTGGCGCTGACTCCGGCCGGGCCGTTCTCCCCCCAGAGCGCGATCGCGCTCGGCGTCGGCACCCTCGGCGCCAGCTTCGCCCTGCGCGGGACGATCCGCTTCCTCTGGCACCGGCTGACCGCGGTCGCGACCGGCGTGGTGGTGGGGCCGACCGCCGTTGCCGACCTGATGGCGAGGCGGATCTCGACCCACCCGGAGGCGCGGTTGACCCTGGTCGGCTACCTCTCTCCCAGTGCGGAGGAACCGGCGAAGGAGCTGCCGCGGCTGGGCTCGGTCGCCGACATCTCCAGGATCGCCGAGGAATACGCGATCGAGCGCGTCGTCGTCACCGAACACGAGATGAGCGAGCAGGACGCCGAGCGGCTGATCGAGGAGTGCAAGGCGGCCGGCCTCGGGCTCACCTTCCTCCCCCAGCACTACGGCCTGCTCGGCCCGGGGATCGAGCTCAACCGCCTCGCCGAGCTGCCGGTGCTCGACTTCCGCTTCAGCGACCCGCCGCGCTCGACGGTGGCGATGAAGCGGGCGATGGACGTCGCCGTCGCGGCGACGATGCTGCTGGTGCTCTCGCCGCTGCTGCTGGCGATCGCGATCTGGATCCTGCTCGACGACGGCCGCCCGTTCTTCTTCCGCCAGAGCCGGGCCGGCAAGGACGGGGTTCCGTTCAAGATGCTGAAGTTCCGCACGATGGTCGCCGACGCTGAGCAGCGGCTGCCGGAGCTGGTCGACATCGAGAGCCTCGACCAGCCGGCCTTCAAGATTCAGGACGACCCGCGGGTTACCCGCAGCGGCCGCTGGCTGCGCCGCACCAGCGTCGACGAGCTGCCGCAGCTGATCAACGTCCTGCGCGGCGAGATGTCGCTGGTCGGGCCGCGCCCGGAGGAGGAGGGCGTCGTCGCCCTCTACGACGAGCGCCAGCGCGGGCGGCTGGCGATCAAGCCGGGGATCACCGGCCCGATGCAGGTCTACGGCCGCAGCGACCTCACCTTCGAGGAGCGACTGGCGATGGAGCGCGACTACCTCGACAACCTCTCGCTGCTGACCGACCTGGAGATCCTGCTGCGCACGCCGCGGGCGATGGTCCGCGGCGAAGGCGCCTACTAAAAGCGCCGGCAAGCCGGCAAGGGGAGGAATCGGACCTATCGCACCCGCGCTCGAGATCGTCGTCGTCAGCCACGGCGCCGAAGCGCTACTGCGGCGCTGCTTGCGCTCGCTGGCCGAGCATCCGCCGTCCAGCGACGAGATGCGGGTGACGGTCGTCGACAGCGGCAGCCCCGACGCGACGCCGGAAATGGTCGCCCACGAGTTCCCGGCGGTGCGGCTCCTGCGCGAGGACAACATCGGCTTCTCGGCGGCGAACAACATCGTGCTGCGCGAGAGCGAGGCCGGCTCGGTGCTGCTGCTCAACCCCGACACCGAGGTCTACGCAGGAACGCTCGACGCGGCGCTGGCGCGGCTGCGCTCGGAGCCGCGGATAGGGATGGTCGGGGTGAAGCTGGTGACCGAGAGTGGCGAGCTCGACCACGCCTGCAAGCGCTCCTTCCCGACGCCGGCCAGCGCCCTGGGGCACTTCACCGGCGTCGGCGGCTCGCAGTACCGGGCGGCGCACCTGGGCGACGACGAGCCGGGCGAGGTCGACGCCGTCAACGGCGCCTTCATGCTCTGCCGGGCGGAGGCGATCTCCGAGGTCGGCCTGCTCGACGAGGGCTACTGGCTCTACATGGAGGACCTCGACTGGTGCCACCGCTTCTGGGACGCGGGCTGGAAGGTCTTCTACGAGCCGGCCGGCGTGGCCCTGCACGTCAAGGGCGCCTCCAGCGGCAATCGCCGCGCCCCGAAACAAGAGGTCGCCTTCCACCGCGGCATGGCCCGCTTCTACCGCCGCTTCGATGCACCCGAGCACAACCCCCTGCTGAACGCCGCCGTCTACGCCGGCATCGCCGCCAAGCTGGGCGTGAGCCTGGCGATCACCGCGGTCCGCGGCCGCTGACCTCGCCGTCCGGCTCAGCCCAACAGCCGAACGCCGACCCGGAGCCCGGTGACCCTGGTCAGCTGCCGATCGCCGGTCACGACCAGATCGACGTCGGGGTCCGTCTCCGCGGTGGCAAGGATCAAGGCGTCTGGCATTCGCAGCGACTTGAAACGCGACCGGAGGTCGGCGGCCTTGTCGGCGGCGGCCACGTCGACCGGCAGAACCGCCGAGAGTAGCCCGGTGAAGAATCCCGCGACGTCTTCCTCATCGTGATGCCCAAGTCGAGCCCCGGTCAGCACCTCGGCATAGGTGACCACCGAGGCAAGCAGCCGCTGTCCACGTACGAGCTCTCGAACGGCCGCATCCGCCTCATCGTGGAGAGCGTCCTGGCCGTCGAGGAAGCCGACCACGACCCCAGAGTCGAGGACTACCGCCACTCCTCGCGCAGCCCCTCCACCCGCTGGCGGAGATCGCCGCCGGTCTCCAAGCATCCGGAATAGCGGTCGAGCAACTCGTCAATCCGCGTCAGAACCACCCGACCGGCACCCTCCGCCTCAACCTTGAGCGTGTCCCCCGGGGCGAAGCCGGCGGTGCGGAAGGCCCCAGCGGGAATAGTGACCTGATGCTTGCTCGAGACCCTGGTTTGATCCTTTACCTTTTGCGCCATAGGTAAAGGATAGCCAAGATTGCCTCAGAAAAGGAGGGTGGCCCGATCTCCCCCGACACGACGCTATGCCGGAGGCGGAATTGATTGATCGTGATCTATTGACAACTGTCAGACAGTCAATAGCATCCGCTCCGTGCTCCGTCCCAAGAATCTCGTCCTGATCTCCGTGGCTTTGTGTTTCCTGATGTCCGGCAGCCTTGCCTCGGCCCACAACATCAGCTCGGCAGAGTCGAATGGCCCTTCAGCGGGACGGCTCCCCGGGCAGCCGGACTTCACCCGGGTGGGGCAGACGGAAGTCGAATACAGACCACACCTCGGGCAGTACGTGGTCCGGCGGAAGAACGGTCCTGCCTACTTCGCGCATGTCGATCTCGATCCCACTCCAGTCGAGCTGGCGTTCGGCCCACGGGTTGAACTTCCTGGCATCGAGTTACGGCCCACCTGCCGCAATTCCGGGAATCGAGTGGTCGCGGTCTACACCCATCGCTCCGCCGACACGTCGCCGACCCCGACCACCACGATCAGAACGGTGCTACGCAGGATGGCTTGGAAGTTCTATGCACAATCGGCGCTGTCCAGCGAAGGCAGTCGCGCTCTGAGCCTCGCCGTCGATTGCACGCCTGGCGGCACCATCAACGTCTACGACGTCGCCACGAAAGAAGCAAACTTCTCGTCGATCAGCTCTGAAGTTCCTGCGCAACTATTCGGCAGCCCCACCGGAACGTCCGCGGTGAAGTATCTGGTGTTCGAGCACGATTCCGGAGGGACGGCATCGGGAATCGCCGGTATCTACTCGGACAGCACCAAGAGCACCAGCAACTTCAATGCCTCGCTGACGCTCACCGCAATCGCCTTCGGAGAATCATGGACGAGCCATGTCCCCGTCCATGAGCTCGTCCACACCTTTGGCGGTGCCCAGGGCAAAGCCAGCCCGCCGGCTCCGTTCTCGACGCCGGGCTTCCACTGCACGGATGGAATCGACGCGCTTTGCTACGAAGACGAAACTTCGGCAACCAGCTACAGCGACACCAAGTGCTCGTCTGCCGCCGGTTTCGAGCAGCCGACTGCGGTACCGATCGACTGCGGGTACGACACCTACTTCGATGCGCTGCCTGCGGCAGGTTCCTGGCTCAGCACCTACTGGAACGTAGGTGGTACCGAGAATCTCTTCCTCCCGGCGATGTCCCTGACGGGCGATTCCGCCGGTATCTGGCGCGGATCGGAGGCCAAGTGGTACCTGCGGAATTCGAACACGCCGGGGGGCTCCACCTCGTTCACCCCCTTTGCGTTCGGAGTCTCCGGAACCGAATGGGACGATCGTCCGATTGCCGGCGACTGGGACGGCGATGGCGACGACACGATCGGGGTCTGGAGACGGGCGGAGGCGAAGTTCTATCTGCGCAACTCGAACTGGGCGGGCTCTCCGGACATCACGCCCTTTGCCTTCGGGGTGAGCAGTCCCGAAGCCGGCGACATTGCCGTCGCTGGAGACTGGGATGGGGACGGCGACGACACCGTTGGCGTATGGCGCGCCTCTGAGGGCCGGTGGTACCTACTCAACTCTAATAGCGCGGGCAGCCCAGATCGCGTCTTCGATTTCGGAGTCTCGAACCCCACGTTCCGAGACCAGCCGGTCCCAGGGAACTGGGACGGCGTGTAGCCCAAGACCGCTAGAACGGCAGCGAGCCGGCGATCTCGGTGAGCCTCGGCGCATTCTTGTCGCGCTCGCTCAGCAGCGGGTCGCTTACCTGCCAGTCGACGCCGATGTCGGGATCGTCCCAGGCGATACCGGACTCGGTGGCTGGGTCGTAGAAGCTGGAGACCTGGTAGCAGACGTCGGCGGTCTCGCTGAGGACCGCGAAGCCGTGGCCGAAGCCGACCGGGACGAAGAGCTGGCGGTGCCTGACGTCGTCGAGGACGTGGGCCTCCCACTGGCCGTAGGTGGCGGAGTCGCGGCGGAGGTCGACGGCGACGTCGAGGATCTCGCCGCGGGCGCAGCGGACCAGCTTCGCCTGGCCCGGCTCGGTCTGGAAGTGGATACCGCGCAGGGTGCCCTTCGAGGAGCGCGAGTGGTTGTGCTGGACGAACTCGACCTCGACGCCGAGCTCGGCCCAGGCCTCGCGGCTGTAGGACTCGAGCATGAAGCCGCGCTCGTCGCCATGGACGACCGGCTCGACCAGGACCACCCCGTCGAGCTTGGTCTCGAGACGCTGCGCCATCAGCGCAGGCTCTTCCCGTACTGCTTTTCGTAGTACTCGCGGTACTCGCCGGAGCGGATCGGGCCCCACCACTCCTCGTTGTCGCGGTACCAGTTCACCGTGCGCTCGAGGCCCTCGGCGAAGTGGACCTGGGCCTCCCAGCCGAGCTCCGTCTTCAGCTTCTCGGAGGAGAGCGAGTAGCGGCGGTCGTGGCCGGGGCGGTCCTTGACGTACTCGATCAGGGACTCATCGCCGCCGGTCAGCTCGATCACCCGCTTGACGACGTCGATGTTCTCGCACTCGTCCGGGCCGCCGACGTTGTAGGCCTCGCCCGCCTTTCCCTTGGTCAGCACCGTGTGGATGCCGCTGCAGAAGTCCTCGACGAAAAGCCAGTTGCGGACCTGGCGGCCGTCGCCGTAGACCGGCAGCGGGTCCCGGTGCAATGCGTTCAGCGTGATCAGCGGGATCAACTTCTCCGGGTACTGGCGCGGGCCGTAGTTGTTGGAGCCGCGGACGATCGAGGCGTCGATGCCGTAGGTGTGGAAGTGGGCGGAGACCAGCAGGTCGCCGGCCGCCTTGGTGGCCGAGTAGGGCGAGGAAGGGTCGAGCGGCGAGGTCTCGGTGAACGAGCCCGACTCGATCGAGCCGTAGACCTCGTCGGTGGAGACCTGCAGGTAGCGCTCGACGCCGAGCTCCCGCGCCGCGTCGAGCAGCGTCCCGGTGCCGATCACGTGGGTGCGGGCGAAGGCGTCTTGGTCGTCGATCGAGCGGTCAACGTGGGACTCGGCGGCGAAGTTGACCACCGCGTCGGCGCCCTGCATCGCCTCGCGGACGACGGCGGGGTCCTCGATCGCGCCCTCGATCAGCTCGGTTCCCGCGGGCAGGTTCTCGCGCCGCCCGGCGTAGGTCAGCTTGTCGAGCACGACGACGTCGTGCTCGTCCTGCACCAGCCGCACGTAGGTGGAGCCGATGAAACCGGCGGCGCCGGTCACGAGGAGTCTCATTCCGTTCCTTCCTGCGCTTTGCGTTGAGCGAGATAGCCTGCCAGGCCGTCGCGCCAGCTGGGCAGCCGGATTGCGTGCTCGCGCTGGCTGGTCAGGGCCGAGAAGGCCGGACGCGGCGCCGCGGCGCCGAATTCCTCGCTGGTGATCGAGAGCACTCTGCACTCAACGTTTGCCTGCTCGAAGATCTCGCGCGCGAACTCGTACCAGGAGCACTGCTCGGCAGCCGCCATGTGGTGGATGCCGTACTCGATCCCCTCGATCAGGCGGACGATCCCGTAGGCGAGGTGCCAGGTGTAGGTGGGAGATCCGACCTGGTCGCGGACCACAGTCACCTCGCTCTGAGCCTCGGAGAGCCGCAGCATCGTGTCGACGAAGTTGCGCCCGCCGATCCCGAAGAGGCCGGCTGAGCGGACGATGAAGTGGCGCTTGTTGGCGGCCGCGACCGCCTCCTCGCCGGCGAGCTTGGTGCGGCCGTAGGCGGAGAGCGGCGCCGGCTGATCGCTCTCCACGTAGGGCGCCGCCTTGACGCCGTCGAAGACGTAGTCGGTGGAGACCTGCACGACCCGCGCTTCCACCTTGGCCGCTGCTGCGGCGACGTTGCCGGCGCCGGCCCCGTTGACGGCGAAGGCCGCTTCCTCGGCGTCCTCGGCGCCGTCGACGTCGGTCCAGGCGGCGCAGTTGACGACCACGTCCGGCCGCTCGAGGTCGAGCTTGCGGTCCAGCGCAGCGGGGTCGGTGACGTCGAGCTCAGCGCGGCCGTAGCCGACGAGGTCGTGGCCGGCGTTGCCGGCGGCGAGCATCACATCGCGGCCGAGCATCCCGGCCGCTCCGGTGACGAGCAGCTTCATCCCTGGGCAGGTTTGAGATCGAGGTACCGCACGCGACGGGACAGGGTATGCGACCGCGTGCGTTCGGGGCTGCTGTCAGCGTCCACCCTTGACGTGCTCGCAGGAGATCAGGCGGTCCCGATCGTCGGGATGGCCGACCAGGTCCGAGCCGCTGCCGCAGTAAACCGTGTCGCGGCGCCGGTCGGGTTCCATCAGCACCTGGTCGAATCCGGCACGCGCCTTCACCGTGTCGGCCCCCGGGCCGGGGACGATGAAATCGCTGCCGGGGCTACCGAGCAACCGGTCACGACCTTTTCCACCGTCGAGAATGGCGTCCCCGGAAACGGGGGAGACGAGCGTGTCGTTGCCCTTGCCGCCCGCGGCGAACATTTCCAGCCCCGGCCGACCCTGAGCGTCGATCAGGTCAGCGCCGGACCCGCCCTCTATGACAAGCAGAAGGGATAGCGAGGGCCCCGCCGGGGAGGTGAGATCGAGGTCGTTGTCCTCGCCTGCGTTGAGGTTTACGCCGCTTTCCTGGCCGGAGTCCATGAAGCGGAAGTGGTCCCGCCCCGGGCCGCCTTCGAAGTCCACGAAGCCGCTGCCGGCGACGGTGAACTCGATCTCGGAGGAGGCATCTTCCTCCTGGGTCGCTCCAGGCGCAAAGGGGCCGCCCGCGAGTTCGACCCACACGGATCCCTCATTGCGGACGACGAGGTCGACGCGATCAGTATTGGTAACCGTCGCCTGCCCTCCTGCGCATGGGATCGGGGGGCCATACGAGGAGGCGACGATCTTGTCCCTCATGCGCTCTATTTCCACTTCGTCGAATGCGGTGACCGTGACCGAGAGGACCCTCTCGTCGCCGTTGTAGGCACACGAGATCTTCGCCTCGCTCGCCTGCGGCGCGAGCAGGCAGAGCGCGCCGGCCAACAGCATGGCCGCCCACAACCCTCGTTTTCCGGTCGTCAGTGAGGAACTCAGAGGTTCCTATCTAAAACCGAGCCGCCTGTCGTGTCAACCGCTAGACGAGTTTGATCTCGGAGCGGTCGCCGACCAGCAGCCGCAGGGTCTTCGGCATTCCCTCGCTGCGGGTCAGCTTCACTTCCTTGCCGAGCAGGCTGGCCTCCATCCGGGTGCCGAGGTCCTCGACCACCGAGCCGGAGAGGACGATCGAGTTCTCGACTTCGGAGCGGCGGACGTGGACGTCGTCGCCGATCGAGGTATAGGGGCCGATGAAGGCGTCCTCGATCACGGCGCCGGCGCCGATCACTGCCGGGCCGCGGACGACCGCGCGCACGAGCTTGGCGCCGGGGGCGATCACGACCCGCCCCTCGACCTTGGAGGCCTCGTCGACCTCGCCCTCGACCGCGGTCACCAGCTCCTCGAGCACCAGCCGGTTGGCCTCGAGCATGTCGGCGAGCTGGCCGGTGTCCTTCCACCAGCCGCGGACGACCTCGGAGCGGACGGTGCGGCCGTCGTCGATCAGCTTCTGGATCGCCTCGGTGATCTCCAGCTCGCCGCGCCAGGAGGGCTCCAGCGAGCGGGCGGCGTCGAAGATCAGGCTGCTGAACAGGTAGACGCCGACCAGCGCCAGGTTCGAGGGCGGCTCTTTCGGCTTCTCGATCAGGCGCACGATCTTCTCCCCGTCGAGCTCGGCGACCCCGTAGGACTCGGGGTCGTCGACCGGGGTGAGGAGGATCAGCGCGTCGGGGCCGTGCTCTTCGAAGGTCGAGACGAGGCCGCGGAGACCGTCGCGCAGGAGGTTGTCGCCGAGGTACATGACGAAGGGCGAGCCGCCGATGAACTCCTCGGCGGTCAGCACCGCGTGGGCGAGCCCGGCCGGCTTGTCCTGGACGATGTAGGTGATCTTGGCCCCGAAGCGGGAGCCATCGCCCGCCGCCTCGCGGATCTCCTCGCCGGTCTCGGGGGCGATGATGATCCCGATCTCCTCGACCCCGGCCTCGACCAGGGCCTCGATCCCGTAGAAGAGCACAGGTTTGTTGGCCACCGGCACCAGCTGCTTGGCCGAGGTGTGGGTGATCGGGCGCAGGCGCGTCCCGGCGCCGCCGGAGAGGATCAGTCCCTTCAGGGGCTCCATCGGGCTGGAACCCTACCTCGTCCTGTCCACTTAAGATCGTGGGTTCATGGTCGCCGCCACCGATCAGCCGCGGGACGAGCTGACGGCGCTCCGCGAGCAGCGCGAGGCGCTGCACCGCGAGCTCGTCCGCAAGAGCTACCGCATCGGCGAGCTCGAACAGGAGATCGCCGAGGTCGCCCGCACCTACGAGAAGAGCCTCAGCTGGAGGCTGACCCGGCCGGTCCGGGCGCTGAAGCCGGCCCTGAAGAAACTGCTGCGCTAGAGCGATGCGACGCGACCTGCGGGTGCTGAAATCGATCCTTCCGGGCTGGGCGATCGCCTTCCTGCGCCGGCTCCGCGGCCTCCTGCGCCGCGGACGGCAGCTGCGACTGCACACCCCCCGCGCCCGCCGCGAAGCGGCGCTGCAGGAACTGCAGGCGCTGGCGGCGCGACCGCTGATCTCCCTGGTGATGCCGACCTACAAGACCGACCTCAAGTACCTGCGCGAGGCGGTCGACTCGGTGCTCGGCCAGCACTACCCCGAGTGGCAGCTGATCATCGTCGACGACGCCTCCGGCGACCCGGCGCTGGAGCGGGCGCTGAGCGCCTACGACGGCGCCCACACCCAGATCAAGTACCGGCAGCTGAGCGAGAACTCCGGCATCTCCGCCGCGACCAACGCCGGCATGGAGCTGGTCGAGGGCGAGTTCGTCGGCTTTCTCGACCACGACGACACGCTCACCCCCGATGCCCTGCTGCGGGTCGCCCAGGCGCTCGCCGCCGACCCCGAGCTCGACGTCGTCTACAGCGACAGCGACAAGCTGACGATCGGCGGCGTCCGCGCCGACCCGTTCCTCAAGCCCGACTGGTCGCCGGTATACGCGCTGGGGGCGATGTACATCGGCCACCTGCTGGTGGTCCGCACCTCGGTCGCCGAGGCCGCCGGCGGGTTCGATTCGGCCTTCGACAAGATCCAGGACTTCGAGTTCATGCTGCGGGTCTCCGAGCGGACCGCCCGGATCCACCACATCCCGCAGATCCTCTACCACTGGCGGGCGATCCCCGGCAGCATCGCCGCCGGCGCCGAAGAAAAGTCGGGGGTGCCCGAGATCCAGGCACGGGCGGTCTCGGCCCACCTGGAGCGGCTCGGCCTGCCGGCGCGGGCGGTGCCCCACGCGGCGATCCCGCACCGGGCGGTGCTGGAGCCCACGAACGGCGCGGCGCCGCGGCCGAAGGTCAGCGTCGTCGTCCATGCCCGCGGAGCCGTTGCCGAGCTGGAGCGGCTGCAGCGCTCCCTGGAGAGAACGGACTACCCCGACTTCGAGACGATCCTCGTCGCCGAGGGGAGCCGCGCCGAGGCGCACAACGCCGGCGCCGCCCAGGCCTCCGGCGAGTACCTGGTCTTCCTCGCGCCGGACACCGAGATCGTCGACCCGGGCTGGCTCACGCAGCTCGTCCTCCACGCCGCGCTGCCCGGCGTTGCAGCCGTCGGGCCGAAGCTGGTCCGCCCCGACGGCAAGGTCGAGCAGGCCGGGATCGCGATCGGGCTGCGCGACCCGGCGGCGCCGATGCTGGCCGGCGTCGCCGCCGAAGGCGACGGCTACTACGGCGCTCTGCCCTGCTCGCGCGAGGTCTCCGGCCTCAGCGCCGAGTGCATGCTGGTGGCGCGGGGCGACTTCGAGCGCGAGGGCGGGTTCCTGGACCTGTATGCCCACGAGTACGAGGACCTCGACCTCTGCCGGCGGCTCGCCCGCAGCGGCCGCAAGTGCGTCTACGCGGCGAGCGCCAGCGTCCTCACTCACCGAAGTGAGGCCGCTCGCCGCGCCGGCTCGGACATCGTCGACCGCGCCCTCTTCGTCGACACCTGGTACGACGAGCTGCTCGCCGGCGACCCCTACTTCAACCGCGGCTTCGCCCGCCAGCGGGCCGACTACGTCCCTTCCGGCTGGCTGGAGCCGGTCCACCGCGCGGTGGGGGCGGTGAGGTCGCGATGAACCGGGTCGTCTTCGTCATGTACGGGCCCCTGGACGTCAACAGCGCGATCCAGGCCTTCCACTTCGGCGAGGAGCTGACCGCGCAGGGCTGGGAGGTGACCCTGGCCGGCGTCGGCGATCCGGCCCGGATCGAGGCCGTCGGCCATCCGAACTTCGAGTGCGTCTCCCACCAGACCCTGGAGGAGCGGGTGCGGGCCGGCTCGATCCCGCGCGAGGGAACGATCGTCTGCGGCTGGACGCCGCGCGAGCCGGTCCGGCGCCTGGTCACGAGCCTGGTCTCGAAGCTGCGCGTCCCCTACGTAATTCACCTCGAGGACAACGAGCACTACCTGGTCGAGACGATCACCGAGATGACGATGGAGGAGCTGCAGCGACTGCCGCTGAAGGCGCAGGACCGGCTGGCGCCGCCGGACCTGATCCACCCCACCCACAACGTCGAGTTCCTCCGCGGCGCCGCCGGGATCACGGTCATCACCGAGGAGCTGAACGACTTCAACGCCGGCCACCGGCCCCACCACGTGGCGCGGCCGGGAATTGACGCCGAGCGCTTCAGCCCCGAGCGGCCGAACCCCAAGACCCGCGAGCAGCTGGGGCTGCGACCCGACGAGTTCGTGCTTGTCTACCACGGCACCATCCACTACGCGAACCAGCACGAGATGATGAGCCTCTACGTCGCCGTGCAGCTGCTGCGGCGGCGGGGGCACCCGGTGCGGCTGGTCCGCCTCGGCTACAGCGAGTTCGGCGGGGTCGACCCGCGCGCCTTCCGCGCCGTCTCCGACGGGGTCCTGGAGCTGGGCCGGATCGACTGGCGCGAGGTGCCCGACTACCTGGCCCTGGCCGACGCCTTCGTCCAGCCGGGTGCGCCGGATGACTTCAACCGCTACCGGCTGCCCTCGAAGCTGCCGGAGTTCCTGGCCATGGGGCGCCCGGTTATCGTGCCCGACTGCAATATCGGCCACGACCTGACCCACGGAGAGAACGCACTTTTGCTCGAGCAGGGAAACGCAATCGAGATCATGGCCCGGGTCGAAGACCTGATCGCCGACCGCGAGCTGATCGAGCGGCTCGGCCGCGGCGCCCGCAAGTTCGCGCTGGAGGAGCTGAGCTGGAGCGCCAACGCCACGGCGCTGGCCGGGTTCTACCGCGAGCTGATGAGCGCGGCCCCGGCGGGGCAGCCGGCATGAGCCGCCTCAAAGACCAGGCGGCGCGGGCGCGGGCGATGGCGGCAGGGTCGCCGACCCTGCGCAAGGCAGCCGGCAAAGTGCTGGGCCGGGTCCCTGCCCCGGGAGGCGGCGCCAACGCCTCGTCCTGGACGATCAAAGACACGCCGCTGAAGACGGTCCTCGACCGCTATCAGGGGAGCTTCCCGCTGCCCCCGGCCTCCTACGGGACCGTGCAGGACTTCGCCGACAGCGTCGACAACATGCCGGGGCTGGCGGGGGCCAACTTCGACATGAAGGACCTGCAGCGCTGCTGGATGCTGAAGGCGATCCTCGGCAACGTCCCGGTCGGCGGCAAGCTGCTGGAGATCGGCGCCGGCGAACCGCTCGTCGCCGGGGCGCTCTCGCGGATCGGGTACGACGTCACCGTGGTCGACGCCTACGACGGCAGCGGCAACGGGCCGAAGGAATTCGAGACCTTCCGCACCGCCTACAAAGACCTGACCTTCGTCCGCGAACACTTTCCGCCGCAGACCCCGCTCGGCGACGACTACGACGCGATCTACTCGATCTCCGTCCTCGAGCACGTGCCGCTTGACGTGATCGACTCGGTGATGGAGCGCTCGCGCGAGATGCTCGCCAAGCAGAACGGCGTCTCGATCCACGCCGTCGACCACGTCCTCGCCGGCTGGGGCGCGGAGGAGCACCTGGAGAAACTGCGCCGCATCGCCACCGGCATGGGGATCACCGACGAGCAGCTCGACGCCACCCTCGCCGAGCTGAAGGACGACCCCGAGACCTACTTCGTCTCCGCCGAGTCCCACAACCGCTGGCGCGGCGCCCTCCCCTACGAGCAGTACAAGATGCGACGGATCGTCTCCGTCAACTTGTTCTCCGGCGCCTAGCTAGTCAAGGTGCCGGCTTACAGCAAGACGAAGGTCGACAAGTCGGGGCGGCTCTTCGCGGATCAGATTGCACGGTTTGCCGAGGAACCGAACCTCTTCAAAGACGATGCAACCCTCGACCAGGCGCAAGAGGCGATCGCAGTCATCGAGTGGTGGCGATCCGAGCACGCCAAACCGCTCTCGCGGGTGGCCGCAAATCTCCGCTATTACGTGGGCGAGGAAGGCAAACCCATCGTCTCCCAGCGCCTCAAGCGGGTTCCTACCATTGCCGGCAAGCTTCTGCGGGAGCCGGCGATGAAGCTGTCGCGCATGGCTGACATCGGCGGCGTTCGCGCGCTCCTCCCGAACCAAGCGGCGGCCTATCGGGTCGCCGCTCGACTACGGAGAAACTGGACGATTACGAGGTTCCGCGACTACGTCTCGGAGCCCAAAGAGGACGGGTACCGCGCACTTCATCTGATCAACCGTCATCGCGGCCGGCTAATCGAGGTCCAGCTGAGGACTCCCCGTCAGGACATGTGGGCGAACGCCGTCGAGACCCTGTCCCGCAACGCGTTTCCCGGTCTGAAATTTGGCCAGGGACCCGCCGAGCTGCGGAGTTTCCTGTTCGACTTTGCCGAGATCGTCGCGCAGGAGGATCTAGGCCTGGCCTCGAAACAGGAAACTCTTGAGCGGGTCAAGGAGCGCTCAATCGAGGCAGTTAAGCTCCTAACCAGCGATGAGCCCTGACGAGATCAAACATTTCCTCATCACCTTCGACCCCTCGACGGGGCTTACCGGCGTGAAGTCCTTTGGAACGGACTACGAGGCGGCGCAAACTGCCTATGCAGAGGCCGAGGAGGCCAATGGCATGGGAGGCAAACTCGACATCGTCCTGCTCAGCTCCGACTCGCTGGCGACGATCAAGAGGACGCACTCCAGCTATTTCAGCGGCAGAAACAAGAGCCTCAAAGAACTCCTGGAGCGCTGATCTACAGCCGCTCGGCGATCTTCGGGGCTTCGCGCTTGAAGACCCAGACACCGAGGACGCAGGTGGCGATGTAGATCGCGGTCGCCGGGAGCACGGCTACCCAGCTGCCGGCGACGTCAAGGGCGCTTGGGGCGCCGGGGTCGATGATCCACACCCGGGCCTGCTCGAAGATCAAGGTCAGCGGATTGGCGATGAGAAGATCGCGAAGGACGCCCGCTTCGATGAATTCGAACGGATAGATGATCGGCGTGGCGTAGAAGAGCACCTGGGCGATCACGACCCAGATGACCGCAACGTCCCGGAAGCGCACGTTCAGCGCCGAGAGCAGCAGCGAGACCGCGCAAGTGAGGATGAAGACGAGGAGCAGGATCACCGGCAGCAGCAGCCAGGTCCACTTCGGATCGACGCCGTAGATGAGGATGAAGGCGAAGACAGCGATCAGGTTGAGGCTCATAGTGAAAAAGGCCACCATCACCGAGGAGAGCGGGATCACCAGGCGCGGGAACTGGGTCTTCCGCACGATCCCCTCCTGGGCGAGCACCGAGCCGACCCCGGCGCCCGTTCCTTCCTGGAAGAGGCCGAAGACGACGAGGTTGAGGAGCAGCAGCACCGGATAGTTCGGCACGTCGAATTTGAAGATCCGGGTGAAGACGACGAGGAGGACCGCGAACAGCATCAGCGGCCGCATCAGCGACCAGAGGTAGCCGAAGGCGGTGCCGTGGAAGCTTTTCTTGAATTCGGTCGCCGAGATCAGCCAGAGCAGGTCGAAGAAGCGGCGGCGGCCGCCGCCGGTCGCCGAGGGTCCGCGGACCTCGCGCAGCTCCAGCGCCACCGGCGCCTGGGTCTCGGCGCTCATCCCTCTCCCCCCTCCAGCTCAAGCCGCACCTCGCGGTCGAAGAAGGCGACGCCCGGCTCGCCTTTGCCAAAGACGACGAAGTCGAGCACGTGGGGCGAGTAGAGGACGAGGTTGGCGATGTTCTGGTTGCGGTGGATCCAGCAGCGGACGATGTAGCGCCCGGGCGCGAGCCGGTTTTCGACCTTGGCCCGGATTTTCAGCCTCTGCCCGGCCACGACCCGCTGCGGCAGATCGTCCGGGGCCACCCCGAACCCGGTCACCTCGACGTCATCGGCGTTCGCCAGCGAGAAGCCGAAGGTCGGGCCCTCGACGTCGCGCTTGGCCTCCAGCTGAGCGCAGAAGTGGAGGTCCTTGCCCTTCTCGACGTTGGTCACCCGGGCCCCGGAGTCGTCCTCGAGCCAGGCGTCCTCGACGACGATGTCGGCGACCTCGCCGAGCGAGTCCCCGCCGCTCGACGGCGCCGATTCGAAGTTCAGTCGCAGGTACTTGCGCGCCACCTCGCCGGGATCGCCGACCGCCTTCACCTCGCCGTCGTGGAGCAGCATCGCCCGGTGGCAGTAGTGCTCGACCGCGCCCATGTCGTGGGTGACGAGGATGACCGTGCGCTCGGAGTCGCGCATCTCGTGGAAGACGTCGGCGCACTTCTGCTGGAAGGCGGCGTCGCCGACGGCGAGCACCTCGTCGATCAGGAGGATCTCGGCGTCGGACTGGATCATCACCGAGAAGGCAAGCCGGACCAGCATCCCCGAGGAGTAGTTCTTCAGTTTCATGTCGACGAACTCCTCGAGCTCGGCGAACTCGAGCACCGCGCCGAGGCGGCCGCGCGCCTCGCGCCGCTCGAGGCCCATCATCACCCCGTTCAGCTCGACGTTCTCGCGCGCGGTCAGCTCCGGGTTGAAGCCGACCCCGAGCTCGATGAAGGGCGCCAGCCGGCCCGCCATCCGCACCGTGCCGGCATCGGCGGCGTAGATGCTCGCCAGCACTTTCAGCAGCGTGCTCTTACCGGAGCCGTTGCGGCCGACGATGCCGAAGAACTCGCCCCGGCGGACGTCGAAGGAGACCTCCTGCAGAGCCCGCAGCTCTTTGTAATCGGACTGCGAGAAGGTGGTGACCAGCTCTTTGAGCGAGTTGACCTTGTTGACCGAGAGGCGGAAGGACTTGGAGACGCCGCGCGCCTCGATCACGACCGGCTCGGCGTCGAAATCGCGCCCGCGGGTGCTCGCGGGGCCGTCTTGGGAGGTCTCGACCGCCATCTGCCGACTAGATAATCGAGCATCGACCGGCTGGCCGCCAGCTGCCGCGCTCAACGGTTGAACAGACGGGCGCGGGTGCGGCGCAGCAGACCCAGGTAACCGCCCCTCAGCCGCTCGATCTCGGCCCGCAGCTGCGGGTTCTCGCGGCGCAGGTGCTCGAGCTCGGGGCGCAGCTCGGCGAGCTCGGCTTCGGCGCCGTCGCGTTCCCCGACAAGCTTCGCCACGACCCGGCCCGCCGGGGTTGCGGAGGCCGGCCGGCGCCCCGCTTCGGCCTCGACCAGCTCACGGCCGAGGCGCTCGTTGACGCGCCGCAGCTCCTCGACCCGGCGCTCGAGCTCGGCGACGCGGCCCTCCTCCGCGCTCACGAGACTGTCCCACCGAGCGCGCGCAGGCGGCGCCGGGAGAGCGCTTCGTCCCAGGAGAGTGCGTGCAGGTCGCCGACCGCAAGCTGCGAAACCGAGCCCGGCCGCATCCGGTAGTTGGCCTCCAGAGCGGGGATGACCGCGCCGAAGCGGCCGTCCTCCCGGAAGCGGCGGTAGAGCTCCCAGTCGGCCATCAGGACGCCGTCTCGCTCGTAGGAGTAGCCCTCGCTCGCGAACAGGCGGCGGGGTATCAAGGCGATCGAGTCGCCGTCGGAGTTGATCGCGTCGTCGCTGCGGACGGCATTGCCGAGCGGAGCGTACCCGGCCGCTCCGGCCCGCACGCGTGCCTCCTCCTCGTCGCCGAAGAAGCGCAGCCAGGAGGTGACGTAGGCGATCTCGGGGTCGGCCTCGATCATCGCCACCGCTCGCGCCACGAAGCCCGGCTCCAGGGTGTTGTCGGCGTCGAGGAAGGCGATGTACTCCCCGTCGGCGTCGAGGATCGCCAGGTTGCGGGCGTCGCCCTCGCCGCCGTTGGGCTTGTAGAGGACACGCACCCGGTCGAGCTCGGCGAGCTCGAAGAGGACCCGGTCTCCGGCTTCGAAGGAGCCGTCGTCGACGACGATCACCTCGAGGTTGCGGTGCGTCTGCGCCAGCAGCGAGTCGACCGCCTCCCGCACCGTCTCCCGCTCCCCGAAGTAGGTGACCACCCCGGTCACCAGCGGCTCCCCCGAACCGCCGAGACCGTGTGGACCCGCCCTTAAGGCGGGTTGATGCGGTTTCGGCGGAGAGGGGGCGCTGACGAGGTCACGGTAAGCGCTCAGGATCTCGTCCTCGCCGGTGAGCTCGAGGAAGCGGGCGCGGGGGGCGCCGGAGGCGCGGAGGCGCTCGACCTCGGCGCGGTCGGCGAGCAGGCGCTCCAGGGCGCGGCGCAGCGGCTCGCGGCCGGTGCCCTCGGTGTGCCAGCCGCTGAGGCCGTCGGCGACGATCTCCCGCAACCCGCCGACCGGGCTGGCCAGCACCGGCAGGCCGGCGCGCATCGCCTCCAGCGCGACGTCGGGCCAGCAGTCCGAGAGCGAGGGGACGGCCAGCAGGTCGCTCTCGCGGTAGAGCGCCTGCAGCTCCTCGTGGGGGATCGGGTCGAGAATCTCGACCCGCGGGTCGCCACCGGCGATCAGCTCCAGGGTCGTGCGCATCGACTGGGCCATCGGCGCCGTCTGCGTATCGCCGCCGACGACGGTCAGGCTCCAGCCGGGATCGGACGCTTCCAGGCAGGCTTCGAGCAGCGGCAGCACCCCTTTGACCCGCTCCAGGCGGCCGGCGAAGAGGATCCGCAGCGGCTCGCTGGGGGCAGTCGACCGGGGAGGCTGCTCGGGACCGGCCTCGAACGGGACCCGGATCCGCGTCGCGGGCTCGAGGCGCGCTCCCGGCATGCCGGCGCGGTAGAGCTCCAGGGCGTCCTCGCCCGGGTAGATCACCCGGTCGGCGAGACGGAGGGCCTCGCGCTCGAGATCAAAGACCATTCGCTGCGGCGGCCGCGGCCAGCCGCCGTCGTGGAGCTGGCCCAGCTCGGCCGAGCCGCGCAGCCGCAGCGCGATCGCCGTCCCGCGCAGGGAGGGATGGCCGGCGGCTCGCGCCTGCAGCGGCACCAGCGCCTGGCCGCGGTAGTCGGCGAACTCGGCGTAGTCCGGCGGTCGCTCGCCGAACGCCTCCTCGATCGCCGCCAGCAGCGCCGCCGAGCGGGCGTGGTCCTCGGACGCGAAGGCCAGCGGCGGCGGCTCCGGAGCTCCGCCCTCGGCGTAGGGGTCAATCACCGTCACCTCGTGCTCGCGTTCGAGCAGCCGCCCGAGACGCTCGACGACGAGGTCTTTACCGGTACCGGCGCGATGCGCCGAGGAGATGAGGAGGACACGCATGACGACGGGGGAGCTTAGTTGCTGTGGACACTGCGTCTAACTGCGGCGGGCGACGGCTGACGCGCCGCCGAGCAGATAACTTTCCCGCGTGGCGAAAGGCTCAAACGGCCTTCGTCCCGCCCGCGCGGGGGTCGTGCCTGGGGCCGGGGCGGGGCCCTCCACCCCGGTTCTCCTGCTCCTCCTCTGGCTCTTCGGAGCCTCGGGCTGCCTGCTGCTCTACCTCGGCTCGAAGCTGACCTTCCTGCTCGACGACTGGGAGTTCCTGCTTTACCGGCGGGGCTTCAACGCCGACGCGATCCTCGACCCCCACGGCGAGCACATCGTCGCCCTGCCGGTCCTGATCTACAAGGCGCTGCTGGCGACGGTGGGGATGGGATCGGCGCTGCCCTACCGGGTCGTCTCAACCGCGCTCTTCCTGCTCAGCGCGGCCTTGCTCTTCGTCTTCCTGCGGCGGCGGGTCGGCGACTGGCCGGCCGTTGCAGCGACGGCGATCGTCCTCTTCCTCGGCGCCGCCTGGGAAGACCTCCTCTGGTCCTTCCAGATGACCTACTTCGGCTCGATGGCGGCCGGGCTCGGCGCCCTGCTGGCGCTGGAACGCGAAGACCGCCGCGGCGAGGCCGTCGCCTGCGCGCTGCTGGTCCTCTCCGTCGTCTTCGGCAGCCTCGGCCTCTCCTTCGCGATCGGCGCCGCCGTCTTCGTCCTCCTGCAGCCGGACCGCCGGCGCCGCCTCTACGTCTTCCTCGTACCCCTGGCGGTCTACGCCCTCTGGTGGCTCGGCTGGGGGCACGACGCCGAATCGGCGATCAGCCTCGACACCGTCGCCCGCACCCCCCTCTACGTGATCGACAGCCTCGCCAACGCCGTCGGCTCGGCTACCGGGCTGACCAACCCGGCGATCGAAGTCCACGACCGCCTGCTCTGGGCGCGACCGGTCGCCGTCGTCCTCGTCTTCCTCGCCGCCTGGCGCCTCTACAAGCGCGACCGCGTCCCGCTCTGGTTCTGGGTGGTGCTGGCGACCGCCGGCTCGTTCTGGATCCTCGCCGGCTTCAACCAGATGCCGGGCCGCGAACCCGACGCCAGCCGCTACCAGTACCTCGACGTCGTGTTCCTGTTCATGCTGGCGGCGGAGCTGCTGCGGCCCGAGCTGGAACGCGGGCTGCGGATCGGCACCGGCGCTCTGGCCGCGATCGGCGTCGTCACCGTTCTCTCGCTCGCCGCCAACCTGGATGAACTGCACGATGCCTACGAGGGGACCTACCACCCGATCAGCCAGCTGGAGAAAGCCGGGCTGGGGTCCCTGGACATCGCCGAAGCGACCGTGGAACCCGGGTTCGTGCTGAGCGAAGACGTGGTCGACACCGGCTTCGTCAACGTCGACGCGGGCTCCTACTTCTCGGCCCGCGACGAGTACGGCAGCCCCGCCTACGATGAGACGGAAATCGCCGCCAGCCCCGAGTTCGTCCGCTACGCCGCCGACAAGGTGCTGTTCGGCGCCCTGCTGATCGGGCTCGAACCGGTGCCGGCCTCGGCGGTGCCGGCGACCGGCTGCGAGACGGTGCCGAGCGACGGCAGCGCCTCGCCGCGGTTCAGCCTGCCGCCCAGCGGGATGACGATCGTCGCCGGCGCCGAGCCGATCGAGCGCTTCGAGCTGAGCCGCTTCGCGACCGGCTCCCCCCCGGTCCTGATCGAAGGGCTCGGCCCAGGCGAAGCCGGCCGGCTGGCGCTGCCGAGCGACGGCGCGACGACCCCCTGGAAGCTGCGCCTCGTCACCGCCGGGCCCGCCAAGGCCTGCCGCCTGGGAGGCGGGGGATGAAGCTCTCGATCGTGATCCCCGCCCACAACGAGGAGGGCTCGGTAGCGGCGACGGTCGAGGGGATCGCCGCGCGGCTCGAGCGCGAGGGGATTGAGTACGACGTGCTGGTCATCGACGACGCCAGCCGCGACCGCACGAAGGAGATCGTCGACGCGATCGGGGCGGGCAACCCGCGGGTCCGCTGCCTCACCTCCTACCACCCGCCCGGGTTCGGCTTCGCGGTCCGCTGCGGCCTCGAGCAGTTCGGCGGCGATGCGGTGGCGATCATGATGGCCGACGGCTCCGACAGCCCCGAGGACCTGGTCGCCTACCACCGGGTCCTGGAGGAAGGTTACGAGTGCGCCTTCGGCTCGCGCTTCGTCCGCGGCGCCCAGGTGATCGACTACCCGCGCACGAAGCTGATCATGAACCGAATCGTCAACTTCGGCATCCGCGTCCTCTTCCGCCACCGCTACAACGACACCACGAACGCCTTCAAGGCCTACCGGCGCGAGGTGATCGACGCGATCCAGCCGCTGCTCTCGCACCACTTCAACCTCACCGTCGAGCTGCCGCTGAAGGCGATCATCCGCGGCCACTCCTATGCGATCGTGCCGATCTCGTGGACGAACCGTGCGGCCGGGGTTTCCAAGCTCGGGCTGCGGGAGATGGGCTCGCGCTACGCGTTCATCGTC
>Ga0164302_10000059_pt1 | contig 23766 bp, 24 predicted proteins | sample Whisoiple_202_MG_FD_109714 | JGI IMG/M metagenome (GOLD analysis project Ga0164302, IMG submission 109714) | Soil microbial communities amended with pyrogenic organic matter from upstate New York, USA - Whitman soil sample_202_MG | ecosystem: Environmental > Terrestrial > Soil > Agricultural... | reverse complement strand
TTTGACGACGCGGGTCTGGAACTGGTCGAGGGGGCGCACCGGCGGGCCGCCGATCCGCTTGCCTTGGAAGTCGTAGACGCCGCCGTGGCACGGGCAGATGAAGTTGCCGGCCGCCTCGACGAAGCGGACGGGGCACCCGAGGTGCGCGCAGCGGTTGGAGACGGCGACGAACTTGCCGGATTCTTCACCGAGTTCCTTCGAGCTGCGGCGGACGTAGGCGGTGGTCTTGCCGGCGTCGCCGATCCCCTCGGTTTCGGTGAAGACGACCTGGCGGTAGGTGTCCTCGACGAAGTCGGAGACCGGGCCGACCGCCTCCCAGCGCTCCTTGCCGCGGTGGAAGATCGGGGCGACAGCGAAGCCGACGGCGGGCAGCACAATCCCGGCGGCGGCAAGACCGCCGAGCGCCTGCGAAGCGACCGTGAAGACGTGGCGGCGCGTCATCGACTCCCCCTCGAAATAGCCGGGAGGGTCGGGCTTCACCCGCTCCTTGATGGGGGCCTCGTCAGCCCCATTTACCTTGTTCGCGTCGTCTGCCACAGGTCGATCAGGTAGGGCAATGAAGTCTATTGCTTAGGGGGTGTGACCTGCGTCACAGATGAGACATCTGCATCGCTTCGACGGCTTTTCGCCAGAGACCCTGGATCCCCTGGGTGTCGTCTTCCGCGTGAAGCCGGGCGCACTCGCTGATCAGGTCGGCGAGGATGGCGACGGCGCGGTCGTCGCCGAGGGCGGCGAGGCGGTCGAGGCCGAGGGCGTAGAGGTAGTCGCCGGCGAGCAGGGCGAGGTCGGGGTCGTGGCCGGCGAGCAGGCGGCTCTGGTCGTAGTGGAGGAGGTAGCCCTCGCGGACGGCCTCGACGACGAGGGCGTACTCGGCGGGCGCCGCCGCGGTGGCGGGGCCGGAGGCGGCCAGCTCTCCCAGGGTGGGTGACTCGGCCGGCTCGACGACGTGCGGCGAGATCGGCGTGTCCTCGCCGCGGAGCTGGTCGGCGAGCGTCTCCAGGGCGTTCACGAGAGCACCTCGTCCAGGGCCTCGGCGGCGGCTTCCAGCGTCTGGTCGATCGTCGCCTCGTCGTGGGCGAGGGAGACGAACCAGGCCTCGTACTGGGCCGGCGGCGGGTAGACGCCGCGCTCCAGCAGCGCCCGGCAGAAGGCGGCGTGGGCCTCGACGTCGCAGGCGGTCGCGGTGGCGAAGTCGGTGACCGGGACCTCGCTGAAGAAGAGGGTGACGAGGCCGGGGGCGGCGGCGACCTGCAGCGGACGGTCGGTAGCGAGCTCGCGGAAGCCGGCGGCGAGGCGGTCGGTCAGCGCTCCGAGGCGCTCGTAGGCGGAAGCGTCGAGCTGCTCCAGGGTCGCCAGCCCGGCGGCGACGGCGAGCGGGTTCCCGGAGAGGGTCCCGGCCTGGTAGACGTCGCCGGCCGGGGCGATCCGTTCCATGTGCCGGCGCGGACCGCCGTAGGCCGCCGCCGGCAGGCCGCCGCCGAGCACCTTGCCCATCACGGTCAGGTCGGGTTCGACCCCGTAGAGCTCCTGGGCGCCGCCGCGGGCGACGCGGAAGCCGGTGATCACCTCGTCGAAGACGAGCAGCGCGCCCGCCTCGCGGGTCGCCTCGCGGAGGAACTCGAGGAAGCCCTCGGCCGGCGGGACGACGCCCATGTTGGCGGCGATCGGCTCGGCCAGGAGCGCCGCAACCTCGTGCTCGGTCAGCGCCCGGCTGACCGCCTCGCGGTCGTTCCACGGCACCACCACCGTCGCCGCCGCCTGCGCCGGCAACACCCCGGGGCTGCCGGGAACGGCGAGCGTCGCCAGGCCCGAGCCGGCGTCGGCGAGCAGGCCGTCGGAGTGGCCGTGGTAGGCACCGGCGAACTTGACGACGACTTCGCGGCCGGTGATCGCCCGCGCCAGGCGCACCACGCTCATCGCCGCCTCGGTCCCGGAGCTGGTCATCCGCAGCATCTCGACCGAGGGCATCCGCGCGGCGACCTCCTCGGCGAGCTGGACCTCGGCCAGGGTCGCGGCGCCGAAGCTCGTGCCCCGCTTCGCCGCTTCTATCACCGCGGCGACCACGGCGGGCTCGGCGTGGCCGAGGATCAGCGGTCCCCAGGACCCGATCCAGTCGACGTAGCGGTTCCCCTCGACGTCGAAGAGCCAGCAGCCTTCGCCGCGCTCGACGAAGATCGGGTCGCGGCCGATCTGTCGCATCGCCCGCACCGGCGAGTTGACCCCGCCGGGGAGAACCTCCTGCGCCCGGCCGAACAGCCCCGCGGCGCGTCCCTCAGGAATGCTCCGCCTCCCAGCGCGCGTAGTCCTCGGTGAAGTAGTGGAGGCGGATCTTCTTGTACTCGGTCGAGGAGTAGAGGGTGGCGCGGTCGTCCGGGCCCATCTCGCACTCGGCGGCGATCGCGTCGAGGACGGCGTCGCACTCCTGCTTCGAGCGGCCGTGGGCCATGGTGAAGACGCTGTAGGGCCAGTCCTCGTAGGTCGGCCGCTGGTAGCAGTGGGAGATGCCGCGGAAGGAGGCCATGCGACCGCCGACCTCCATGATCCGGTCCTCGGGCACCTTCCAGACGCCCATCCCGTTGGCGGAGAAGCCGGCGCGGCGGTGGTAGAGGATCGCGGCGACGCGGCGGAGGATCTTGCGGTCGGTCATCTCGCGGAGGCGGTCGAGCAGCTCCTCGGTAGTGATCCCCAGCTCCTGGGCGGCGTCGTCGTAGGGACGGGCGACCGCCTGCATCGGCCCCTGCAGGGCCTTGATCAGGGCGATGTCGTCCTCGCCGTAGGGCTGCGGTTCCAGCTCGCGCGGCGGCACCGCCTCGACCGGGGCGGCCAGCGCCTCGGTCCCCTTCTCCATCTCCAGGTTCATGTTGATTTTGAACAGAGTCAGGGTCGGCAGTTCGCGCATCGACTCCGCTCCGGTCTCCGCCATCAGCGCTTGCAGCGTCCCCTGCAGGCCGAGCTTGGAGTCCGGCGGGGTGGCGATCGTGAACCAGAGGTTGAACTCGTGGGTGCGCAGGTAGTTGTGGGAGACGCCGGGGTGGGCGTTGACGATCTTCGCCGCCCGCTGCGGGTGCTCGGCGTCGACTTTGGCCGCGACCAGCATCGACTCGTAGCCGAGCGCGCGGGTGTCGAAGATCGGCGTGATCTCGCGGATGATGCGGTTGTCGAGCAGGCGCTTGGTGCGGCCGAGGACGTCGTCCAGCTCCAGGTCTGCCTCGCCGGCGACGAGCGCGAACGGCTCGGGGTCGAGCGGGAAGTTCGACTGCAGCAGGTTCATCAGCCGCTTGTCGGTCTCGTCGAGGGGAATCGCGGAGCCGTCCTTGCGGCTGCGCGCCTTCGACTGCGGCACTTTCACCGAAGCCATGGCGCGGCCTCCTTCGCGTAGTAGGTGACGATCGCGTCGGCGCCGGCGCGGCGGACAGAGGTCAGTGCCTCGACCACGGCAGCGCGCTCGTCGATCCAGCCGTTGGCGGCGGCCGCCTTCAGCATCGAGTACTCGCCGGAGACGTGGTAGGCGGCGACGGGCGCGCCGGTCGCGTCTTTGACCCGGCGGACGACGTCGAGGTAGGGAAGCGCCGGCTTCACCATCACCATGTCGGCGCCCTCGTCGAGGTCGAGCTCGGCCTCGCGCACCGCTTCGGCGGCGTTGGCCGGGTCCATCTGGTACCCCCGGCGGTCGCCGAACTCCGGCGTCGACTCGGCGGCATCGCGGAAGGGGCCGTAGAAGGCCGAGGCGTACTTCGCCGAGTAGGCGATGATCGGGATGTCGGCGTGGCCCTCCTCATCGAGCTGGTGGCGGATCGAGCCGACCCGACCGTCCATCATGTCGCTGGGCGCGACCGCGTCGGCGCCGGCCTCGGCGTGGGAGATCGCGGTTTTGGCCAGCAGCTCGACGGTGAGGTCGTTATCGACCTCGGTGCCGTCGCGGACAACGCCGCAGTGGCCGTGCGAGGTGTACTCGCAGAGGCAGACGTCGGTCATCACCACCAGGTCGGGGTGCGCCTCCTTCAGCGCCCGGACGGCCATCTGCACGATCCCCTCGTCGTCGTAGGCGCCGGTGCCGAACTCGTCCTTGGCGGCGGGAACGCCGAAGAGCATCAGCGCGCCGATCCCGGCGGCGGCGACGTCGCCCGCCTCCTCGACCAGGTTGTTGATCGAGAAGCGCTCGATCCCCGGCATCGAGGGAACCTCCTCGCGCACCCCCTCACCGGCGACGACGAAGGCGGGCTGGATCAGGTGGGCAGGCGAGAGCTCGGTCTCGCGAACGAGGCCACGCAGCGTGTCGGTGCGCCGCATCCGGCGCAGACGAGTACTTGGGAAAGGCATCAAGGCGATTCTAGGGGGAGGAGGAGGGTGGCCTCTTCACTCAACTTGCTCGGGTGGGCCGGCTAGGGCCGTCCGAGGAGCGCTCGACCGAGAAGTACAAGCCGTTCAGAGGCCACCCTCCTCCTCCCTACGGGCCGCAGTAGCGTTCCGGCGGTGCGGGCTACGGGCGTCGTCAAGCGGTTTGGGGAGCGGGAAGCTCTTAAGGGGGTGAGCTTCGAAGCTGGGGCTGGGGAGCTGGTGGCGATTATTGGGCCTAACGGGGCGGGGAAGACGACGTTGCTCTCGATCCTGGCCGGGATCGCTAAGCCGGACGCGGGTGAGGTCGGCGGGGACGGTGGTGCGGTTGGTTGGGTGCCGCAGCAGGCGGCGCTGTACCGGCGGCTGACGGTCGAGGAGAACCTGCTGCTGTTCGCGCGGCTGGAGGGGCACGAGGACCCGCGGGCCTCGGTCGAGGAGATGCTCGAGCTGACCGGGCTGCGGGAGCGGCGGGGTGAGATCGTCGCCCGCCTCTCCGGCGGCAACCAGCAGCGGATCAACATCGCGATCGGGCTGCTCTCGCAACCGGCGGTGCTGCTGCTCGACGAGCCGAGCGTCGGCCTCGACCCACGGCAGCGGGCGCGGCTGTGGGAGTTCGTCTCCTCCCTCGCCGGGGGCGGGACGACGGTGATCTTCTCCACCCACGACATCCAGGAGGCCGAGCGCTACGGCGGGCGGGTCCTCGTCCTCGCCGATGGCGAGTCGCTCTTCGACGGCTCCGCCGAGGAGCTGCGCGAGGCCGTGCGCAGCGAGGCGCCCGAGTCCGCCGACCGCGACTTCGAGACCGCCTTCGTCGCCTACCTGCAGCACCGGGGGCACTGATGCGCGGCGCCCGCTGGCTGCTGCTGAAGGACCTACAGATCCTGCGGCGCTCCCCTTTGCAGGCGGTACTGCTGGTCGCCTACCCGATCCTGATCGCGGTCCTGGTCGGGTTCGCGATCTCGCGCGGGCCGGAAGACCCGCGGGTCGCGTTCCTCAACGAAGTGCCGCCGAACACGCGGATCAACGTCGGTGGGGCGGAGCTGCCCAAGGCCAACGTCAAGAAGCAGGTCTGCGAGCGGGTCGAGTGCGTCTTCGTCAAGGACCGCGCCGAAGCCGAGGAGCGGGTCGAATCGGGCGACGTGTTGGCGGCGCTGATCCTGCCGGCCAACCTCGTCAACAGGATCAACTCGCTCTCGACCCTGACGCCGGGCGTGCCGGAAGTCGAAGTCCTCGTCAACGAGGAAAATGCGGTCAAGGCCGAACTGGTCGACGACCGGATCACGACGCTGCTGGCCGAAGCCAACCTGAGGATCGCGCGGCGGATCGGCAACGAAGGCGGTCGCTACCTGGGGCTGATCGTCAACGGCGGGCAGTTCCAGGTGCTGGGGGAAACGGTCCCGATCCTCGGCCTGCGGACGGCGGCGCGGATCCTCGAACAAGTGACCCCGGCCCTGCCCCCGAAGCTGCGACCGGCGCTGGCCGAGGTGACCGAATTCGCCTCGCAGGCGCGCGACAACCTCGACGTCGCGAAACCGCTGATCGACCGACTCGCCCAGCCGATCGCGGTCAACAAGGTCGTCGTCGGGGGCGACAGCCCGCCGCTGGAAATCTTCGCGATCGCGGTCGCCGCGACCCTGACCCTGGCCTTCATCGTCGTCCTGCTGGTGGCGGGGTCGCTGGCGCTCGAGCGCGAGGAGAACGCCTTCCCGCGACTAACCCGCGGCCTCGTCTCCGGCGGGGCGCTGCTCGGCGAGAAGGTCCTGCTCGGGGTCGTGGTCGGGCTGGTGGTGACGCTGCTGATGCTGTTCGGGATGCAGGTCTTCTCGCCGCTGGACCTGGGCCGGGTCCCGCTCTGGCTGCTGGCGATCTTCTTCTCGGCGGGCGCGCTCGGGGCGGCCGGGGCGGCGCTCGGGGCGGCGGCGCGCGAGGTCCGTGCGGTCTCCCTGCTCGCCTTCATGGTCACCCTGCCGGTCGCCTTCCTCTCCCTGGTCCCCTCCGGAGCGGTCGGGCCGGGGGTCTTCGACGCGATCCGCCTCTTCACCGCGCTCTTCCCGTTCAAGCCGGCGCTGCAGGCGATCACCGCCGCGCTCGACGAGGCTGGCCCGGGGATCGGCGGCCCGCTGGCCCACCTGGCGGTCCTCTTCGTCGCCTACTTGGCTATCGCCCGCCTGGCGCTGCGTCGATTCGCAACGGTCTGATCCCGCCGCGGGCGACGCAGGCGCGGACGAACTCCTCAAGGCTGAGGTGCGGCTCGAGGTGGGCGCGGACGCGCTCGAGGATCGCGGGCTGGTCGAGCTCGGGCAGGGTTCGTCCGCTCGAGCGAATTGCGGCGAGGGCGACGGGGGAGCCTTCGAACTCCAGGCAACCGTGCTTGCTGCGGTAGGCGGCGATCCCGTTCACCTCGACCAGGTCGTAGTTCAGCTCGGTCGCGGTCAGGGCTGCGTGCTGCGGCGGGGTCGGGTGGAGGACGAAGACAGGCGCGGTCGTTCCCGGGCTCTCGCGCAGGGTCGCCGGCACCGCTCCGTAGGGCGAGACGTGGGCGGAGTAGACGACGTCGAAGCCCTCCAGCTCGGCGCGCAGCACCGGCAGCTCCTCGCCCGGCAGCGAGGCGAGCTTGCGGGCGAGCGCCTCCGGCGAGGAGTTGGCGCCGTAGGAGAGGAGCGGGGTGCGGTCGCTGAGGTCGGGGTCGGGCGGGAGCTCGCGGGCCTCGCCGTCGCGGAAGAGGTAAGAGCGGCCCGGCGCCTCGTAGGGGTAGGCGAGCGCCCGCTCCAAGATCGCTGCCGCTTCTCCCGAATCGGCCATCGGGCTCAATCTCGCAGATAGGGTCAGTCCCGATGAAGGTCCTGTTCATCGGCGACGTGGTCGGCAGCCCCGGCCGGCAGGGGCTGCGCGAAGCCCTGCCCGCGCTGCGCGAGCGCCACGCGCCGGACCTGGTGATCGTCAACGGCGAGAACTCGGCCGGCGGCATGGGGATCACCGAGCGCACCGCCAACGACATGTTCGATGCCGGCGCCCAGGTGCTGACCTCCGGCAACCACGTCTACCGCCATCGCGAGGCCTACGAGTGGCTCGACCGCGACGAGCGCGTGGTGCGACCGGCCAACTACCCGCAGGCGAACCCCGGCCGCGGCCACACCGTGGTCGAGGTCGCGGGGATGCGGGTGCGGGTGATCAACCTCAGCGGCGGCGTCGGGCTGCGCGTCGCCCGCTCCCCCTTCGACACCGTCGACTCGATCCTCAGCCACCACGAGCAGGACGTCGCGATCGTCGACTTCCACGCCGAGGTGACGAGCGAGAAGGTGGCGATGGGCTGGCACCTCGACGGCCGCGTCGCGGCGGTATTCGGAACCCACACCCACGTCCCCACCGCCGACGGCCGGGTCCTGCCCGGCGGCACCGCCCACATCTCCGACGTCGGCATGACCGGCTCGCGGACCAGCGTCCTCGGGGTCAAACCCGACGGCGCCCTGCGCTCGCTGATCACGCAGATGCCGACCCGGTTCGAGACCGCGGAGGAGGACGTCTGGGTGATGGGCGCTCTCGTGGAGGTGAACGATCGGGGCTTGGCCGACTCGTTTGAGCAGGTGATGGTGCCGGTTTCGGGCTAACCCGGAGCCTGCTTCAACAGCTCGTCTTCGTTCCACTCGGGATCGAAGACCCGATCGGGGTTCTCCCTCAGGGACCCCTGCAAGCGGAGCACCTTCACCTCTGAGGAAGTCAGGTTCTCCTTGCTGCCGACGACCGTCGCGCGTCGCTCCTCCGCCGCCTTCCCCTTCTTCGGGCATTGAGGGATGACGATGCAGCGCCCCTCCACCGGGATGGTCCGATCGGTCCGTTCGAGGCGCTTGCGCGAGGTCGGGTACCGCGCCGGGTCCTTGCCTCCCCCCACCCTCGCCGTCAGCATCGCCCAGCGTCCGTCGCGACATCCGAGGAAGTCGGCTCTGTGGCCCTGCCGCTGCTGGAAGTCGGCGATGAACCAACCGGCCTCTTTCAGCTCTTGGCGGACGTAACGGTCCCAGACGACGAAGTGGAACCGCGAAGCGAACGTCCACGTCGCGTCGAGGAAATCCTTCCGCGCGTGGTACGGCAGCTCCTTGACTCCCAAGTCACGTCCGGAGACGAGATCGAGGACGAAATGCGCCTCCTGTTCGTCCAGAAGGTGCCGGGCGGCGAGGGCGTGGGTGATCGCGCCGTACTCCTCCTTCCCGACCCGGTCGTGCAGGTGGAGGACGACGTGCACGAATTTCATCTTCTCCTTCAGCTTCTCGACCACGCGCTCGAGGTTCTGACCGTGCCGCTCAACGGTGAGCCCGTCGTCCTCGCCTCCCGGCGGCATCACGCTCTCCGCCGTTACCACCGTTTTCAGCCCCACCTCGACAACACCCGCCAGCCTGAAGTTCGTCATCCGATCAACCATCGCGCTGGTTCCCTCCGGCGCCGCCGCGCCGAAGAGCAAGATCAGCGCGAGGCCCAGCAGGACCAGCGTCGTCGCGTTCGGCGGGCCCTGGACGAGCTGGACGACGATGACCGCAAGCACGACGACAAAGCCCGCGGCACAGGCCGGGACGACCGGTCGCTTACGCCGCCACCGCTTTATCCGGGTCCGCCACCTTTTCACCGCTGGAGCATTTCAGACTGTTTGGTAGATGCCGCGGCGCGGCCAACGCGATCAGGAGCAGTGGGTAGAACCACACTATGTAGAGGTAGAACCAGTGGTGCAGGGTCAGCTGCAGCAGGATCAGGAGCGCGGCTGAGAGCGCGGCCAGCTGTGCCATGGACTTCCTGCGGGGGACGAAAGCAAAAAGCAGGGAGAGCGCGGCCAGGCCGACGAGCAGGGCGGTGCGCAGCGGTTCCAGTGACGTTTGTCCCCAGATGCTGAATGGGGACTCGCGGCCGGCTTGGATGCCGATGGTGCGGTCGTAGAACGTCTGGAGGCCTGGGTTCAGGGCGGGCCAGGTGAGGACGATTGCCGTCACTAGGAGCGCGCCGAGGATGAACAGAAGCGCTGGGCGGCGGGGGGTGTCCTGCGCGCGGGGTCGTGCTCGAACACCCCCCGCCGAACTCAGACCGGGATCATCGGGTTCCGCTTCGGGGGCGGGGCGGTACGTCAGGAGCATTGGGCCTAGCGGGGCGGCTACGAACTTGGCCCAGACGGCGCTGGCTAGCAGCGCTCCACGGGCGAGTGGCCTCGCGGCGAATAAGAGAGTTGCGAGGAGGAGCGCCGCGACTAGGGAGTCGTTGGAGTTCGACTCCAATACGTAGGCGCTGTAGGGGTAGGCGGCCCAGCCGAAGGCGAGGGTGGCGGCTAGGCGTTGGCCCTCGGGGCCGGGGCGGATGCGGAGGCCGAGGAGGATGAGGAAGGTGAAGACGGCTACGTCGAAGAGGACGGATGCGCCGTGGGCTGCCGGGAGGTCATCCCAAGATCCCGTCCAGGGCCAGATTGCCTCGAAGGGGATGTAGGCGAGGTAGTTGACCGGGCCGTAAGTGTCGCCGGAGGAAATGTCGTCCGGGAAGTTGTCGTAGATCGGTTCCCCGTGGGCGATGCGATCGGCGCCGACGACCCCGGCGTAGCCGACGTCGATCGCACCGGAGTCGGCGACGTTGAGGCCGACGCGGAAGCCCATCAGGAAGAGCGCAGCGACGAGCATCCACATCACCGGCCAGACCGGTCGCAGCCCCTCCCCCACGCCGCGCAACCCGATCCACAGCGAACGGCCGAGGAGGTAGAGCAGCACCGGATAGACGAGCGGCACCGAGACGCCGATCTCGGCCCGGTTGAAGAAGTAGTGCGAGACGCCGAAGCCGAGCAGGACGAGGAGGTCGAGGTTGGCGACCCGCCAGAGCCGGCGCCAGTCGACCAGGCCGAGCAGGAAGATCAGGCAGAGGGGCAGGAAGACGTAGGGGGCGTTGAGCTTGTGGCCGAAGGCGCCGGAGTAGCCGCGGGCCATCTTCCAGGCGACCTGGTACCCGGTCCACGACTCGGTCACTTCGCCGGTGTCGGCGTCGACCAAGACCAGGGCCAGCTCATCACCGCCGCCGAAGTAGGCGACCTCCCAGTGGCCGTCCTCGAAGGAGGCGGTCGGGCCGAGCTCACCGTGCTCGCGCTCCTCGGCGCGGACCTTGGCGTCGCGGTCGGCGGCGGCGATCGCTTCGGCGCGGGTGATCCGGTCCAGCTTGACCGAGTCCGGAGGCGGCGGCGCGATGGCGGCGGCCGTCCCAGGCAATGCGAGGAGGGCGACCAGCGCGAGGAGGAGCGCCCCCCGCCTCACCCGGGCGCCGCCGCCCCGAAGTGGTCGCGGATGACCGGGGCGACGTCGCGCAGTGCCCATTGCCGACGCTCGTCCGCCGAGGCCGGCCCGCAGCCGACGAAGAGCAGCGGGCCGAGCGAGTCGCCGGCGTGAAGGGCGCCGTGGCTGCCGCCCCCCGCGTGGCTGACCCCGCCCCAGTCGACCGCCTCGAAGCCCGGCTGCAGGGAGAGAACGAAGTCGCCGGCGTGCGGGGCGGTCAGGGCCGACCAGACCCGGGCGAGGGGGTCGGGGTAGGTCTCGCTCGCAAGCTGCCCCTCCTCGACCGTCGCCTCCAGCGCCGCCAGGTCCCCCTCGACCTCCCAGCTGCCGCCGCGCAGGTCGGTCACCTCTCCCCCGGGCCGGAACCGCAGCGCCGCGTCGCCGCGCTCGACCACCGCCCACTCGCCGCCGGCAGCCGGCAGCCCCGGGGCCTCGCGCCGCAGCGGCAGCCCGTCCGCGCCCTCCAGCCGGCAGACCAGATCGACCCCCTCGATCACGCTCAGTCGCGCCGCCACCGCCAGCGGCTCCGGGCGCTCCTCCTCGCCGTCGAGGATGTAGACATGCGCCGCCCGGCCGGTCGGGCTGACCGCCAGCTGGGCCCGCTCCGGCCGCTCCTCGGAGGGCTGCAGCACCGACCACTCGGCGGCGAGCAGCTCGGCCAGCGGCAGCCCGCGGTGGACGTCGGTCTGGGCGTGGTCGGCGAGCAGGATCACCGCGTGGGTGTCGAGGAACTCGTCCAGGCTCCCGGCTTCCTCGGCGTAGGTCGCAAACGCGGCGTCGGCCTTGGCGATCGACTCGACGCTCGCCTCGGGCCCGTGGGCATGGGAGTAGTGGTCGTTGTCCGGCAGCGAGAGGAGAAGGAAGTCGTAGAGGTCCTCCTTCAGCAACTCAGCGGAGCAACAGGCGGCGTAGCCGTCGCGGTTGCCGGGGATCGAAGTCGATTTGCAGGGCACGTCGCGGCTGGCGTAGAGGTCGCCATAAAAGAGGTCGGTCGGTCCCCAGGTGTGGTGGTGGAACTTCAGTTTCGTCACGTCGACCGCGCGCCGCAGCAGCCCGTCGAGCGAGACCTCGTGCCGCTGGCGGCCGCGATAGATGAGGAACGGCGTGCAGGCGGTGCGGGCACCGGCGTCTTCGAGGCTCTCGAAGACGGTCTCCACCTCGGGGCTGAGGTGGGCGAGGTTCATGTTGTAGACGAGGTCGTAGAGGGCGCGGAAGACGCCGAAGGCGCGGGTCGCCTCCAGGGAAGAGCCGTACTCGACGTAGCGCCGCTCCAGCCGGTGGTACCAGTTCATGCCGCTGATCCAGTGGCCGTCGGCGCCGACGCCGGTGACCATCTCGGCGCTGGCGACCGGGGTCACCGAGGGGAAGCTGGAGACGCAGTCCTCGATCAGCACCCCGCGCTCGACCAGGGTCGCGAAGGTCGGGGCGCGGCCCTCGGCGATCGCCCGCTGCAACATGTCCGTGCGCAGCGAGTCGACGTAGGTGAGGACGAGCTTCTTGCGGGGCGGCATCGACCGAATGATGCCCTGCCGGCGGGCGCGGCCCCTCGCCGCTGCTTCGCTAGCGGAGGACGCGCAGACCGGCGTGTTTGCGCTGCGCCCGGCGGTGGCGGGAGATCCCCAGCCAGATCAGCGCCAGGACGATGGCGATGACCGCGACCGAGAGGAGCAACGAGATCGCGATCACGACCAGCGCTGCCAGGCTGACGATGAAGGCGAGCGCTCCGCCGCCGCTGCCCTCGCGGCGGCTGGCGCCGTAGACGAGGTCGCTGATGACGATGCAGGCGAGTGCGGCGCCGACCAGGCCGAGCACCCCGCCGACGATCCCTTCCAGCAGGAAGCCGGCGACGAAGCCGATCACGGCGGCGAGGATCGTCATCCGGCCACGGGCCGATCCGTGGGTGCCGGTGGTGCCGGCGAGCATGCCGACGGCGAGTCCGATTCCTAGCTCGGTGAGAACGTCCACGTGCGAAAACCTAGCCGAGGTCGGCGGCCGCGCGTCGATCCGCCACACTTCAGCGATGGCGGAAGTGCCCGAGCCGACCCACCGCAGGCGATCCCACGCCGGCACCCGCGACCTCGAGCGCTACGCCGGCCTGTTCGCCGAGCGGACCTCGGTGATGCGCTCCTCGGCGATGCGCGACCTGATGGCGATCACCGCGCGGCCGGAAGTGATCTCGCTCGCCGGCGGTCTGCCGGACACCTCGACCTTCCCGCCGCAGAGCTTCGCCGCGCAGATGACGCGGATCGCACAGGAGTCGGCGGCGAAGGCGCTCCAGTACGGGCCGACCGAGGGATTCGAGGAGACGAAGGACTGCATCCTCGAGGTGATGGGCGCCGAGGGGATGCTGCCCGACCCCGACGACATCATCGTCACCACCGGCGGGCAGCAGGCGATCGACCTCGTCTGCAAGACCCTGATCGATCCCGGCGACGTCGTCATCTGCGAGGCGCCGACCTACCCCGGCGCGATCCCGACCCTGTGCAGCTATCAGGCCGACGTGGTGCAGGTCGAATGCGACGAGGACGGGATGCAGGTCGAGGCGCTGGAGCAACTCCTCGCCGATCTGCGCGGGGAAGGGCGGCGGCCGAAGTTCATCTACTCGGTGCCGAGCTTCCAGAACCCGGCCGGGGTGACGATGTCCCTCGAGCGCCGGCGGCGCCTGGTCGAGCTGGCCCGGGACCAGGAGCTGCTGGTCGTCGAGGACAACCCCTACGGGCTGCTGCGCTACGGCGGCGAGCCGATGCCGCCGCTCTACCAGCTCGACGGCGGCGACTTCGTCATCTACCTCGGCACCTTCTCGAAGATCCTCTCCCCCGGGATTCGGCTCGGCTGGGCGGTGGCGCCGCCGCCGGTGATGGAGAAGATCGTCCTCGGCAAGCAGGCGGCCGACCTCTGCACCTCGACCTTGACCCAGTACTTCGTCCGCGAGTACTTCGCCGAACGGCGCTGGCGGCGCTACGTCGATGACCTGGTCGAGATCTACCGCAAGCGGCGCGACACGATGGTCGAGGCGCTGCGCGCCAACTTCCCGGCCGAGGCGACCTGGACCGAGCCCGAAGGCGGCCTCTTCATCTGGGCGACGCTGCCGGACTACATCGACACCAGCGACCTGCTGGCGAAGGCGCTGCGCGCCGACGTCGCTTTCGTCCCCGGCCAGGCGGCCTACGTCGACGGGCGCGGCAGCCACTCGATGCGGCTCAACTTCTCCGGCGTCAACGAGGACGAGATCCGCGAGGGCGTGCGCCGGATCGGCAAGGTGATCGCCGAGCAGGTCGACCTCTACGGGGCGCTTACCGGCGAACAGCAGCTGCCCGAGCCCCGGGAGGAGTCGGCGCCGAACGTGGTCCCGTTCCGCAAGGCGGGCGAGGCCTGATGAAGGTCGCGGTACTGAAAGGCGGCCGCTCGCTGGAGCGCGGCGTCTCGCTGCGCTCGGGGGCGCGGGTCGAGGACGCGCTGGAGCGGCTCGGCCACGAGGTGCTGCCGATCGACGTCGGCGCGGACCTGGTCAAGCGGCTGGTTGCCGAGCGACCCGACGTCGCCTTCGTCGCGATGCACGGCGTCGGCGGCGAGGACGGCACTGTGCAGGAGCTGCTGGAGATCCTCGGCATCCCCTTCACCGGCCCGAACGCGGCGGCCTGCGCCCGCTGCATGGACAAGGTGCAGGCGAAGGACGCGATCGAGCTCGCCGGTCTCCCCACCCCCCACTGGTTCGCCTTCAACCAGACCGCCTTCCGCGAGTTCGGCGCCGCCGACGCGCTCGGCCGGCTGGAGGAGACGCTCGGCTTCCCGCTGGTGGTGAAGCCGAGCCGCGGCGGCTCCTCGCTCGGGGTCAGGTTCGCCCGCTCGGCGGGCGAGGTCCCGCAGGCGCTGGTCTCGGCCTTCAGCTACGACGACCGGGTCCTGCTGGAGCGCTTCGTCGACGGCCGCGAGCTGGCTGTAAGCGTGCTCGGCGACGAGCCGCTGCCGGTGGTCGAGGCGATCCTGCTGGAGGGCGACCGCTACGACTTCGAGGCCCGCTACGAGATCGGCCGCACCCGCTTCGCCTGTCCGGCGGAGCTGAGCGCCGAGGAGGAGCGGGCCGTGACCGAGGCGGCGCTCGGCACATACCGCGCCCTCGGCTGCACCGGCTTCGCCCGCATCGACGTGATCCTCGGCGACGAGGGACCGTGGCTGCTGGAGGCCAACGCGATCCCGGGCCTCACCGACACCAGCCTCCTCCCCCAGGCCGCCGAGGCGGCGGGGCTCAGCTTCGAGCAGCTGGTCGAGAAGATTCTGGACCTGGCGCTGAAGCCGGCAGCTGCCTAGCAGTCCCTAAGAATCGCCCTGCGCAAAGTCTTCCGGAGTCACCTCGTCGAGGAACTCCTTGAATTTGTCGACGACCTCCTCGGTGTCCTCGACCTCGTGCTCGAACTCGATCGCCGACTCCTCGATCACCTCCTCGGCCGCGAAGATCGGGGCCGAGACGCGGACCGCGAGGGCGAGGGCGTCGGATGGACGCGAGTCGATCTCGACCTCGGAGCCGTTGACCGAGACCGTGATCGAGGCGTAGAACGTGTTGTCCCGCAGCTCGGTGACGGATACCCGCTCGCACTTCGCGTCGAGGTTCTCCAGCATGTCGGAGAGCAGGTCGTGGGTCATCGGCCGCGGCGTCGAGGCGCCCTGCAGCTTCATCAGGATCGCCGCCGCCTCCGGGTGGCCGATCCAGATCGGCAGGAAGCGATTCCCGTCCACGGTCTTCAGCAACACGATCGGCTGCTTGCCGACCATGTCGAAGCTGACGCCATAGATCTGCATCTGCTGCAAAAGAGAGCTCCCGACCGAGGTTGAGAGCGAAAGTATAGGTCGGGGCTAGATGGGCGATCCTGGATTCGAACCAGGGACCTCGTCCTTATCAGAGACGCGCTCTAACCAACTGAGCTAATCGCCCGGGGACGGCGATGATAGCGACGGCGGGCCGAGCGCTCAGGAGCCGCTGCGCTTGCGCAGCCGGCGGGCCAGCGCGTGGCCCTCGCGGACGTCGTCGAAGCGCAGCTCGGCGACGATCCCGTCGCCTTTGGCGCGGGCGACGACCTCGTGGCCGAGGGCCTCCTCGAGAGCGTCGGCGACGTCGCGCAGGGCGGCTTGGGCATCGGGGTCGACCGTCGCCCGCCTCGGCCTTGCCTTTGGCTGGCCAGCCAGCCGAACCCTCTCCTCGGTTTCGCGAACCGACCAGCCGCCGCGGGCGGCGTCGCGGGCCAGGCGGCGGCGGACGTCGTTGCCGGGAACCCCGAGCAGCGCCTTGCCGTGGCCCTCGCTGAGGTCGCCGGACTCGAGCAGGCCGAGGGCCTCGTCGGGCAGCTCGAGCAGCCGGATCAGGTTGGAGACGGCGGGACGGCTGCGGCCGACCCGCCGGGCAAGCTCCTCTTTGGTCAAGCCGAGCTCGCGGACCAGGGCGTCGCAGGCACGCGCCTCCTCGACCGGGTTGAGGTCCTCGCGGACCATGTTCTCGATCAGCGCCGCCTGCAGCCGCTCGGCCTCCTCCTGGTCGCGGACGACGGCCGGCACCTTCTCGATCCCGGCCTGCTGGGCGGCACGCCAGCGACGCTCGCCGGCGACCAGCTCGTAGCTGCCGTCGGGGAGGGGGCGGACGAGCAGTGGCTGGACGACCCCGCTGGCCTCGATCGAGCTGGCCAGCGCTGCAAGGGCCTCCTCGTCGAACTTGGTCCGCGGCTGCGAGGGGTTCGGCTTGATCAGGGAGACCGGCAACTCACGCAGCTCGCCGGCGCTGGAGACCTCGGACTCGGGGAGGATCGCCGAGAGGCCTCGGCCGATCCCGCGCTTAGCCACGGCTCGCGAGCTCCTTGGCCAGGGCGCGGTAGGCGACGGCGCCGTGGGAAGACGGGGCGTGCTCGGTCACGGGGAGACCATAGCTAGGCGACTCGGCGACACGGACGCTGCGGGGGATCACGGTCTCGAAGACCATCCCGTCGAAGTGGTCGCGCAGCTCGGCCTCGACGTCCTGGGCCAGCCGCGTCCGCTCGTCGTACATCGTGATCAGCAAACCCGAAACCTCTAGTTGAGGGTTCAACTCACGCCTGATCAGGCCCAGGGTTTCGAGGAATTGGACCAGCCCCTCGAGCGCCAGGTACTCGGCTTGGACGGGGACGATGACCCGGTCCGCCGCGGTGAGCGCGTTGACGCTGATCGGGCCGAGGGAGGGCGGGCAGTCGAGCAGGGTGACGGCAAAGCGCTCGCGTAGAGGCCCGAGGCGCTCGCGTAGGCGCGTCTCCGCCCCCTCGATCCGCGGCAGCTCGACCGCGGCGCCGGCGAGGTCTTTGTTGGCCGGCACCAGCCAGAGGTTGTCGGGGCCGGCGGGGCGGGCGGCCTCGGCCACCGAGCTCTCACCAACCAGGCAGTCGTAGGAGGAGGGGTGCAGGTCGCGGTCGCCGCCCAGCGCGACGGTGGCGTTGCACTGCGGATCGAGGTCGACGAGCAGCGTCTGGCTCCCCTCCTTGGCCGCGCAGGAGGCGAGGTTGACGGCAGTCGTCGTCTTCCCAACCCCGCCCTTCTGGTTCGCCACGGCGTAGACCTTTCCCATCGCCGGTCAGCCTAGTCAACGCGCCGCCCGCGTATTCCCCAGCGCGACTGCCACGCGGATTCCAGCGGTCGGATAGCCTGCTGCCCGTGTCCGAGAGCTATGAGTGGCCAGACAAGCCCGCCGAGCGGGCCCAGGAGCTCGTCGAGGGAGTGCTGGACGAGCTCGACCTCGATGGCGAGGTCGTCGTCGACGAGAATGACGAGCGGATCCTGCTCACCGTCGAGGGCGAGGACGACTACGGCCTGCTGATCGGCAAGCGCGGGCAGACGATCGACGCCCTGCAGTTGCTCTGCTACCAGGCGGCCTTCCGCGGCATGCGGGAGCGCAAAAGGGTCATCGTCGACGCCGCTGGCTACCGCGCGCGGCGGCGCGAGACGCTCGAGGGGCGCGCCGACCGGGCCGCCGACCAGGCCCTGGCCAACAACAGCGTGATCGAGATGGACCCGATGAGCGCGCAGGAACGGCGCGTGATCCACGAGCGGCTGAAAGAGCGGGCCGGGATCGAGACCTACAGCGAGGGCGACGAGCCCAACCGCTGCGTGATCGTCGCGCCCCTCCTCCCGGAGTGACGCCGGACCCCGCCGCGCTGCTGGACGCGGAGGCGCGGGCAAAGCTGGAGACCGTCCTCGCCCTGCTGGCGCAGGAGCGGGCCTCGGTCAGCTCGGTAGTCGACCAGCGCGCCTGGCGGGTGCACGTGCTCGACAGCCTCACCGGCCTCGAGGTCGACGAACTGCGCGAGGCACGGCGGATCGCCGACGTCGGCGCGGGGGCGGGCTTTCCCGGTCTCGCCTTGGCTGTCGCCCTGCCGGACGCCCGGGTCGACCTGGTCGAGTCAGTGGGGCGCAAGTGCGAGTTCATGCGGGCGGCGATCGGGGCGGCGGCGATCGGCAACGCCGAGGTGCTCAACCAGCGCTCGGAGGATCTGGCGGCCGCCGAGGGGCGGGAGTCCTACGACGCCGTCACCGCCCGCGCCGTGGGGCGTCTTTCCACCCTTGCAGAGCTCGCATCCCCTCTTCTGGAGCCAAATGGGGTCCTGGTTGCCTGGAAGGGCAAGCGCGACACCGAGGAAGAGCAGCAGCTCCTCAACGCCGCCGAGGCCTTGGCGATGCGCCCCGAGCGAATCATCGACGTCGGCGACCGCGCCGGCAGCGAGCATCGCCACCTCCACGTCATTCGCAAGGCCGGGCCGACCCCGGCGAACCTGCCGCGCAACCCCGGGATCGCGAAGAAGCGACCGAAGGGCTAGCGGCGGTGCTTAGCGCCGCTTCTTTTTCTTCCGCGGTGGCGGAGGCGGCGGTTTCGCGGCCGCGATCGCCGCCGCGCCCTCAGGCGTGGCTACCACCGGGGGTGGGACGATTCGTTTGATCACCAGCTGCTGGCCGATGGTCCAGAAGTTGGTCGTGATCCAGTAGAGGATCAGGCCGGCCGGGAAGCTGAGGATGAAGGGAACGAAGACCAGCGGCAGCAGGAACATCATCATCCGCTGGCTTTTATCCGCGGTGACCGCCATAACCGCGCCGGAGGCCAGCTGGGTGCCCACGTAGAGGACCAGCAGGGCGATCAGTTCGCCGCCGGTTGCCTTGCCGGTGAGGTCGTGGATGAAGAGGAATTCGGCTCCGTAGGCGGCACAGTGCCCCGCTTCCGGACAGCCCATGTCCGGCGGCAGCTCGTGGCGGAGGACGTAGAAGAGGGTGATGAAGACCGGTAGCTGGGCGAGGAGCGGCAGGCAGGAAGCCAGGGGGTTGACTTTGTTCTCTTTGTAGAAGCGCATCATTTCCTGCTGCATGCGCTGTTTGTCGTTTTTGTATTTCTCCTGCAGCTCCTTGATCTGCGGCTGCAGGGCCTGCATCGCCCGCATCCCTTTCAGCTGTTTGTAGGTCAGCGGGATCAGGAGCGCCCGGGTGACGACGGTGAGGGCGATGATCGACATCCCCCAGCTGAGGCCAGCGCTGTCGTGGAAGAACTGAAGGACGCCGTTGGCGACGTCGATCAGGGGCTGAAGGATGTTTGCCTGAAGGGGGGTCATCGGTGGGCTTTGTGCCAGTCGGCCGGGTGGACCGGGCCGGTGCGGAGCGTGAATCTATCGGGGACGGGGTCGAAGCCGCCGTGACTGAAGGGGTTGCAGCGCAGAATCCGCCATCCAGCGAGGAGAAAACCCTGCATCGCGCCGTCGCGTTCGATCGCCTCGACCGCGTAGGCGGGGCAGGTCGGCTCGTAGCGGCAGCGGCGCGGGAAGGCCGGGGAGATCCAGCGCTGGTACCCCCGGATCGGGGCGAGGAGGATCCGTTTCACGTGGAACGCCCCCCCGCCAGCGCCTCTTCGAGGTTCGCCGCGACGCCGGCCATCCCATCGCGCTCGATCAGGTCCTTGATCTCCGCGCGGGCGACGATCACGAAGTCATGGCGTGGAGGGAGCTTCTCGCTCAGGCTCCAGAAGGCCTCGCGCAGAGCCCGCTTCACCTTGTTGCGCTCGACCGCGCCCCCGACCCTGCGATTGACCGAGACGCCGAGGCGGACTTCCTCACGCTCCTCGTCCTTGCGGGGGAAGGTGTAGAGCACCAAGTACCGCGTCGCGGTGGAGGAGCCGTCCCGATAGACGCGGTCGAACTCGCCGCTGCGCGAAAGGCGCCGTCGCTTCGGCGACGCCATCAGACCTGCGGGCCCTTACAGCCGCGCATCTAAGGAGTGAGGCGCTTGCGCCCTTTACGCCGGCGGCGCTTGAGGACGGCGCGGCCGCCACGGGTGCTCATCCGGGCCCGGAAGCCGTGCGTCTTCGCCCGCTTCCGCTTCTTTGGCTGGTAAGTGCGCTTCATGCCGGCGGAAGTATAGGGACGAGCCCGAGAAATCTTTTCTCCGGCATTTGCGAGGCACCCAGACTGGGCGCTCAGGCACGGCGCTATGGTCGCCGGCCGGTGCCCGACGACTCTCCCAGACACGAGCTCGACGCCATATGGCGACAAGTCCGCAAGCGACTGCAGAGCTCGGTCCCGGAGTCGACCTACCGGCTCTGGCTGGAGCCGTTGGAGGCCGCCGGCGCCGAGGGCGACACGCTCTTCCTCTCCGCCCCCGAGGGCATCAGGGCCTGGAGCGAGCGGCGCTACTCGTCGCTGATCGCCGAAGCCCTGGGCGAGTGCGGCGCCCCCTTCGACCGGGTGAGCTTCGCCGCCCCAGCCGAGCTCGGAGTCGGCCCCGCGCACGACCCCGAGCTGAACCCCAACTACACCTTCGAGCGCTTCGTGATCGGCCCCGGCAATCGGCTTGCCCACGGCGCCGCCCTGGCGGTCGCCGAGGCCCCGTCGGAGGCCTACAACCCGCTCTTCCTCCACGGCCCCCCGGGGCTCGGCAAGACCCACCTACTGGCCGCGATCGCCAACTACCTGCGCGACAACGCCCCCGGCCTCAGCGTCCGCTACACGACGGCCGAGTCCTTCACCAACGAGTTCGTCGCGGCGCTGAAGGCGAAGGGGGCCGCTGCCTTCAAGGCGCGCTACCGCGACATCGACGTCCTCCTGATCGACGACGTCCAGTTCCTCCAGGGCAAACCAGCCACCGAGGAGGAGTTCTTCCACACCTTCAATGCCCTGTACGAGTCCGGCAGCCAGCTGGTGCTCTCCGCCGACCGGATCCCGAGCGAGCTCTCGACCCTCGCCTCGCGCCTGCGCGACCGCTTCGAGTGGGGCCTGACCGTGGCGGTCGAGCCACCCAACCTGGCGACCCGGCTCACCGTCCTGCGGCGCCTGGTCGAGGAGGCCGGGGTCGAGATCGCCGATTCCGAGGCGCTGAACGAGCTGGCGAACCGGATCGACGCCAACGTCCGCCAGCTGCACGGTGCCCTGACCCGGGTCCTGGCCCACGCCTCGCTGATGGCGCGCCCGCTCAGCACCGAGCTGATCGCCGAAGTCATCCCCCGCCACCGGGCCTCACAGCCGACCTCCGTCGAGGAGATCCAGCAGCGGGTCGCCGAGCGCTTCGGCATCTCCCGTGCCGAGCTGGTCGGCTCCAGCCGCGCCGCCACCCCGCTCCGCGCCCGCCAGGTCGCAATCTTCCTCACCCGCGACCTCACCGACCTCTCACTCCCCCAGATCGGACGCCTCTACGGCGGCCGCGATCACAGCACCGTGCTCAACTCCCTGCGGCGGGTCGAAGCGAGCCTCGACGAGGACGTCGAGCTCGCCGAGAAGGTCCGGGAGTTACGCGGAGCTATCCACAACCCCGTGCCCGAGGAGCGCTGACAGCCGCCGTCGCTGTAAGAATCCCCAGCCCCCCACAGCGCTTTCCACACCCGGAAATCCGCACGGGGATGCCGAATCCACCGCCACCAGACTTCTTTCCACAGGACCTAACCCAACTTAAGAAGGCAGCCATCGACTTGAAGCTCACGACCAAACGGGAAGACCTTGTCTCCAAGCTCTCGATCGTTTCCAGGGCCGTTTCCACTCGCGCCGCGACCCAGGCGCTCTCGGGCGTCCTGCTCACCGCCCAGGACGGCCGTGTGACCCTGGCGGCCACCGACCTCGACCTCGGGTTGGAGACGACGCTCGAGGCGGACGTAGAGAGCGGCGGCTCGGTTCTCCTCCCCGGCCGCCTCTTCGCCGAGATCGCCCGCTCTCTCGCCGACCCGACCGTTGAGATCGAGGCCCGCGAGGCCGAGCGCGACGTCGAGATCCGGAGCGGCGGCTCCAGCTTCCACCTGCGGGTCCTGCCGGCCGAGGACTTCCCGAAGCTCCCCCAGCCGCAGGAGGACCCGGGCCTGAAGATCCCGGCGGTGGCGCTGGAAGAGAGCATCGAGCTGGTCGCCCGCGCCGCTTCGCGCGACGACATGCGTCCCGTCCTCACCGGCGTCTTCGTTTCCGCCAGCGGCAAGGAGATGACGATGGTCGCGACCGACTCCTACCGGCTCGCTGTGAAGCGGACCGAGCTCGAGAGCGAGCTCGGCGGCGAGCTCGAGGCCAACATCCCGGCGCGGGCGCTGCGCGAGCTCGGTCGCGTCCTCTCCTCCGAGGGGGCCGGCGAGGCGTCGATCTGGCTGCTCGCCAACCAGGCCGTTTTCCAGGCAGGGGCGATCCTCCTCTCGACGAGGCTGATCGACGGCCAGTTCCCCAACTTTCGACAACTCCTGCCGGAGTCCTACGAGCACGACGTGCGGCTGCCGCGCTCGGACCTGCTCGACGTCACCCGCCGGGTCAGCCAGCTGGCGCAGCGCCACGCGCCGCTGCGGCTCTCGTTCCGGTCCGGGGAGCTGACGGTGGGGGCGGAGACGCCCGACGTCGGCGACGCGCAGGAGACGATGCCCGCCGCCTTCGAGGGAGAGGAGCTGGAGATCGGGTTCAACCCCGAGTTCCTCAAGGAGGGGATCGAAAGCGTCTCCGGCGACGAGATCCTGGTGCGCCTGATCTCGCCGCTGCGGCCGGGGCTGCTGGAACCGGTCGAGGGCGACGACTTCCGCTACCTGGTGATGCCGATCAGGCTCAACGTCTGATCGTGGCAGCGCCCCCCGGGTGAGCCGCCCGTGCTCGTCACCGCGATCGAGGCGAAGCCGCTGCGCAGCCTCGACCGGGTCCGGGTCGAGCTCGCTCCGGGGATCGTCAGCGTTATCGGGCCCAACGGAACCGGCAAGACGAACCTAGTCGAGGCGCTCTACTTCGCCCTCACTGGCCGCTCGTTCCGCACCTCCGATCGCCGTGACCTAATCCCCTTCGGCGGCTCACTGGCGCGAGCCGAGGCGACGATCCGCGACGAGGACGGCCTCGAGCGCAAGCTCCTCGCCTCGGTCAGCCGCACGGAAGGGCGCCGCCATCTGCTGGACGGCAACCCGGCCGACCCGGCGACGATCGCCCGCGCCCGGCCGCCGGTCGCGGTCTTCGCCCCGGACCGCCTGACGCTGGTCAAGGGGCCTCCCGCCGAGCGGCGAGCGCACCTCGACGGTTTCGTCGCTGCCCGCTGGCCGGCGCGGGCTGAACTGCGCAAGCGCTACGGGCAAGCGGTGGCGCAGCGCAACGCGCTGCTCTCGCGGCTCTCGGCCGGTTACGGCTCGCCGGACGATCTGCGGATCTGGGACGCGGGGCTGGCCCAGGCCGCGGCCCCCCTGGTCGAGGCGCGGGCGGAGGCGGTCGCCGAGCTGGCCGAGCCCTTCGCCACCGCCTCGGCCGAACTCGGGCTCGGGGCCGGCGCGCTGCAGTACGCGCCGCGGGCAAGCGGCAGTGTCGAGGAGATCCGCAGCGGGCTGGAGGAGCGGCGCGAGCAGGACATCCGCCTCGGCCGCAGCTCCTGGGGCCCGCACCTCGACGAGTTGAAGCTGACGAGCGCCGAGCGCTCGCTGCGGCGGTTCGGCTCCCAGGGCCAGCAGCGCTCCGCCCTCCTCGCCCTGCTGTTCGCCGAGCGCGAGGCGCTGCTGGCCGCGCGCCGCATCACCCCCCTGCTGCTGCTCGACGATGTGATGAGCGAGCTCGACCCCGGGCGGCGCGAGCGGCTGGTGGCGCGCCTGGGCGACGGCGGCCAGGTGCTGATCACCGCAGCGGACGAGGAGTCGGTGCCGCCCGCTGCGCGGGTGTCGGTGGTGCGG
>Ga0164302_10000055_pt1 | contig 24293 bp, 25 predicted proteins | sample Whisoiple_202_MG_FD_109714 | JGI IMG/M metagenome (GOLD analysis project Ga0164302, IMG submission 109714) | Soil microbial communities amended with pyrogenic organic matter from upstate New York, USA - Whitman soil sample_202_MG | ecosystem: Environmental > Terrestrial > Soil > Agricultural... | reverse complement strand
CCGAGAACACGCTCGAGACCGCCGCCCTTAGGTCTCCACTCGGCCACAGGCCGAGACTAACCCTGTTAAACCAGGAACGGGATGATCAGGATGGCGACGATATTCGCCACCTTGATCATCGGGTTGATGGCCGGGCCCGCGGTGTCCTTGTAGGGGTCACCCACGGTGTCGCCCGTGACGGCAGCTGCGTGGGCTTCAGAGCCCTTGCCGCCGTACTCGCCGTCCTCGATCAGCTTCTTCGCGTTGTCCCAGGCGCCGCCGCCGGCGGTCATCGAGATCGCCATGAAGAGGCCGACGACGATGACGCCGATCAGCAGGCCGCCGAGCGCGTCGACGCTGAGCAGGCCAACGATCACCGGCACGATGATCGGGATCAGAGCCGGCGCGATCATCTCTTTCTGCGCGGCCAGGGTGACGATGCTGACCGTTTCGCCGTACTCGGGTTTTTCGGTCCCGTCCATGATCCCGGGGTGGTCTTTGAACTGTTTGCGGACCTGCTCGACCACCTGTCCGCCGGCGCGGCCGACGGCCTCGATCGCCAGAGCGGAGAACAGGTAGACCATCATGCCGCCGATGATCAGCCCGATCAGCACGTCAGGGCTGGTCAGGTTGAAGAGCCCGTTGAGGTCGTAACCCTGCGGGGCTTCGTCGGCGAGCTCGCTCTTGAAGGCAGCGAACAGCACCAGCGCGGCAAGCGCGGCGGAGCCGATCGCGTAACCCTTGGTCACGGCCTTGGTCGTGTTGCCGACCGCGTCGAGCGGGTCGGTGACGTTGCGGACGTCCTCCGGCAGCTCCGCCATCTCGGCGATTCCACCGGCGTTGTCGGTGATCGGACCGAAGGCGTCCAGGGCGACGATCAGGCCGCAGAGCGAGAGCTGAGCCATCACGGCAATGCCGATGCCGTAGATGCCGGCGAGCTCGTTGGCGCCGAGGATCGCCAGGGCAATGACCAGCGCCGGCGCGGCCGTCGACTGGAAGCCCTGGGCGAGGCCCTGGATGATGTTCGTCGCGTGCCCCGTCTCGGAGGCCCGGGCGATCGTCTTCACCGGCCGGAACCGGGTCGCCGTATAAAATTCGGTAATCACGAAGAGCAGCGCCGTAACCGCGACGCCGATCACCGCGCAGAGCCAGAGGTCGGCGACCGAGATCGCGGCCGAAGCCGTGTCCAGCACCCCGACCCGGAGCGGATCGCTCATCAGCCAGTCGGTGATCGGGTAGAAGGCCGCGATCGAGATCAGCCCGGCCAGGATCACACCCTGGTAGAGGGCGCCCTCGACGCGGTCGGATTTCGTCCGCACCACCAGCGCCCCGATGATCGAGGCGATGATCGCGACGCCGCCGATGACCAGCGGGTAGATCGCGACCTCGCGGGCGAAGTCGCCGTTGAAGGTGAGGACACCGAGCAGCATCACCGCGACGGAGGTGTCCGCGTAGGTCTCGAACAGGTCGGCAGCCATGCCGGCGCAGTCGCCGACGTTGTCGCCGACGTTGTCCGCGATAACCGCCGGGTTGCGGGGATCGTCCTCCGGGATCCCCGCCTCGACCTTGCCGACCAGGTCGGCGCCGACGTCGGCGGCCTTGGTGAAGATGCCGCCGCCGAGACGGGCGAAGACCGAGATCAGCGAGCCTCCGAAGCCGAGGCCGATCAGCGCGTCGACGGCCTCCTTGTCGGTGCTGCCGATCAGGAGCAGGAACCCGTAGTAGCCGGCGACGCCGATCAGCGCTAGGCCGACGACCAGCAGTCCGGTCACCGAGCCGCCCTTGAAGGCGACGTCGAGCGCCGGCGGGACGCCGCCGCGCGCCGCCTCGGCGACGCGGGAGTTAGCCCGCACCGAGACGTTCATCCCGATGAATCCGGTGGCGCCCGAGAGCACGGCCCCGATCAGGAATCCGACCGCGGTTTCCCAGCTCTGCAGTACCAGCAGCAGGACTGCGATCGGCACCGCGAGCGCGGCAATGATCGTGTACTGCCGGTTCAGGTAGGCCTGGGCCCCTTCCTGGACGGCGCCTGAGATTTCGCGCATACGGTCGTTGCCCGCGGGCTTCGCGAGCAAGCGCTGGGTGACGATAAGTCCGTAGATGACGGCGGCGGCTGCACAGACCAGCGCGACGACAACTCCGTAATCGGTCAGAAAATCGGTCAAAGTTCCTATTCCTCCGGTGGTTTTAGCGGCGCGGGAGTCTATAGACGAAGTCGGCGACGCCGCGCCCAGACTCGCACTGGAGCCGGATTACCCGCGTTCTGGCACTCGGTTACGCCGACTGCCGGGCCTGCTCGGCGCCCGCGTAGGTCCGCCGCGTCTCGGCCACCGCGTCGCGGTAGACGTCCTCGATCGAGACCCCGGAGTCGAGCGCCTCGCGCGCCCGCTGGGCGCCGTTTCGCTCCGGCAGCCGCAGGTCGAGGCCCAGCTGCGACCGCGCCGGCTCGGTCCAGACCAGCACCCGCTCCAGGAGCGAGCGGGTCGGCAGCTCCTCCCCCCGCCGCCAGTCGATCATCCGGCCGCCGGCGCCGTGGCGGATCGCCCGCCAGAGGTTCTCCTCGATCTCGCGGTCGGCGAGCGGCGCCGCGCCGCCGCCGTAGCCGCGCTCGTCGTAGTCGAGCGCCGTCTGGGCGATGCAGGCGGCGATCAGCTCGGCCATTGCGAAGGACTCGTCCCCCCGCGTCTGCGCATCGCAAATCCGCACCTCGACGGTGCCGAAGCTGTGGTGCGGCCGCACGCTCCACCACAGCTGGGTCGACTCGACCACCGAGCCGAGCCGCTCCAGGTCGCCGACGAACGTGGCGTAGGTGTCCCAGTCCCCGAAGGACGAGGGCACCCCGCAGCGCGGGAAGGTGCGGGTGAAGATCTCGCTGCGGACGCTGTGCAGACCGCTGTCGCGGCGGTCGAGGAAGGGCGAGTTGGCCGAGACCGCGAGCAGCAACGGCAGCAGCTCGCGCAGCCCGTCGCAGACGGCGATCGCCCGGTCGGCCCCGCGGACGCCCATGTGCAGGTGCAGGCTCCAGGTGTTGTTGCGCTGCGCGACGTAGCCAAGTTCGTGGCGCAACCGGTTGTAGTGGGGCGTGTCGATGATCCGCTGGTCGAGGTAGTTGGCCCAGGGGTGGGTCCCCATCGCGCCCAGGGTCAGCCCCATACCGCCGACGACGTCGAACAGGCGCGCCCGCCGCTCGCGCTGCCGGGAAACGGCCTCGGCGAAGGTCTCCGCCCGTCCGGAGCGGATCTCGACCTCCGAGGCGATCAGCTCCCCCGCCGCCGCCTCCGCCAGCACCTCGTCGCCCTGGCAGGCCGCCATCACGTCCTCGAAGCGGTGCTCCAGCTCCAGCGTCCGCGGGTCGAGGATCGCGAACTCCTCCTCGAGGCCGATCGTGAAGTCCTGCGAGGACTCGAACTTCTCGCGGGCGAGATCGAGGTCGAGGGACAAGGGCGAGGGCGCTAGGCCAGGTAGAAGTAGAGCGCGTAGAGCAGGTCGACGGCCGGGCTGGAAGTGTGGACCGTGACCTCCGGCGGGACCTGCAGCAGCTGCTCGGAGTAGTTGAAGATGATCTTCACCCCGGCCTTGACGAGGCGGTCGGCGACGTCCTGGGCCGCGTCGGCCGGCACCGCCAGCACCCCGACGACGATCTCCTCCTCGGCGACCGCGCCGGGGAGGTCGCCGATGTCGCGCACCGTCAGCTCGCCGATCTGGTTGCCGACGACGCCCGGGTCACTGTCGAAGACGGCGACGACCTGGAACCCGTGGTCGGCGAAGATCGAGGAGGTGGCGATCGCCTGGCCGAGGTTGCCGGCGCCGAAGAGGGCGATGTTGTGCTGGCCGGAGGTGCGGAGGATCTTGCGGATCTCCGAGACCAGCGAGTCGACGTTGTAGCCGACGCCGCGCTTGCCGAACTTGCCGAAACCGGAGAGGTCGCGGCGGATCTGGGTCGGATTAATGTGGGTGTACTCGGAGAGCTCCTGCGAGGAGATCGTCTCCCGGCCCATCTTCCGCGCCTGGGTCAGCACCTGCAGGTAGCGGGAGAGGCGGGCGGCGACGCCGAGCGAGAGACGCTCGCCTTCGACCGGGAACGCCCCGGCGGCGTCCAGCTCCTCGATCACCTCGACCATGCCCCCACAGTATCGAGCCTGGCCTTGAGAGCATCGCGGTCAAGGATCAGCTCCGAGACCTCGATTCCGTCGACCTCGACCACCGGAATCCGCTCGAGGTGGCGCCGCAGCAGTAGCTCGTGGCTCTCGATGTCGATCTCGTGCAGCTCGAAGCGGTACCCCTCCCCGTGCAGGGCGACGATCTGCGCCATCGCCTCCTCGCAGAGATGGCAGCCCGGACGGGAGTAGACGACGACGTCGGCCATCGGGCTCAGTGCGGGACCGCGGCGACGGTCTCGCCGGTGGCGAAGGCGTCGTAGCCGAGGTAATCGGGGTAGGCGATCGGCTCGGCGTAGCGCGCCGCGGAGCCGATCATCGCGGCGTTGTCGGTGCAGAGGGCGATCGGGACCAGCTTCAGCCGCACCCCCATCTCATCGCAGAGCTCGCCCACCGCCTCGCGCAGGGGGCCGTTGGCGGCGACCCCGCCGCCGAGCGCGACGGCGTCCCACTCCCCCTTCTTCAGCGCCCGCTTCAGCTTTGTCGTCAGCTGCCGGACCACCGCCGCCTGGAAGGAGGCGGCGAGGTCGGCGCGCCGCTCGGCGACCCCGTCGGGCCCGAGCTCCCGGCAGCGGTAGAGGACTGCGGTCTTGAGGCCGCTGAAGCTGAAGTCGAGGCCGGGGTTGCGGGACATCGCGACCGGCATCTCGAAGGCGTCGGGATCGCCCGCCTCGGCCTCGCGCTGGACCAGCGGTCCGCCGGGGTACCCCAGGTCGAGAAGGCGAGCCGCCTTGTCGAAGGCCTCGCCGGCGGCGTCGTCGAGCGTCTGCCCGAGCGTCTCGTAGCCGGTGTGGTCGCGGACGCCGGCGAGCAGCGTATGGCCGCCGCTGGCGATCAGGCAGAGGAAGGGCGGCTCCAGCGGCTCGGGCTCGAGGAAGTTGGCGGCGACGTGCCCCTGCAGGTGGTCGACCGGGATCAGCGGCAGCCGCCGCGCGGCGGCGATCCCCTTGGCGGTGCTGATCCCGACCAGCAGGGCCCCGATCAGGCCGGGACCGGCGGTCGCGGCGACGGCCTCGACGTCGTCGAGGGTGACGCCGGCCTCAGCCAAGGCCGCCTCGACCACCGGCGTCGCCAGCTCCAGGTGGTGGCGGGCGGCAACCTCCGGCACGACCCCGCCGAAACTCGCGTGGGCGGCGGCCTGGGAGGAGATCACGTTGCTGAGGATGCGGCCGTCGTCGAGGACGGCGGCGCAGGTGTCGTCGCAGGAGGTCTCGATCGCCAGCAGCATCAGTCTCGTCCCCTCAATCGAGCCACCTCAGTCCAGCCACATGATCAGCGCGTCCTCGCCGTTGTCGTGGTAGTAGCGGGGACGGACGCCGGCCGAGCGGAAGCCGAAGCGCTCGTACATGCCGATCGCGCGGTGGTTGGAAACGCGGACCTCGAGGGTGAACGGCAGCCTGCCCTGCGCCTCCTCGATCAGGCGCCGCATCAGCGCCCCGGCGACGCCGCTGCCGCGGCTCTCGGGGTCGACGGCGATGTTCATCAGGTGCCAGACCTGGTCGTAGCGGGAGCAGATCACGTAGCCGAGCAGCTCGTCGCCGGCGCTGGCGGCGAGGCAGATCCCCGACGGCTTGGAGAGCTCGAGGACGAACATCGCCAGCGACCAGGGGGTCGGGAAGGAACGCCGCTCGATCGAGATCACCGCCGGCAGGTCGCTGTAGGCGAGCCTGCGGACCTGGACCTCCCGGCTCAGCTCATCGTGCTCTTTGTGAAGCGTCTCGCTCAAGCCACCGCTCCGCGTCGGGGGGTCTCAGGTAGATCGGGGCGAGCCCCGCGGCCTCTTCGCCCGGCTCCGCCGCCGCCAGCGCGCAGACGTGGCGCGCGGCGACCCGGTGGACGGGATCGGAGTCGTCCGCTATCCGGACGCCACCTTGGGTCAACTCGTAACGGAATCGTACCGCCCCCGAACCGGCCACTGTGGGGGGTTCCCCCATCTCGCCCAGGCGCGCGGCCAGCTCCTCGGGCCGGTAGACGGCCGGCTCCCAGATCCGGGAGCCGTCGGCTGCGTACAGAGCGGCGAAGACCTCGCCGCGCCAGCCGTCGAGGACAGCGAGCCGCTCGCCGCCGGCGCCGGCCTCGCCGATCCCCGCCGCGAGCGCGTCCAGGGTGCAGACGCCGCGCACCGGCAGCCCGAGGCTGGAGGCGAGGCCGCGGCCGGTGGCGATCCCGATCCGCAGGCCGGTGAAGGTGCCCGGCCCAACCCCCACGCCGAGCAGGTCGACGGCCTCCCATCCCCCCGCGGCCTCGGCCGCGCCCTCGACCTCGGTCAACAGCCCGGTCGCGTGCCGGGGCCTTCCCGTCGGGGAGAGGCCCAGCTGCGACTCGTGGAGGACCTCGCCGTCGCGCCAGGCGCAAGCGACGGTGTCGACCGTCGCGGTGTCGAAGCCGACGACGATCAGGGGTTCGCTACCCGGTCACCCGGAAAGCCCAGGAACCGACTTTCTTGCCTTTGACGTACCAGCTGACGACGTGCTTGCCGGGGATCGTCGAGGTGATCTTGTTCACGTAGAGGGTCCCCTGTTCGGCTTCCTGAGCCTGCGCGCAGAGGTTTTTCCCGCTCGGGAACTTGACGCAGACGCTGTAGGCGACGTCACCGTTGAGGCTTTTGAAGAAAGCGCCCTTCTTGGCCTTCTTCGGGCACGAGTGCGAGGGCTTCGCGTTGCGGGAGACCCCGCATCCGACGTAGTGCTTGTAGGCCGCCGCGCTGGCCGAAGCGGGTACCGCAGTGATCAGCAGTCCGCTTACCAACATGGCCGCTGCGAGTGCCTTCAGTCCCTTCATCTCGTCCTTGCCTTTCTCGATCGAGTTCCGAGCGCCGATGCTACAAGCTGGGCGCGCTGCCTCCCTGAACACGGCCAGGCAGGGAACGCTGCGCTTTTTCCCTGCACCCCCTTACCCAGGGGAGAGGATTTCGATCCGGCGGCGGTCCTCGCCGAGATGGGCGAGCCGCAGCTCGAGGGCGGGGCGCTCGAGCTGCCCCGAACCGGCCCCCGGCCACTCGACGAAGGCGACCCCCTCCGGCCGCAGGTAGTCGTCGAGCAGGGCCGGGTCCTCCCCCTCCAGCGTCTGCAGGCGGTAGAGGTCGAGGTGGGAGACCGGCATCCGGCCGCCGCCGTAGCGCTGGCCGATCGTGAAGGTCGGCGAGGTGACCAGCTCGGTTACGCCGAGGGCGCGGCAGGCGCCGCGGACCAGGGTCGTCTTGCCGGTGCCGAGCTCGCCCGAGAGGAGGACGACGTCGCCCGGCGCCAGGCGCTCGGCGATGCGGGCGCCGAGGGCCTCGGTCTCGGCGGCGCTGCCGGTCTCCACCACCTCCACGGCTCGCCTATCCGAAGAAGCCGAGCTGGTCGGCGGGCGGCGGCGGGCTCTCGTTCTCGCCGGCTTCGGCCTCGGCGATCTCCTCGGCGCTCGGGACCGGGTCGGGCAGCGGCCGGCGCAGCAGCTCGGGGATCGTCGCGAAGTCGCCCCGCAGGGTCTCCTTCACCGCCGGCGTGCGCAGGGCGGCGGCGGGATGGAAGAGCGGCAGCAGGAAGACGGTGCGGCCGCCGAGCTCGTGCACCTGCGGGGTGCCGCGGACCTTGGTGATCCCGGTCTGGCTGCCGCTCAGCAGCTTGGTGGCGAAGTTACCGAGGGTGCAGACGACCCGTGGCTCGATCAGCCGCACCTGCTCGAACAGATACGGCTCGCAAGCGGCGATCTCCTCCGGCTGCGGGTCGCGGTTGCCCGGCGGCCGGGACTTGAGGACGTTGGCGATGAAGACGTCGTCGCGGGCGAGGCCGATCTCCTCCAGCATCTGGTTCAGCAGCTGCCCGGCGCGGCCGACGAAGGGCAGCCCCGAGCGGTCCTCTTCGGCCCCCGGCGCCTCGCCGACGAACATCAGGTCGGCGTCGGCGTTGCCGGCCCCGAAGACCGCCTGGGTGCGGGTCTCGTGCAGGGGGCATTTGGTGCAGTCCTTGACCTCCTCGTAGAGCTCGACCAGGCACTGCCGCCGCTCCTCGGCGCTCGCGCTCACGGCTTCTCCCCCGCCGCCCGCCGCTTCTTCGCCTCGCCCAGCCGCTCCTGGCGCGCCGATTCCCGCTCCCGCCGGCGCGATTCGTCCGAGCGCACGCCGGCGCCGCGCGGCTGGCGACCGGGCGGCGAGACGGTCGAGAGCAGCCGCCGCGTTCGCTCCGAGCCGCAGCTCGGGCAGGCGGCAGCCTGCCCGCTCGCCATCAGCTCCTCGAAGCGGGCCCCGCACGCCTCGCACTCGAACTCGTAGATCGGCATCGCGCCAATCGTAGTTCGCAGCAACCCGCTGCCGGAGGTTCGAATAATCTGCGCGCGTGATGGCAAGGGGACTGCTGGGAGTTCTCGCCTGCGCGTTGGCGTTGGCTGCGCCGACGACCGCGTCGGCCAAACCCGGGTCCTTTACCTCCATCCCCCTTCGCTATGCGCACATCAAGGTCACGGCCAGCCACGGCTACCACCTGCGAATCACGGCCTTCGGTACCAACGTCAATGTCGAGGCGGAGAACGGGAACCGGGAGGTCGACTACACCGTCCTCGACGGCAGCCTCCGTAGGGACCGGATCGACGCGCGATTGCCGGGGGTCGGCTGGATCAACCTCCGGTTCGAGGAGCGCAAGCGCCACCGCGGTTCCCCTGCCGACAACTGCAAGGGGCCAGGTGACCTCATTCGGGTCGGGACCTTCGAGGGCCGGATTCGAATCAAAGGCGAAAAGGGGTTCACCACCTTTGACCGAGCGAGAGCCCAAGGCAAGATCGAGTTCTCGCCCGAACAGACGTGCACCCAGCGCCCCGCCCGAGCCAGCGCTGTGTCCGACGAAGCGCTACTGCTCGCGGGGGGAGCCCGAGGGCGAGGGACTCTGAGCTTTGAAGCGAATCGCTGGGAGCCTTTTGCCGGTTCTACCCCCCTCTTTTTCCGCGCGAGCCTGTTCCGGCAGCGGCAGCGCATGTACATCTCCAACAGCGTCGGAGGGTTCAGCGAAGACGTCAAGCTGATGGAGATCAGCGAGAAACCGCTTTCGGCTGCAGTCGATCCACCCGGGCTCTTTGCCGGCAGCGCTGAATTCCTGCAGCAGGCCGATGACTTCACCTGGCTCGGCGACCTGGCCGCCGACCTGCCGGGAGTCGGTCCGGTGGAGCTCGCCGGCCCGCAGTTCGAAGCGATGCTCTGCCTCGGTCGTCGCTGCAAGGGCGATAAGAAGCTGCGGGAAGCCATCGGGTTCTTCCGGCCCCTCGGGCGGGTCAAGGCTCTCGACAAATGAGCTTGGCAAGGGCGCTGGCCCTTCTCGTCTGCGCATCGGCGTTGGTGTTGCCCGCGAGCGCCGTGGCCCGCCCTCCGCAGGGGGTCTCGGTCAGCACGATCAAGCTCGGCGAGAGCAACGGCTACGAGCTGGAACTCGACGCGATTCGCTTCAAACGGCGGACGGGCGTACAGCTGACCGCGCAGCGTGAGACCGCCAATGTCAGCTACGAGGTCTCCGTCAAGAACACTCCCGGGATTCATGCCGCCTTCGGCTCATTGGGCCAGGTCGACCTTGGCTTCCATCGACACAAAAAGGTGGTCGAACGGCCGGAACGGAACTGCCGCTGGATCATCGAAGTCGGCGTCTTCCGTGGAACCGTGCGGTTCGTCGGCGAGGACGGTTACCTCACCGTCGAAGAGACGAACCCAAAAGGGGACATCTTCCGCTTGCCGGACGGGTTCTGCGGGCTGGGGAGCTTCCGGCCCGGGCTACCGCCTGGCCTGCCCCGGGAAACGGTGCTCGCGGCGCGAACGAAGAGTGGATCGAGAGAGATCAGCTTCCGGGCGTCGCGGGAGCTCAGCGTCCGCCGCACCATCCAGATCGAGGCCAGCACCACCGAACGGGTGGAAGGGATGCGGATCGACCGATCGGTGCTCGTCCCGGGGAAACCGGCCGAGTTCACCGCCACCGGGGTCTCACGCGCGGCGGTCTCTCCCCCGCTGCCGTTCGGCGGTTCAGCCCGTTTCCGCGACCCAGCGGGCGCGCCGGCGAGTTGGGAAGGCACGCTCGCCGTGACGCTGCCGGGGCTCGCGGAACTGCCGCTCACCGGCGAGGGATTCACCGCCCGCCTCTGCCCCAGGCTCGCGATTCTCGAAAGCTGCCTGCCGCGCGGCGAACGGGCGCGCGCAGGGAACCGTTACGGCAGCGGCTCCCACTCCCAGCCCTTGGCGCTGGCCAGGCTCTCCTCGCTGAGGTAGCGGCGGAACTCGTCGAGCTCGGCGGGCTCGACGGCGTAGACGTGCTCGGGCTCGGGGAAGCTGCGGCGGCGGACCTCGTCGCCGTACTGCTTGACCGCGGCGACCATCGTCTCGTGGACGTCGGCGTAGCGCTTGACGAATTTGGCCATGTGGCCGGTGGTGATTCCGAGCAGGTCGTGGAAGACGAGGACCTGGCCGGCGGTGCCGCCGCCGGCGCCGATCCCGATCGTCGGCACCTCGAGCTTCTTGACGATCTCGTCGGTGATCGCCGAGGGGACGGCCTCGATCACGATCGCGAAGCAGCCGACCGACTGCAGCGCGAGGGCGTCCTCGAGCTGCTTGATCGCGCTCTTGGCGTTCTTACCCTGGGCTTTGTAGCCGCCGAGGGCGGTTGCGGTCTGCGGGGTTAGGCCGATGTGGCCCATCACCGGGATGCCGGAGTTGACGATCGCCCGGGCGCGCTCGACGATGACGCCGCCGGCCTCGAGCTTGACCGCCGAGCAACCGGTCTCCTTGATCAGGCGCTGGGCGCTGCGGATCGCTTCCTCGTTGCTCGCCTCGTAGCTGCCCATCGGCATGTCGCCGACCATCAGCGGCGTCTGAAGGCCGCGGCGGACGGCCTTGCCGAGGATCACCATCTCGTCCATCGAGACCAGCTTCGTATCCGGGTAGCCGAGGACGACGTTGGCAGCGGAGTCGCCGACGAGGACAATGTCGACGCCGGCGGCCTCGGCGACGGTCGCCGAGGGGTAGTCGTAGGCGGTGACCATCACGATCGGTTCGCCATTGGCCTGCATCTCGGCGAGGCGCGGCAGGCCGATCGGCTTGCGGTCGGACGTCGGGGCGGTGTGGGAACGGCCTCCTGAGCTCATTTGAGCAGCACCTCCGGGTGGCTGTCGATCGCGACGGGCTTGTTGTCGTCGTCGACGTGGACGACGACCGGGTCGTAGCGCTCCAGGTCCTTCTCGTCGTAGGAGCCGAAGGTGGCGACGATGATCTTGTGGCCGGGCTCGACCAGGTGGGCGGCGGCGCCGTTGACCTGCATCGTTCCCGAGCCCGGCTCGCCGTCGATCACGTAGGTGACGAAGCGAGCGCCGTTGTCGACGTCCCAGACGTAGACCTGCTCGTTGGTGATCATGTCGGCGCCGGCCATCAGCTCGGTGTCGATCGTGATCGAGCCGATGTAGTCGACGTCGCAGTCGGTCACCGTCGCCCGGTGGATCTTCGACTTCAGCATCTGCCTTTGCACTTGCTCCCCCTTCGCGGGCTAGGTGTTCGGGACGTTGTTCGGGTCGATCAAGACGTTGTCGATCAGGCGCGCGGAGCCGACCCGGGCGGCGACGGCGACCAGCACCGGGCGGTCGCCCAGCCGCTCGACCGGCTCCAGCGTCTCCGCGTCGCGGGCCTCGAGGTACTCGGGCTCGACGTCGGCAGCGGCGAGCTCAGCGCGGGCGGCGTCGAGGCCGGCGGCGAGCGAGTCGGAGCGGGCGCCGCGCTCGGCGGCGGCGAGGGCGCGGGAGAGCGCCGTCGCCCGCTCGCGGTCTGCCGGCTCCAGGTAGGCGTTGCGGGAGCTCATCGCCAGCCCGTCGGCCTCGCGCACGGTCGGCATCACCTGTATCCGCACCGGGAAGTCGAGGTCGCGGACCATGCGCCGGATCACGACCGCCTGCTGGGCGTCCTTCTGGCCGAAATAGGCGACGTCGGGGCCGACGAGGTTGAAGAGCTTGGCGACGACGGTGGTGACGCCGCGGAAGTGCTCGGGGCCGCGGCTCCCGGCGTCGCCGTCGAGGACGCCGGTGAGCGGGCCGGTCACCTCGACCGCGGTCGAGGCGTCAGGCGCGTAGACCTCCTCCACAGGCGGGGCGAAGACGAGGTCGGCGCCGGCCTCGCCGGCGAGCCGCAGGTCGCGCTCCTCGTCTCGGGGGTAGCGGTCGAGGTCGTCGTTGGGACCGAACTGGGTCGGGTTGACGAAGAGGGTCATCACCACCAGGTCGCACTCGGCGCGGGCGGCGCGGATCAGCGAGAGGTGACCCTCGTGCAGGTAGCCCATCGTCGGCACCAGGCCGATCGTCCGGCCGGTACGGCGGGCGTCGCGCAGGGCAGCGCGGAGCTCGCGCTTGGTTCTGATTGCGGGCGCGGCCACGGTAAGACGACGGGTATCGGTGAGGAGAGTGGAAGTCATAGGTCCATGCCCTAGGGGTCACGGCCGTGCAGAGCCAAATTATAGGCACGCTTCGTGGCGGTTCTGTGACATTCGCCGGAAAGTCTTTTCAATCCGTTGATCCGTCCAGGCCCTCCTCCCGCAAGGTGGGGAAAGACCCCCTATGTGGAAGGAAGCCATGAGCGCGGAGATCAAAGACGTGGTGCAGGAGGCAGCACACGATGCAACGGAGGCCCTGGAGGGCGACACCCGCCTCGGCTTCCTGAAGAAGGCCGGACTGGCCGGCGGCGGCCTGGTCGGCGGCGGCGCGCTGCTCAGCGCCCTCACCCCAGCGGCGGCGATGGCCGCGGGCAAGGGACGCCCGCCGGCGAAATTCGGCAAGGGCGACATCGGCATCCTCAACTACGCCCTCACGCTCGAGTACCTGGAGGCCGCCTTCTACAACGAGGCGACCGCCAACAACAAGAAGAAGACCTTCCTCAAGGGCGCCGAGGAGCAGGCTTTCCTCAAGCGGGTCACCGCCGACGAGAACGCCCACGTCGCCTTCCTCAAGAAGGCGCTCGGCAGCAAGGCGATTGCGGCGCCGAAGGTCGACTTCGGCAACACGACCGCGAGCGAGTCGGCGTTCATCAAGACGGCGGTGGCGCTGGAGAACACCGGCGTCGGCGCCTACTCGGGACAGGCGCTCAACATCATCAGCCCCGCCTACGCCGCGGCGGCCCTGTCGATCTGGTCGGTCGAGGCGCGGCACGCATCGGTCGCGGGTCTGCTGCTGAAGCCGACCTCGAAGAACCTCTCCCCCAACGGCGCCTTCGACGAGCCGAAAACGGCCGCGCAGGTTCTCAAGGCCGTCGAAGCAACGGGCTTCCTCCAGTAGTCACCCCCCGGGAGCGGCGAAGTCGATCCTGCGGATCGGCTTCGCCGGCGCCCCGGCCGCGATCGTCCCTGGCTCGACGTCGCGGGTGACGACCGAGTTGGCGCCGAGCACGCAGCGCTCGCCGACGCTGACCCCGCTGGTCACCGCGCAGCTGATCCCGAACCAGCAGTTGGCGCCGATCTCCACCGGCCCCTTGGTCGTGAACCCCTGCCAGGTGATCGGCTGGGTCGGGTCGTCGTAGCGGTGCTCGGCGTCGCCGACGAAGCAGCCGTTGGCGAACATCGTGTGGTCGCCGATCGTCACGCTCTCATGCGCGGCGATCATCACGCCTCGGTTGAGGAAGCAGCCGGCGCCGATCACGATCCGGGCGCCCGGTGCCAGCGTCAGCCAGCAGCCCGGCTCGAGGAGGGTCCCCTCGCCGATCGTCAGCCGACCCTCGTCGAGCGCCTCCAGCACCTCGCCCTCCACCGGGTGGCGGATGAAGAACCCGCCGCGCGCCGCGTGGCGGTCGATCCGCCAGCGCCGCAGCAGGCGATGGTTGCGCTCGTACCAGCGCCGCTTCGCCCACCAGAGTCGCCAGCCTTTCGTCGCCATTCCGGCACGTTATGCCACCGGCGTTCGTCCTTTCCCCTACCTATGCCCGGGAAAGGACGAACGCCGCGTAGACTGGCGCGCGTGGCTGACCTGCGCGGCGGCATCGACCTCGGCGGCACCAAGATCCAGACGGCGATCGTCGACGGGCGCGGCGAGGTGTCCGGGCAGGCGCGGCGGCCGACGCCGACCGAAGGCGGGCCCGAGGACGTCGCCGCGGCGATGGCTGAGGCGCTGCGCGAGGCGGCGAAGGAAGCCGGGGTCGAGAGCGGCGAGCTGGCGGGCGTCGGGGTCGGTTCGCCTGGCGACGCCGACGAGAAGACCGGCGTCGTCTCCTCGGCCAGGAACCTTCCCGGCTGGGAGGGGAGCTTCCCGCTGGCCGAAAAGCTGAAGGAGGCTCTGGGAACCGAGGTCAAGGTCGGCAATGACGTCCAGGTGGCGACCGAAGCCGAGTTCCACCTCGGCGCCGGCCAGGAGTTCCAGAGCCTGATCGGCGTCTTCTGGGGAACCGGGGTCGGCGGCGGCCTGGTCCTCGACGGCAGGCCCTGGCTCGGCCGCGGCGCCGCCGGCGAGATCGGCCACGTCGTCGTCAAGCGCGGCGGCGCCAAGTGCCCCTGCGGGCGGCGCGGCTGCATGGAGGCCTACGCCGGTCGCTCGGCGATGGAAGCCGAGGCGCGCCGCCAGCACGAAGAGGGCCACAAGACCGACCTCTTCCACCTGATGGAGAAGCACGGTAAACCGCGCCTCACCAGCGGCATCTGGGAGCGGGCGCTGGATCATGGCGACCACCTTGCCGAAAAGCTGATCGAGCGGGCGGTCGAGGCCCTGGGGACCGGCGTCGCCTCCTCCGTCAACCTGCTCGACCCCGAAGCCGTGATCATCGGCGGCGGCCTCGGCGTCCGCTTCGGCGAGCGGCTGATGGACCCGCTGATGGAAGAGATGAGCAAGCACCTCTTCCTCGACGAGCGCCCGCCGGCCGTCCGCGTCGCCTCCCTCGGCGACCTCGGCGGCGCGATCGGCGCCAGCCTGCTGGTCTCGCGCTAGACGCGGGCTGAGGCTCTAGATGCGCCCGGAGGTCTGGCGCTGGTTACGCGCGACGGCGTCGACCAGGACGGCCAGCAGCAGGACGCCGCCGGTGACCATGAACTTGACCGCCGAGGAAAGGGCGAGCAGGTCCATGCCGTTGGAGATCGAGCCGATCACGAGCGCACCCAGCAGGGCGGTCCAGACCGAGCCGCGGCCGCCGAAGAGGCTGGTCCCGGCGATCACCGGGCCGGCGATCGCCAGCAGCAGGAGTTCGTTGCCGCCGGAGTTCTGGTTGACCGCGAGCAGGCGTGAGGCGGCCATGATGCCGCCGATCGCCGCCATCGAGCCGGCGATCGCGAAGACCGCGATCCGAACCCCGTTGACGCTGATCCCCGCCCGCCGCGCCGCCTCGGCGTTGCCGCCCACCGCGAAGACGTGGCGGCCGAAACCGGTCATCTTCACCACGTACTCCATGCCGACGACGAAACCGACCAGGATCAGCACCGCCAGCGGCAGGCCGCGGTCGGAGTTGAAGACCAGGATCGCGGCGATGACGACGGCGGCGACGAGAACGAAGCGGACGATCAGCGAGGTCGGGTTCTCGGCGGCGAGGCCGGCGTCTCGTCGGCGTTTGTAGCCGAGCGCCAGCACCGCCCCGTAGCCGGCGATCGCGATCGCGGCGAAGATCCAGCCGACCGCGTCCGAGTAGAAGGTGTTGGCCAGGCCGGTGATTTTCGGGTCGGTGATGTTGATCGACCCGGTCGATCCCAAAACCTCCAGCAACGCTCCCTGCCATGCGAGCAGTCCTGCCAGGGTGACGACGAAGGAGGGAACTCCGAAGCGGCTAAAGAGGAAGCCCTGGAGGAGGCCGATCCCGGTGCCAACCAGGACCGCGGCGAAGATTGCCAGGTAAGGGTTCCAGCCGTGTTTGACGTTGAGGACGGCCATCACCGCCGCGGCGAGGCCGCTGACCGCGCCGACCGAGAGGTCGATCTCACCCAGCAGCAGGACGTAGACGATGCCGACCGAGATCAGCCCGACCGCGGTGATCTGCAGCCCGAGGTTGGTCAGGTTCTCCGAGGAGAGGAAGCGGTCGTTCTGGGACTGAAAGATGATCCAGATCAGCGCCAGGCCGATGACCACCCGCAGCGAGGCGAGGTCGCCCTGGACGATCCGCCGAAGGGTCTCGCGGCGGACGCTGCGCTCGCCCTTCTCGGACCCGGGTCCCTGCGCTTCGGCGCTCTCGACCGTCTCGCTCATTCCTCCCCCTCCTCGCGATTCTCGGCCTCGAGCTCCGCTCGCTCGGCCTGCTCGGCACTCTTCTCCCCGCCAAGTCCGGTGATCGCTCCGATCACGTGCTCCTCGGTCGTCTGCTGGGCGTCGAACTCGCCCCCCGCCCTGCCCAGCCGCAGGACGAAAATCCGGTCGGCGACCTCGAAGACGTCGGCGAGGTTGTGGCTGATCACGACGACGCCGAGCTCGCGCTCGCGCAGGCGGCGAATCAGTTTCAGGACCTGGGCGGTCTGGGAAACGCCGAGGGCGGCGGTCGGCTCGTCGAGGAGGACGACTTTCGGCTCGCCGAGCAGCGAGCGGGCCACCGCCACCTGCTGGCGCTGGCCGCCGGAGAGGGTGCCGACCTCGCTGCGCAGGCTGGGGATCGTCACCGCGAGGTTGGAGAGCAGATCGCTGGTCTCGTGCTCCATCTTCGCCTCGTCGAGCTGGCGCGAGACCCGGCCCGGACCCGGCGCCACCTGCTCGTGGCCGAGGAAGAGGTTGGCGACGACGTCGAGGTTGTCGCAGAGGGCGAGGTCCTGGTAGACGGTCGCGATCCCCAGTTCGGTCGCGTCCTGCGGGCCTTTGATCTTCGCTTCCTCGCCGTCGAAGCGGATCGTGCCCTCGTCGGCGGTATAGATGCCCGCGATCGTCTTCACCATCGTCGACTTGCCGGCGCCGTTGTCGCCGACGAGGCCGACGACCTCGCCGGCGTGGACGGCGAAGTCGACCCGGTCCAGAGCCTGGACCGGGCCGAACCTCTTGCTGACTTTCTCCAGCTCGAGGAGTGGAGCGCCAGACGCCACTAGATCACCCGGAGATCCCGGCTTCTTCGCAGGCGGACTTGTAGGCGCCGGTGCACAGTTCGGAGGCGCTGACGAACCCGTCGGCGACCACCGTCGACTTGACGTTGTCCTTGAGCACGGCAACCGGTTCGAGGATCGCCGACGGGACGTCGGTCTTCCCGTTGTTGATTTCTTCGGTGATCAGATCCTTCGGGGCTTCTTCGCCTTCGGCCAGGGCGATCGCAAGTTCGGCCGCGATCTTGGCCTGGGGCGGAATTTCCTTGTAGATGGTCAGGTACTGCTGGCCGGCGAGGATCCGCTGCAGGCCCGCGACGGTCGCGTCCTGACCGGTAACCGGCTTTTCTTCGGGGTTGATGCCCGCGCCTTTCAGCGCCGCGATCGCGCCGCCGCCGGTGTCGTCGTTGGCGGCGTAGACCCCGGCGAAGCCGTCGTTGCCGAGGGCGGTGATCGCCTGCTGCGCCTCGCGCTGGGCGTTTTCCGCGGACCAGCCGGGCGTGTCGTACTCCTTGGCGATGTCCACCCCGGCGGCTTCGAACCCCTTGTGCGCGCCTTTTTTGAACAGCGCGGCGTTGGGGTCGGCCGGATCGCCGTTGATCATGATGATCGGGCCGCTCGGGCTGCCGTCTTCTTTCAGTTTTTTCGCCAGCGTTTCAGCCTGCAGTTCGCCAACTTTTTCGTTGTCGAAGGAGACGTAGGCGTCAACTTCGCCATTTTCGATCAGGCGGTCGTAGCTGACGACCGGAACGTTCTGGGCTTTCGCCTGTTCGGCGATCGCCGCGGCAGATTTCGAGTCCATCGGGTCGACGACCAGGACTTCGGCGCCCTGGGTCAGCGCCGCTTCGGCTTGGCTCTGCTGCTTGGAGGCGTCACCGCCGGCGTTGCTGTAGAGGACTTCGCAGTCTTCGCACTGTTCTTCGACCGACTTTTCGAAGTCCGGCTTGTCATTAGATTCGTAGCGCGGCGTTTCGTTTTCGGGGAGCAGGAGGGCGATCTTGGTACCGCCGCCGCCTCCTCCACCACCGCCACAGCCGGCCACGAGCAGGCCTACCGCGAGCAGTGCGCATCCGAGAACTCCGAGCCGAAGCAACAACGCTGGTTGGGACATGACCCTCCTCCTAGGGAAATTGCGTTGGTCCTCTACCCCTTTGCGGACATTTCATTCACACCCGATCGGGGCAAGGCAAAGACTGGCCTGCGAGCAGTAGGCGAAACGTTCTGCTTGGCCTAGGCGGCCACAGGCTCGCGCCTGCGGCGTTTCGGCTTCGCCGGCTCCACCAGCTCGGCGAGGAAGCGGCCGGTGTAGGAACCGGCGACCGCGGCGACCTCCTCCGGCGTGCCGGTGGCGACGATCTCGCCTCCGCCTTCCCCGCCCTCGGGGCCGAGGTCAATCAGCCGGTCGGCGGTCTTGATCACGTCGAGGTTGTGCTCGATCACGACCACGCTGTTGCCGGCGTCGACCAGGCGGCCGAGCACCTCGAGCAACCGCGCGACGTCGGCGAAGTGGAGGCCCGTGGTCGGCTCGTCGAGGATGTAGAGGGTGTCGCCGGTCGCGACTTTGGAGAGCTCGGTGGCGAGCTTGATCCGCTGCGCCTCGCCGCCGGAGAGCGTCGTCGCCGGCTGGCCGAGGCGGATGTAGTCGAGGCCGACGTCGTGCAGGGTGCGCAGCCGGCGGGCGATCTTCGGCACGTTCTCGAAGAACTCGACCGCCTCCTCGACCGACATCTCCAGCACGTCGGCGATGTTCTTGCCCTTGAAGCGGACCTCGAGCGTCTCGCGGTTGTAGCGCTTGCCGTGGCACTGCTCGCAGGGGACGTAGACGTCGGGCAGGAAGTGCATCTCGATCTTGATCTGGCCGTCGCCTTTGCAGACCTCGCAGCGGCCGCCTTTGACGTTGAAGCTGAAGCGGCCCGGCTTGTAGCCGCGGGCCCGCGACTCCTGCGTCTGGGTGAAGAGCTGGCGGATGTGGTCGAAGACGCCGGTGTAGGTGGCGGGGTTCGAGCGCGGCGTGCGCCCGATCGGCGACTGGTCGATGTTGATGATCTTGTCGATCTGGCCGAGCCCGTCGATGCCGTCGTGGGCGCCCGGGCGCAGTTTCGCCTGGTGCAGGCGGTTGGCGACGGCGTGGTGCAGGGTCTCGTTGACGAGGGTCGACTTGCCCGACCCGGAGACGCCGGTGACGCAGCAGAAGACGCCGAGCGGGATCGCGACGTCGACCCCCTTGAGGTTGTGTTCGCGGGCGCCGCGGACGACCAGCTCGCCGGTCGGCCGGCGGCGCTCGGCCGGAACCTCGATCCGTTTCTTGCCCGAGAGGTACTGGCCGGTCAGCGAGGCGGGGTTCTTCGAGACTTCCTTGGGCGTGCCGGCGGCGATCACGTGACCGCCGTGTTCGCCGGCGCCCGGGCCGAGGTCGACCAGGTGGTCGGCGGCCATCATCGTCCCCTCGTCGTGCTCGACGACGATCACCGTGTTGCCGAGGTCCCGCAGGCGGTCGAGGGTCGCAATCAGCTTCTCGTTGTCGCGCTGGTGGAGGCCGATCGAGGGCTCGTCGAGGACGTACATGACCCCGACCAGGTGCGAGCCGATCTGGGTCGCGAGCCGGATCCGCTGCGCCTCGCCACCGGAGAGCGAGCGCGCCGAGCGGGCCAGCGAGAGGTAGCCGATGCCGACGTTCTCGAGGAAGGAGAGCCGCTCGGTGATCTCGCGCACGATCAGCCGCGCGATCGCCTTCTCGGTCTCGGTCATCTGCAGGTCGCGGATCCACTCGGCGGCGGCGTGGGCGGAGAGGTCGCTGTACTCGGCGATGCTGAGGCCGCCGACCCTGACCGCAAGGCTCTCCGGGCGCAGGCGGGCGCCCTTGCAGGCGGGGCATGGCTGCTCGGCCATGTAGCCCTCGATCCGCTCGCGGTTGGACTCCGAGTCGGTCTCCTCGTAGCGCCGCTGGAGGTTGTTGACGATCCCCTCGAAGCGAACCTTGTAGGAGCGACGGCGGCCGAAGCGGTTGGTGTAGGAGACGTGGTGGCGCTCGTCGCCGGTCCCGTAGAGGAAGATCTCCCGCTCTTTTTTCGTCAGCTGCGACCAGGGCTTGTCGGCGTCGACCCCGTACTCCTCGGCGACAGCGGCGATCAGCCGCCGCCAGTAGGCGGTGATGCCGCGGTTCCACGGTTGCAGCGCGCCCTCGGCGAGGGAGAGCGTCGGGTCGGGCACGACCAGCTCGGGGTCGATCACCCGCTGGAAGCCGAGCCCGTGACAGCGGTCGCAGGCGCCGTGGGGCGAGTTGAAGGAGAAGATCCGCGGCTCCAGCTCCGGGATCGAGGTGCCGCAGTTGAGGCAGGCGAACTGCTCGGAGAAGAGCAGCGTCTCCCCCTTGCCGCCACCGGCGGCGCTTTTTCCGCTGAGGATCTCGACTTCGATCAGCCCGGCGGCGAGCCCGGCGGCGGCTTCGACCGACTCCGAGAGGCGGCGGCGGAGGTCGTTTTTCATCACCAGGCGGTCGACCACCACGGATATGTCGTGTTTGTACTTCTTGTCGAGCACGATCTCCTCGTCGAGGCGGCGCAGCTCGCCGTCGATCTTGGCCCGCGAGTAGCCCTCGAGCCGCATCTGGTCGAGCAATTTCCCGTACTCGCCTTTGCGGCCGCGGACGACCGGGGCCATGACCATGAATTTGGCTCCCTCGTCCAACGTCATCAGCCGGTCGACGATCTGCTCCTGGGTCTGGCCGGTGATCTCCTCGCCGCACTCGGGGCAGTACGGGGTGCCGATCCGGGCCCAGAGCAGGCGCAGGTAGTCGTAGATCTCGGTCACGGTGCCGACCGTCGAGCGCGGGTTGCGCGAGGTCGTCTTCTGGTCGATCGAGATCGCCGGCGAGAGGCCCTCGATCGAGTCGACGTCGGGCTTCTCCATCAGGCCGAGGAACTGCCGCGCGTAGGAGGACAGGGACTCGACGTAGCGGCGCTGCCCCTCGGCGTAGATCGTGTCGAAGGCAAGGCTCGACTTGCCGGACCCGGAGAGGCCGGTGATGACGATCAGCGCGTCCCGGGGCAGCTCGACGTCGATGTCCTTGAGGTTGTGCTCCCGGGCGCCAGAGATGACGATTCGCTCAGAGGCAGCCACTCACGTCGATTCTAGACAGGCGAACAGATGTTCCCCCGGTGACAAGTACTCCAAAGAAGCCGGGAAAGGCAAAGCGGTGGGACTTTTGGCTGCTATAGCGACCAAAAGTCCCACCGCTGATGCCGTCAGGCCCGGGTGGCCTACGCCGCCTCGGGCTCCGGCTCCCGCAGCCGCGGCAGCCAGCCGAGGAAGCGGGGCAGGTACCAGTTGCGCTCGCCGAGCAGCTTCATCGCCGCCGGCAGCATGATCGCCCGCACGATCGTGGCGTCGATCAGGACCGCCACCGCGAGGCCAACTCCCATCTCCTGCATGTCGAGGATGCTGAGGGTGGCGAAGACGGAGAAGACCGCCACCATCACCACCGCCGCGCTGGTCACCGTGCCGGCGGTCGCGGTGATTCCGCGCTGGACCGCCTCGTCCGTCTTCATCCCCCGGTCGACGTACTCGCGGACCCGGCTGAGGATCAGCACGTGGTAGTCCATCGAGAGGCCGAAGAGGATGACGAAGAGGAACATCGGCAGCCAGGAGCTGACGCCGCCGTTGGAGTGGAAGCCGAGCAGCGACTCCCCCAGCCCGTTCTGGAAGACCAGGACGAGGACTCCGTAGGCCGCCCCTACCGAGAGCAGGTCCAGCAGGATCGCCTTGATCGGGACGACGATCGAGCGGAAAGTGACCAGCATCAGCAGGAACGCCAGGCCGAGCACGAAGGCGAAGACGAGCGGCAGGCGCTGGGCCAGCAGGTCTCCGAAGTCCTTCGATTCCGCCGCGGCGCCGCCGACGTTGACCTCGGCGTCGGTCCCGGCAAAGGCCGCCGGCACCAGCTCGTTGCGGACGCCTTCCATCGCCCGCGTCGCGGTGGCGTCGCTGCCGTTGCCGACGGTCGGGATCTGGACCGCGGCGACGGTGCCGTCGCGGCTGGTTTCGACGTCGACCTTGCCGCTCACCTGCGGGTCGGCTTCGGCCTCGGCGACGAGGTCGTCGATCGCCGCGGCCGTCGGCCCGGAGGTGACGTCGTCGGACTCGACGACGACGGTCGCGCCGGCCGCTTCGCCCGGGAATGCCTCGGTGATGCGGTCGTAGGTCTGCACGACCGGGATATCCCGCGGCAGGTCCTCGGCGCCGCTCACCTTGGTCTGCATCGAGAGCGCCGGGATCGCCAAGGCGACCAGGAAGCCGGCGGAGACCGCCAGCGAGAGCGCTGGGCGGCGCATTACCCGCTCGACTACCGCGGCCCAGAGCGAACGCCCGGAACGGCGTCGCCGCAGTCGGGAGAGGAACGGGATGCGGCCCTTTTCGACCCTGTCGCCGAGCTTCGAGAGCACCGCCGGCAGGACCGAGATCGAGGCGAACATCGCCACCGCGACGACGGTCATCGTGCCGACCGCGAACGAGGTGAAGGTCGGGTCGCCGCTCAGCAGCATCCCGCTCATCGCGGCGATCACGGTCAGGCCGGAGACGAGCACCGCCCGCCCCGAGGTCGCCGCCGCGGCCTCCAGGGCCGCCGACTCCGAACGCCCGGCCCGTCGCTCCTCGCGCTCGCGGCGCATGTAGAAGAGCGAGTAATCGACGCCGACCGCCAGGCCGACGAGGACGACGACGGAGGCGACGTTCTGGTCCATCGGCACCAGCTGGCTCGGCAACGCCAGCAGGCTGACGGTGGCGACCACCGCCGAGAAGCCGATCAGCAGCGGCACCAGAGCCGCCACCAGGGCGCCGAAGGCCAGCAGCAGGATCAGCAGGGTGATCGGCAGCGAGGTCGTCTCGGCCTTGCTCAGGTCTTCGCTGAAGACTTCTTCCAGCGCTTTGCTGGCGCTGGCGCCGCCGAACTGCTCGACCCGGACGTCGGGGTTGGCCTTCTGCACCGCCGCGGTCGCGGCGAGGCTGGCGTCGACCCGTTCTTCGGCCTGCTCGGAGTCACCCGGGATCTGGAATTCGACCAGGGCGGTGCGCCCGTCGGCCGAGACCTGCCCGCCGCCTTCAGACGGAGAGCTGAGATGGGTCACCGACGGCAGCGCCGCCAGCTTCCGGGTCGCTTCGTCGACCGCTTCGTCGAAGGCCGGGTCGCCGGCCTTGAGGCCGTCGCCCTGGACCATGACCATCTCGTCGTTCGGGGTGAGAGTGGCCTTTTCCAGCGCCAGCTCGGCGCGGCCTGACTCGCCGGCGCCGGCTTCGGCGTTGGTCAGCTGCTTGGTGCCGATCGCGCCGCCGACCACGACGGAGGCAACGACGAACGCGATCCAGCCGAAGATCGCGAGCTTGCGGTGGGCCGCGCTCCAGCGGGCGGCTCTGGCGGCGATGTTGTGCTTGGCGTGCATGAGGTTCCTTTCGGTCGCAATGGGATGAAGCCAGCCCAGACTCCCAGCGGGCGGGCGGCTCTCAAATGCGGCTGGCAGGCGTCTGCGGGTGCGGCTCTCCGCGGCCGATGGTGCGGTTGCCCGTACTGTGGAAGGGGCCGATTTCGAGGACAATCGACGGCGTGCCCACCTCGGTCCTGATCGTCGACGACCACCCCAGCTTCCGCGCCAGCGCGCGGCGGATGCTGGAGGCGAGCGGCTACGCGGTCATCGGCGAGGCCGCCGATGGCGCCGCCGCGATCGCCGCGGTCGGCGAGCTCGACCCGGACCTCGTCCTGCTCGACGTGCAGCTGCCCGACCTCGACGGCTTCGAGGTCGCGGCGCGGCTGCGGGCGCTTGGCGAGGAGGCCGAGATCGTCCTCACCTCGAGCCGCGACCGTTGCGAATTCGGCAGCGCGATCGAGGAGAGCCCCGCCCGCGGCTTTATCGGCAAGTCCGAGCTCAGCGGCCCCGCGCTGGCGGAGCTGGTCGGATGATCGGTCTGCGGCGCGCCCTGGTGGCGCTCGGCATCCTCGCCTTCCTGCTCGGCATCGGCTCCGCGGCGCTGGTGATGACCAGCGACCATGCCAGCCCCCGCGGTCTGCTCCTGGCGGTGGTCCTCGTCGCCGGCTGGAGCTTCGCCTTCACCGGCCTCTACGCCTGGGGACGGCGGCCGGGAAACAACATCGGCCCGCTGATGACCGCGGTCGGCTTCACCTGGTTCTTCCAGGCGTTCTCGACCGCCAACAACGCCT
>Ga0164302_10000053_pt1 | contig 24388 bp, 21 predicted proteins | sample Whisoiple_202_MG_FD_109714 | JGI IMG/M metagenome (GOLD analysis project Ga0164302, IMG submission 109714) | Soil microbial communities amended with pyrogenic organic matter from upstate New York, USA - Whitman soil sample_202_MG | ecosystem: Environmental > Terrestrial > Soil > Agricultural... | reverse complement strand
GTCGAGGCGATCGCCGAGCACGGCTGGCTGCAGGCCGTGCACGAGGCGCTGGCCGCCGGCCGCCCGGCACGTTCGATCCCGGTCCCCGACGCCGCTCCGAACGCGGCTCGCGACCTCGGCGCGCTGACGACCAAGCCGATCCTCTACGTCGCCAACGTCGACGAGGGCGACGCCGAGCCGCCGCGGGTCGTCGCCGATCACGCGGCTGAGGTCGGTGCCGGGGTGGTCGCGGTAAGCGCCCGGATCGAGGGCGAGCTGGCCGAGCTCGACCCGGCCGAAGCGGAGGAGATGCGCGAGTCCTACGGGGTCGAGGGCTCCGGCCTCGCCCGCCTCGTGCGCGCCGCCTACGACCTCCTGGAGCTGATCACCTTCTTCACCGCCGGCGAGGGCAAGGAGGCAGTCGCCCGGCCCCTGCGCCGCGGCGCGACCGCGCTGGAAGCGGCAGGAACCATTCACACCGAGATCATGGAAGCGTTCATCAAAGCCGAAGTGATCGGCTGGCAGCAGCTGGTCGAGTGCGGCGGCTACGCGCCGGCCCGTGACAAGGGGCAGCTGCGTATCGAGGGCCGCGATTACCTCGTCGCCGACGGCGACGTGATCACGATCAAGGTCTGAGCCGCGCGGCGCAGCTCGGCTGAGACCTGACCGCCCCGCCGATCGGTGCTGCATCGGGGCGGAACCCATCAGGCCTCAGCCACCCTTGTGAATGGAGGTGGCGGGGTAGGTCTGCCCGCACTCGTTGAACTGCATACACATCACCTCCTTCCCGCGCCGGAAGCGTCCTTCACGGCGACATGACGGTTCCTATTACTTTGACCGGCCCCAGTAAAGGGCTCTAGCTAGCCATATTCCCGCAATGTCCGCGCATTTATGCCCTAATGTGATCGCTCCTAGGTTGTCGAACAATCGAAAGGGTCAGGGATGGACAAAAGGGACTTCGAGGGCAAGAAACGCAGCGTCACGATCTTCAACGCCCTCAAGCACCCGCTGCGGGTGCGGATCCTCGAAGTCCTCAACGAAGGCCCGCGCAGCCCGAGCCAGTTCGTCGCCGAGGGCCTGATCCCGCGGGAGGCCTACAACAGCTACCAGCAGGCCCTCTCGCTCGCCTCCTACCACTTCCGCGAGCTGGAGAAAGAAGGGTGCCTGGAGGTGGTCGAATCGATCCCGCGGCGGGGAGCGGTCGAGCACGTCTACCGAGGGATGGCGCGCGTCTTCGTCGACGACGCCGAATTCGAGGCGATGGACGGGGACAGCCGCCGCCAGCTCTCGCGCATCTCGCTGCAGGGGATGATCGCCAGGGCCGACCGGGCGATCGCCGAAGACACCTTCGACGCGCGCGCCGACCGCCACCTGACCTGGATGCCGATGCAGCTCGACGAGCGCGGCTGGAACGAAGTGACCGCCCGGCTGGCGGCGACCTTCGAGCAGCTGACCCAGATCCGCCGCGACGCCGGCGACCGCCTCGCCGCCTCCGGCGAGGAGGTGATCCCGGCGACGGTGGCGATGCTGGGCTTCGAGTCGCCGCCACCGCCTCCCCTGCGCTGAGCCGCATAGGCTTCCGGGCATGGAGGAACGGGCCCGGTATCCCGAGGTCGCCGCCAAGGCCGGCCACTACGAGAGCTTCTACATCAAGGCCTGCCGCCCGGACGGGGGGATGGGGGTCTGGATCCGCCACACCGTCCACAAGCGGCCGGGGGCCGAGCCGAACGCCTCGATCTGGTTCTGCCTCTTCGACCGCGAGGCGCCGGCGCCGCGGGCGACCAAGGTGACCGTCCCCGCCGCGCAGCTCGAGGCGCCGGCCGGCGACTGGATCCGCGTCGCCGACGCGACGATCGGCCCCGGTCGCGCCGAGGGCTCGGTCGAGACCGAGGCGCTCAGCGCCGCCTGGTCGTTCACCTTCGCCGGCGACGCCGAGCCCTGCAAGTACCTGCCGGCCGACTGGCTCTACAAGGCGCCACTGCCGAAAACCAAGTTCCTGGCGCCGTTCCCCGACGCCCGCTTCGAGGGGCGCCTGACGGTCGACGACGAACCGTTCGAGCTGAGCGGCTGGCCGGGGATGATCGGCCACAACTGGGGGACCGAGCACGCCGAGCGCTGGGTCTGGCTCGAGGGCACCGGCTTCCCCAACGCGCCGGGCACCTACTTCGACGCCGGCGCCGCCCGCGTCCGCCTCGGCTCCCGGGTCAGCCCCTGGATCCCCTCCGGGATGCTGGTGCTCGACGGCGAGGCGCACCGGCTCGGCGGCCTCGGCGCGATCCGCTCGGCGCGGATCGAGGAGCAGCCGACCGTCTGCAGCTTCTCGCTGCCCGGCAAGGACATCGTCGTCCACGGCCGCGTCGCCGCGCCGGAGAAGGACTTCGTCGGCTGGGTCTACGCCGACCCGAAGGGCCCCGAGCACAACACCGTCAACTGCTCGGTCGCCGACCTCGAGCTGACGGTCGAACGCCCCGGCCTGCCGCCGCGCGAGCTGACCCTGCCCGGCGGCGGCGCCTACGAGCTGGGGATGAGAGAGACCCCAGGTCAACAACAAGATCACGGCATCCCGATCCAGCCGTACCCCGACGGCTGAGTGTCGGGTTTGTCCCCCGGGAGAAGACAAAATCGACACGGGGTCGGGGCGCGCCGCTACTGGTGGATCTGGCTCTTCGTCGCGCCGCTCGTGGCGTGGGCGGTTATCCGCGTCTTCGGCCTCGACCGCGGCGTGCCGCTGGTGCCGATCATGGCCTTCACGCCCTACGTCGCGATCGCCGCCTTCCTCGTCACCGGCGTCGCGCTGGCGCTGCGCAACTGGGCGGCGACGGCGGTCGCCGGGCTGGTCGCGCTCGTCCTCGCAGCCGCCGTCCTGCCGCGGGCGATCGGCGACGGGACGATCGACCCCGGCAACCGCAAGACCCTCTCCATCGTTTCCGCCAACGTCTACCGCGGCAAAGGCGACCCGGCGGCGCTGGTCGCGCTCGTCGACCGCCACGAAGCCGACCTGCTCGCCGTCCAGGAGCTGACGCCGCGCTTCGCCCGCGGGCTGCGCGAAGCCGGAATCTTCCGCCGCCTGCCGCACGCGGTCGTCCAGGTCCGCCAAGGCGCGGCCGGCGGGGGGATCTACTCGCGGCTGCCGCTGCGCCCGATCGCCTCCGGCTCGCCGACCTTCCTCCGCCAGCCGCGGGTCGCCCTGCGTCTGCCCGACGGCCGCCTGGTCCGGGTTGCCGACGTCCACCCGCTGACCCCCGGCCGGACCGGGATCGACGTCTGGGAAGACTCGCTCGGCGACCTGCCCTCGACCGGCACCGGCCCGCCGTGGGTCCTGGTCGGCGACTTCAACGCCACCCTCGACCACTCGCGGCTGCGCGAAGTCCTCGACCGCGGCTACCGCGACGCCGGCGCCGTCGCCGGGCAGGGCCTGGTCCCGACCTGGCCGAACCGCGACCACGACCTGCCGCTGGTGATCACGATCGACCACGTCCTCGCCGACGAGCGGCTGGGGATCGTCGAATACGGGGTCGACGACCTGCCGGGCTCCGACCACCGCTCGATCCACGCCGAGTTGGCGCTACCCGAAGCGGGCGACTAAAGAGGGGCGGCTAACCGCCGCCGACGACCTTCTCGAAAGTCATCCAGGTGTCGTAGCCGCCGAGCGCGACCGAGAGCTCGGAGCCGGTCACGGTCGAGGTGCCGGCAGTGCCGACGAGCTTGGCGCTGACGATCCGCGGCGAGACGCCGGTCTTGGTGATCACCACCCGTTTCAGCTTCCCCTGCAGGTAGGCGCCGAGCCGGGAGCTGATTTCCGGGCCGGTGAAGTTGAGCGTCCATTTGTGTAGCGGGCAGTAGTAGTCGTAGGGGTCGGGGACGCCGACCAGGTAGGGAACGGGGGAGCCGAAGACGTTGACGGCGCTCTCGGTATGGCCTCCCGAGCAGGCCGAGTAGAGCGTCTGAGCGACGTCGCCCCCGTACATGACGACCTGCCCGCGGGTGGCGGCGACTGCGTCGTTGGTGCGCGCGTACTCGCTTTCCAGCCCCTCGTAGACCTGGCTGCGGGTGTCGGAGTAGAGGTCGAAGCCGTTGCCGCCGACGTCGCCGGTCAGCGCGATCGAGCGCACCGCGACCGCCTGGGCCTTCAGCTCCTCGGTCGGCCAGGAGGGCGGCACCTCGTTCGGCATCACGCCTTTGACGTACTGCTCGAGCGCCAGCGCGTTGACGACGTTGAGCGAGCCGGCCTCGCTTTCGGTCGGCACCGTCTCCAGCGCCCCGCGGAAGGTCCCGACGCCGGCGATCGCGATCGTCCCGCGCCCCGCCGCCCGCAGTTTCCGCCCGCAGCTCGCCAGCCGTTTGCCGCCGGAGCTGCGCAGCAGCACCGCGTTGCCGTTGCGGTGCGCCTCGTAGCTGCGGCGCGGGTCGAGCCGCTCACCGCAAGCGCTGGTGGCGCCGCTGAAGCCGACGTCGCCGGGGGAGATGTCCAGCAGCACACGCACCACCCGCGCCTTTTCCACCGTGCCGAGGCTCGTCCCCGTGAAGTAGTGGCCGAGGATGAAGCGGTAGTTCTTCCCCGCCTTGGCGTAGCCGTAGGCGCCGTAGGCGCTCATCCCGACCCCGTGGCCGAAGCCGCGCCCGTGGACGACCCAGCTGACGCTGGCCTGGGCGGCCGCCGGCCAGGCGAAGACCAGCAGGGCGGCGGTCACGAGGAGGTGTCTCACGAGCTTGGACATCTCTGAGCCAACAGATTCAACAATCAGGAGTAGCGGCCTGCCTATCCGGGGACGTAACCTGGATATATGACTGCAACTGACCACAAGCTCCTCGTCGCCGGCGAGTGGATGGAGACCGGCGAGTGGGGCGAGGTGAAGAGCCCATATGACGGCAGCGTCGTCGGTCGAGTCGCGCTGGGTGACGAAGCGCTGGTCGAGCGCGCGGTCGAGGCCGCGCACGAGGCCTTCGAGACCGCCGACTTCCCCCAGTACAAACGCGCCGCCGTGCTGGAGCGGGCGGCCGAGCTGGTCGCCGAGCGCCGCGACGACCTGGCGGCGACGATCGCCGCCGAGGCCGGCAAGCCGATCAAGACCGCGACGGTTGAGGCCGAACGCTGCGTCTCAACGCTGGAGTTCTCCGCAGTCGAGGCGCGCAAGCTGACCGGCGGCACGGTGCCGATGGACGCCGCCGCGGCCGGCGCCGGCAAGCTCGGCGTGATGCTGCGGGTCCCCTACGGGGTGGTCGGCGCGATCAGCCCCTTCAACTTCCCGCTCAACCTCGTCGCCCACAAGCTCGGGCCGGCGATCGCCGCCGGCAACGCGGTCGTCCTCAAGCCCGCCGGGCAGACCCCGATCTCGGCCCTGAAGCTGGCCGAGATCCTGGTCGAGGCCGGCCTGCCGGAGAGCTGGCTCTCGGTCGTGCCGGGGCCGGGCTCCAAGGTCGGCAACACGATCGTCGAGCACCCGCTGACCAAGGCGATCACCTTCACCGGCTCGGCCCCGGTCGGCTGGGACATCCGCTCCAAGGTCCCGCACAAGAAGGTCAACCTGGAGCTCGGCTCCAACGCGCCGCTGATCGTCAACGACGACGGCGATTGGGAAGCGGCGGCCGACAAAGCTCAGATCCACGCCTTCTCGCACGCCGGCCAAAGCTGCATCTCGATCCAGCGGATCCTCGTCCACGAGGCCGTCGCCGAGGAGTTCACCGCGCGGCTCGTCGCCAACGTCGAGAAGCTGACCGTCGGCGACCCGCTCGACGAGGGGACCGACGTCGGACCGCTGATCACCCCCGACGACCGCGACCGGGTCAAGCAATGGGTCGACGAGGCTGTCTCCGGCGGCGCGGAGCTGCTGACCGGCGGCGAGCTGGTCGACGAGGGCCGCTGCCTCGCCCCGACCCTGCTGAAGGCGCCGCCGAAAGAGGCCAAGGTCTGGTGCGAGGAGATCTTCGGCCCGGTGGCGACGATCGACACCTTCACCGAGTTCGACGAGGCCCTGCGCCTCGCCAACGACTCCAAGTTCGGCCTCCAGGCCGGCGTCTTCACCCGCGACATCGGCCGCGGCCTGCAGGCCGGCCGCACCCTGGAGTTCGGCGGCGTCCTGATCAACGAGGTCCCGACCTTCCGCACCGACCAGCAGCCCTACGGCGGCGTCAAGGACTCCGGCAACACCCGCGAGGGCCCGGCCTACGCCGTCTACGAGCTGACCGAGGAGCGCTTCGTCACCCTGCAGGGCTGAGGCGGCCCGGCTGCCTACCCGTCGTCGACGGGCCCGGTTCCCTCCGGCCGCTGCCGGGCCGGGACCGGCTCCCGCGTCTCCTCGGTGGTGTCGGGCAGCGCGAAGCGCCCGATCCGCGAGGTGTCGAGGTCGCGGCGGACGAGGCGGCGGAGGAAGTAGTTGCAGGCGTGGACGTGGATCCGCGACTGGGTCTGGACATAGATCCGCCGCGAGATGCCGCTCAGCGCCGGGTAGTAGTTCGCCACCTCGACCGCGACCCGCAGGTGCGATTCGCCCGCGGCCTCGTCGTCGGTCCGCTGGATGTCGATCTCCAGGTAGCCGGCGCCGTCTCTTCCCTGCTGGGAGACGAGCAGCCCGCGCTCGATCCGCCAGCGGACGATGCCGCGGCAGCGGTTCATCTCGTATTCGGGGGTCTTGAAGGTGAGCAGTCGCAGGCGCGGGTGGATCAGCACCACGTAGCGGGCGCCCTCGGAGTACTCGACGTGGATCAGCCCCAGCGAGAACCGGCGCATCGTGCTCCAGTAGGTGCGGGCGACGCGCTCCAGGTTCTCGGCGTTCCACCGACCTTCGAGCTCGGCGGTGGGGAGGTCGATCATGGCGGCCTGGGTCGAGGTGACGGCCCCGGTCCCGGGATCGATCGAAGTCTCGTCGGTCGGCTCGTGGAGGACGGCACCCGCCACCGCCGTCCGCCCGCGCCGCCCACGCATCGGCATCGGCATCGACCCATGTTAGGAGGGCGCCGAGGTGGGGAGGCGACGGTAACCACCGCAAAGCATTTCCCGCTTAAAAGTGGGTACCCTCTCGACCCATGGGAATTCGGGAGGTTGTGAGGTCCGGGGTGGCAATCGCGGCGTTGGCCGCGATTGCCGTTGCGCCGAACGCGAGCGCCGCGGTCTCCGACACCGACGGTGAAACGACCGTCCAACAGCGGGTCGTGCCAGCCGGCTCCGGCGTCTTCCGCTTCCTCGGGCTTGGCGCCGGTGAGCCGTACACGGTCCGCCAGGAACTGGCCCCGGCGGGCGCCGAACGGTCCGCGAAACGCACCTCGCTCGTCTACTTCGGCCAGCTCTCCGACTTCCAGCTCGCCGACGAGGAGTCGCCGGCGCGGGTCGAGGTGATCGACCCGCTCTCGACCCCGCTCAACCTGCCCTTCGGCGCCGCTTGGCGGCCCTGGGAGGCGCTCGAGCCGCAAATCGACGAGGCGATGATCCGCCAGGTCAACCAGTTCGCCGGCGCCAGCCCGGTCGCCGACGGCAGCGGCGCGCACCGGGCGATGGACTTGACGATCGACACCGGCGACTCGGCCGACAGCCAGCAGCTGAACGAGACGCTCTGGGTGCGGACCCTGCTCGAGGGCGGCAACCTCAACCCCAACAGCGGCGTCGACAAGGCGAAATACTCGAACCCGCTCTGCCCCAACCTCTTCGTCCCCGGCGCCGCCGAGGCCGCGCGCTACACCGGCGTCCAGGACTACAACGACTACCTGGAGGGGCCCTACCCCGAGTTCTACGACCCCAACTCGCCCGCCGGCCCGCACTCGGCCTGGCCGAAATACCCCGGCCTGATGGACCGCGCCCAGCAGGCCTTCGCCGCCAGCGGCCTCAAAGTCCCCTCCTACGTCGCCTTCGGCAACCACGACGCGCTGGTGCAGGGAAACGCCGCCGCCAACGCCGCCTTCGAGCAGGTCGCGACCGGGTGCCTGAAGCCGATCGGCCCGGTCTCCAACCCGGAAAACGCGCAGGCGCTGCTGGAATCTCTCTTCGACCCAGTGCGGCTGCTGTCCTCGTTCCTGACCAGCCCGCAGAACACGATCCTCGTCCCCGGCGACCCCAACCGCCGCTTCGTCTCAAAGAAGCAGTACAAGGACGTCTTCAAGGCCGGCAAACAGAAAGACGGCCACGGCTTCGGGCTGATTGACCCGGCGCAGGAAACCGCCTCCAAAGGCGCCGCCGGCTACTACTCCTGGAGCCCGGCGGCGGGGATGCGGTTCATCGCCCTCGACACCGTCGCCGAGGCCGGCACGATCCTCACCCCGTCGGGTGCCTCGACCTCCGACGGCAACGTTGACGACCCGCAGTTCAAATGGCTGCGCTCCCAGCTGCAGGCGGCGACCGCGGCCGGCCAGCTGGTCGTGATCTTCAGCCACCACGCGCCCGAGAGCCTCGTCGCCGACGTCCCCGACGAGTTGGCGCCGCCCTGCACGGTCGCCGACTCCCACGGGCACGACATCAACCCCGGCTGCGACCTCGACCCGCGGCTCTCGTTCCCGATCCACCTGGAGGGCGACCTCGTCGCGCTGCTGCACGAATACCCAAACGCGATCGCCTGGGTCGCCGGCCACTCGCACGACAACGTCGTCGACGCCTTCCCGAACCCGAGCGGGCCCGGCGGCTTCTGGAGCATCCGCGTCGCCGCCGAGGCCGACTGGCCGCAGCAGAGCCGCCTGCTGGAGGTCTTCGACAACCACGACGGCACCCTCTCGATCTTCGGCACGATCCTCGACCACACCGGCCAGGCCGCGGCGCCCGCACCGGGCACCCCCGCCTCCTCGATGGACTTCAACGACCTCACGTCAGCCGCGAGGACCATGAGCTTCAACGACTTCCAGTCCGGCGCGCCACTGGGCGAAGGCCAGCCCAAAGACCGCAACGTCGAGCTGCTGCTCGACGACCCGCGCTGACTCCGCGATTCGGGGGGCTATAGCCCCCCGAAGTTCGGAGGTCCTACTCGTGCGGCCGGGCCATGCGGCGGTGGTCGAGCGCCTCCTCGAGCACCGCGGGCTCGACTCCTTGCTCGAGCGCGACCTCGCGCAGTGAGCGTCCCGACTCCGCCGCCGTCTTGACGATGTCGGCGGCGCGGTCGTAGCCGATGTGCGGGTTGAGGGCGGTGGCCGTCGCCAGGGTCGCCTCGGCGTGGCGCTCGGTCATCTCCTCGTTCGCCTCCAGGCCGGCGACGCATTTCTCGTTCAGCAGGCGCGAGGCGCTGGCGAGCAGTTTGATTGAGTCGAGCAGGTTGCGGGCGATCAGCGGCACCCGGACGTTGAGCTCGAACTGGCCCTGGCTGCCGGCGACGGTGACCGCGGCGTCGTTGCCGATCACCTGGGCGGCGACCTGGATCACGACCTCCGGGATCACCGGGTTGACCTTGCCGGGCATGATCGAGGAGCCCTTCTGCAGCTCCGGAAGGCGCAGCTCGGCGAGGCCGGCGCGCGGCCCGGAGCCCATCAGCGCCAGGTCGTTGGCGATCTTGTTGAGCGAGACCGCATAGACCTTGAGCGCGCCCGAGAGCTCGACCAGCGCGTCGCGGTTGGCCTGCGCCTCGAAGGGGTCGAGGGGGCCGGAGATCTCGAGGCCGGTGTCGGCGGCCCGCGTCTCGCGGACCTTGGCGCCGCACTCGGGGTGGGTGTTGAGGCCGGTGCCGGTGGCGGTGCCGCCGAGCGGGATCTGGCCGACCCGCCGCAGCGTGCCCTCGACCCGCTGGACGCCGAGCCGGACCTGCGCGGCGTAGCCGCCGAACTCCTGCCCGAGCGTGACCGGGACCGCGTCCATCAGGTGGGTGCGGCCGGCCTTGACGATGTCGGCGAACTGCTCGGCCTTCGCTTTCAACGCGCCCTCGAGCCCGCCCATCGCCGGCAGCAGGTCGTGGGTCACCTCGTCGAGCGCCGCCAGGTGGACGGCGGAGGGGAAGACGTCGTTGGAGGACTGGCCCATGTTGACGTGGTCGTTGGCGTGGGCGCCGTCGCCGGCGAGGTTGGCGATCACCTCGTTGGCGTTCATGTTCGAGGAGGTGCCGGAGCCGGTCTGGAAGACGTCGACGGGGAACTGGTCGTCGTGCTCGCCCTCGGCGATCGCTTGGCCGGCGGCGGCGATTCGCTCGGCAAGGTCGGAGTCGAGCCCGCCCAGGGCGCCGTTGGCCTCCGCCGCCGCGCCCTTGATCCGGCCCAGCCAGCGCACGACCGGTACCGGCACGCGCTCGCCTGAGACCGGGAAGTTGTCAACCGCTTTAGTCGTCTCGCCGCCCCACAACTGCTCTGCCATGCGTCTCCTCAGTTCAACCTTTGCTTTGACCGGCAGCGTATCCACTGCGATAGGCCCGGTAGAACGCGGGTGGGAGGGGGTCTTTGCCCGGCGCGTAGCGGGCGGCCACCGTCAGCCGGCGGACGAGGTCGGAGTGGATCCCTTCGCTCTCCTCGCTGCCGCTCTTGACCGCGCCGAGCAGGTAACCGAGCCGGACCGCGGCCTCGCTGCCGGGGTCTTCGCGCGCTTCGGCGTTCAGCGCGGTCGCCGTCTCGATCAGCGCTTCGCCGACCCGGGTCAGGTCGCCGCCGCTCTGGTTGCGGGTGAGGCATTCGCTGATCAGCGTTTCGTCGCCGAGCAGGACTTCGTCGGGCGCCGCCTCCAGCGCCTGCTCGTAGGCGTCGGCGCCTTCGAGGCAGGCGACCGGCGTTGATTCGTCGGCGCTGCCGCAGCCGGCGACGAGCGCGAGCGCGACGATCAGCATGGCGGAGGCAAGGGCGACGAAACGCATCGCCGCATCCTATGGACCCGCCCCAACAACCCGAACTGCATCAACTTGTCTATCTACTGGGTAGACAAGTTGATGCAGTTCGGGTTAGTCGCCGGCGGGGCGGGCGGAGATGCCGCCCATGTTGACCTGGGAGACGCCGCCGGGCGGTCCAGCCGGGGCCTTCGGCCGCGACTCAGGTTTCTTACGCCCCGAGCCGGTGACGCCGGTGAAGTTGACGGCCATCACTTCGACCCATTCGGCCAGCTGGAACATCGGCGCGACTGCGTGGTTCCAGGAGAGGTGCAGGTGGTTGCCGCAGCCGTGCCCGGCGTCGCCGTCGTACCCGACCCAGCGGAAGGGCGGTCGCGGTTTGTTCTGTTCGGGCTCGGCGAAGAGGGCGAGGCGGGTGATCCCGGCCCAGTTGGCGTCGCATTTGGAGCTCGGTTCGAGCGGGACGATGTCGACGGCGAGGCCGTTGTAGTGATCGGAGTTCTTGACGTGGCAGCCGTTGCAGCCGGCGTGTTCGCCGTTGGGCAGCGGGCCGGAGTATCCGTCGGTGATGTAGATCGGGTACCGCTTCGAGATCCAGCGCAGGTTGGGGATGATCCGCTGGTCGACCATGTCGCCTTCGGCGTGGGGGATCGAGGCCGGGATCGGGACGATCTTGCCGGGGGCATAGGTGACCCGGGTGGCCGGCGCCGCCTCAGCGTAGGCGCAGATCGCCAGCAGCGGCGCCAGGGAGAGGGCGAAGACCGCCAGGGTGCGGGCCCAGGCGGTGGCGAGGAGGCGGTGGCTCACCCCTGCCTTATCGGCCGTACGACGCCCGCCGCTTGAATCCTGCTCCGCGCTTCCCCCGAAGTGAGGTAGGTGCATTGGGCGTTGCAACACGGCCGGATAGGGTTCGATTCGTGCCTACCGTTCGCGAAGCCGCTTTCGACCTCTTCCGCGCCCACGGGATGACGACGATGTTCGGCAACCCGGGCTCGACCGAGCTGCCGATGCTTGCCGACTTCCCGAGCGACTTCGACTATGTCCTGGGCCTGCAGGAGGCGGTCGTGGTCGGGATGGCCGACGGCTACGCCCAGGCCTCGGGGAAGACGACGGTCGTCAACCTCCACACCGCGCCGGGGGTCGGCAACGCGATGGGGGCGATCTTCAACGCCCAGGCCAACCACTCTCCGCTGCTCGTCACCGCCGGCCAGCAGGCGCGGGCGCAGATCACCTTGCAGGCGAACCTGACCAACCGCGACGCGACCCGGATGCCGCACCCGCTTGTCAAGTGGTCCTTCGAGCCGCCGCGGGCCGAGGACGTGCCGCTGGCTCTCGCCCACGGCGCCCACCTCGCCGGCCTGGCGCCGCGCGGCCCGGTCTTCCTCTCGCTGCCGATGGACGACTGGTATGCCGAGGTCGACGAGGCCGACGCGAAGGCGGCGATCGAGCGCAAGGTCGACGGCCGGGCGCTCGCCGACCCCGAGGCGGTGCGCGCCCTCGCCGAGCGCCTCGACGCGGCGCAGAACCCGGTCCTCGTCGCCGGCCCCGACATCGACACCGCCGGAGCCTGGGACACCGCGGTCGCGCTCGCCGAGCGCCAGCGCCTCCCGGTCTGGGCCTCGCCCGCCACCGGCGGCGTCCGCCTCGGCTTCCCCGAGAACCACCCGAACTTCCGCGGCGTCCTGCCGCCGGCGATCGGCCCGGTCGGGCAGACGCTCGAGGGCCACGACCTGATCCTCGTCGTCGGCAGCTCGGTCTTCCCGTACTACCCGCACATCCCCGGGCCGCTGCTGCCCGAGGGCGCGCGGCTGGTGGCGATCACCAGCGACCACGACGAGGCGGTGCGGGCGCCGATGGGCGACGCGATCGTCGCCGACGTCGGCCTCACCCTGGCGGCGCTGGTCGAGGCGGTGCCTGAGTCCTCGCGCCCGGCGCCGGAGCCGAACCCCGGCCCGCAGGAAATCCCGGCCGAGGACCCGCTCAACCCCTCGACCGTCCACAGCGCCCTGGCCGAAGTCATGCCCGAGGACGCGATCGTCGTCCTCGAGTCCCCGTCCAGCACTCTGGCGCTGCGCAACCAGCTGCGGATCTCCCGTCCTGGCAGCTACTACTTCAGCTCCGGCGGCGGCCTCGGCTTCGGCCTTGCCGCCTCGGTCGGCGTCCAGCTCGCCCAGCCCGACCGCCCGGTCGTCTGCGTGCTCGGCGAGGGTTCGGCCCAGTACGCGATCACCGCCTTCTGGAGCGCCGTCGCCTACCAGGCGCCGGTCACCTTCCTCGTCCTGCAGAACTCCGAGTACGCGATCCTCAAGTGGTTCGCCGAAGTCGAGCAGGTCAACGGCGCGCCCGGCCTCGACCTGCCGAAGCTCGACGTCGGCGCGGTCGCGGCCGGCTACGGGGTCAACGCGCGGCGGGCGACGGGGCGCGATGAGGTCGCCGGCGCGCTCAGCGCCGCTCTCGCCTCCTCGCAGCCGGAGCTGGTCGAAGTCCCGGTCGCGCCGGGGATGTCGCTCTTCTAAGTCCCCCATGGCTCTGCTGCAGCGAACCCGCTCCGAGGTCCCGCCGCCGCCGAGCCAGCCGGTCGCCGACCGGGCGCCGGACGAGCTCGCCGGCGGGGTCGGCGCGGAGCTGCGGCGGGAGCTGGAGGAGCTGCTCGGCGCCGACCGCGTCCTGCACCGCGTCTCCGACCTCGTCGCCTACGCCTCCGACGCCAGCCCCTACCGCCGCTTCCCGCGCGCCGTGGTCGAGGCGCGCGACGCCGAGGACGTCGCCGCGGTGCTGCGCTTCGGTCGCGAGCGCGACATCCCCGTCACCTTCCGCGCCGGCGGCACCAGCCTCAACGGCCAGGGCCAGAGCGACGGCATCCTCGTCGACGTCCGCAAGCACTGGGGCGGGGTGCGGGTCGAGGACGACGGCGCCCGGGCGCGAGTCAAGCCGGGGACCGTCCTCGGCCACGCCAACCGGGTCCTCGCCCCGCACGGGGTCAAACTCGGCCCCGACCCGGCGAGCACCGACGTCTGCACGGTCGGGGGCGTCGTCGCCAACAACTCGGGCGGGATGCGCTGCGGCGTCACCAAGGACTCCTACTCGACGGTCCGCGAGCTGACCTTCGTCCTTCCCTCGGGGACGGTCGTCGACACCGGCGCGGCCGGCGCCGCCGAGCGCTTCGCCGCGGCCGAGCCGGAGCTGGTCGCCGGCCTGGAGGCGATCCGCGACGAGATCCGCGCCGACTCCGAGCTGGCCGAGCGCATCCGCCGCAAGTTCGAGATCAAGAACACGACCGGGTACCGGCTCTGCGCCTTCCTCGACGCCGATGAGCCGCTGGAGATCTTCCGCCGCCTGCTGGTCGGCTCGGAGGGCACGCTCGCCTTCATCGCCGAGGCGGTCTTCGGGACGGTGCCGGTGCCGGCGGCGACGACCACCGCCTGGGTCCACTTCCCCGGCATCGACGAGGCGATCGCGCCGGTCGGGGACCTGGTCGCCTCCGGCGCCACCGCGGTCGAGCTGATGGTCGCGCCGGCGCTGATCACCGCCGCCTGGAACATGGTCGGCGCGCCGCAGGAGTGGAAAGAGCTGCCGCCGGAGTCTGCGGTTCTGCTGGTCGAGTGCTGCGGCACCGACGAGGGCGACCTGGCGGCGCAGGTGCTTCGCGCCTAAGCGATCCTCGGCTCCCACGAGACGATTCGCCCGATCGACTTCACCCGCGAGCCGGAGGCGATCGAGCTCGCCTGGCGGGTGCGCGAGGGGCTGCACGGCTTGATCGGCCGGGTGCGGCCGGAGGGGACGGCGCTGATCGTCGAGGACGTCTGCGTGCCGCCCGAGCGGATCGCCGAGGGGGCGAAGGACCTGCAGGGGCTGCTCGGCGAGCACGGCTTCCTGCCCGGCGTCGCCGGCCACGCCTCGGCCGGGAACCTGCACTTCATGCTGACCCCCGACTTCGCCAAGCAGGAGGACCTGGAGCGCTACGAGGCCTTCATGGGCGGCCTGGTCGAGCTGATCGTCGGCAAGTACGACGGCTCGCTGAAGGCCGAGCACGGGACCGGGGTGAACATGGCCCCTTATGTGGAGCGCGAGTGGGGGGAAAAGGCGACCGAGATGATGTGGCGGCTGAAGCGGCTCGCCGACCCCGACGGCGTGCTCTCCCCCGACGTGATCCTCAGCCGCGACCCCGGAGTCCACCTGCGGGACCTGAAAACGACGCCGGCGATCGAGGACTGGGGCGGGGCAACGACGTGCGTCGAGTGCGGCTTCTGCGAGCCGGTCTGCCCGAGCCGCAACCTGACCACGACGCCGCGCCAGCGGATCGTCCTGCGGCGCGAGATGGCCCGCCAGCCCGAGGGCTCGCCGGTCCAGCGGGCCTTGCTGGCCGAGTACGACTACGACGCCCTGGAGACCTGCGCCGCCGACGGCTCCTGCCAGATCGCCTGCCCGCTGGGGATCGACACCGGCAAGATGGTCAAAGAGCTGCGCCACGCCCAGCATGGGGAGCGGGCCGGAAAGGCGGCGCTGGCGGCGGCGAAGCGCTGGGGGGCGGTCGAGAAGGTTTCGAGGTTGGGGCTGAAGGTCGGAGGGCCGTTGGCCAGGAGGACGAAGCGGGGGAAGGGGCTGCCGGGCCCGGCGAGCGGTGAGCTGCCGGCCGCGATGGGAGGAGCGGGTGACCCCTCCCGGGCAACAGCGGGGAGGGCCCGGGAGGGGTCACCCGCTCCTCCATCCGTAGCCGCTGCGGTGTACGTCCCGAGCTGCACGAATCGGATTTTCGGTCCGTCTACCGCCGAGACCGCAAAAAAGCACCCTCAAGGTGCTTTTTTGCGGTCTCGCGGAGTGGTTGAGGCTTTGGTGGCGGTTTCGGAGCGGGCTGGGATGGCGGTCTGGGTTCCGGGGGATGTGGCGGGGAGTTGTTGTGGGTTGCCTTGGAGCTCGAAAGGGTTTGCGGCGGCGCATGCGCATAAGGCGAATGAGATGGTTGAGCGGCTTTGGGGATGGAGCGGGGAGGGGGCTTTGCCGGTTGTGATTGATGCCGCCTCTTGCACGGGCGCGATTGCCGAGGTTGGCGACGGTGTGCTCTCGGAGGAGAACGCGGAGCGGCTTGGCAAGCTCGAGATCGTCGACTCGGTTGCCTGGGCGCTGCGCTTGCTGCCGAACCTCGAGATCGACGCGAAGGTCGGCTCCGCCGCGGTCCATCCGACCTGCGCGACCCGACGGCTGGCCCTCGCGCATCCACTCCGCACGCTCGCCAATGCTCTCGCCGACGACGTCTACGTCGCCCCGTCCGCGACCTGCTGCGCTTTCGCAGGCGACCGCGGCATCACCCATCCTGAGCTGACCGCCTCGGCCACGCGCCCGCAGGCAGAAGAGCTCAGCGGCCGCACCTTCGACGCCTATCTCTCCAGCAACCGCACCTGCGAGATCGCGATGACCCGCGCCACCGGCCAGCCCTACGAATCCGTCCTGTCCCTCCTAGAGCGCCTCACCCGAACTGCCCCAACCTCTACCCAGCCGAACTAGAGGTTGGGGCAGTTCGGACTCAGCCGCTTCGAGTTCTAGCCGTCAGTCCGCGACTTGACCGCGTCGACGCTCGCCGCGTCGATGTCCCGCACCAGCGCCCGCGTCTTCTCGTCGCTCTCCATCCGCTTGTCGAGCAGCGGGTTGACGATGCCGCGCAGGGCGGAGACGTAGCGCCACCATTTCGGCACGAAGATCCGTGGCGCCCGTTCCTCGATGCCGCGCACCAGCCCGGCGCCCGCCTCTTCGGGCGTGATCCGTTTCAGCAGCCACTCGGGGCTCAGCTCCCGCACCCGGGGCGCGGTCTCCTGGGCGAAGGCGTCCTGCACGAGTTTGGTGTCGACCCAGCCGAAATAGGCGACGCTGGCGCTGGCGCCGTGCGGCTTCAGCTCCACCCGCAGCGCCCGCCCGAGCGACTCGACCCCGGCCTTGGCGACCGCGTAGGGGGTGTTGCCGAAACCGTTGGCAAAGGCGTAGACGGAGGAGACGACGACCATCTGACCGCGGCGCTCGACGATCTGCGGCAGCGTCGCCCGCACCGTGCGCCAGACGCCGAGCATGTCGACCTCGAAGACGCGCTCCCACTCCTCGCCCGAGATCCCGCGCACGGTCGCGAACTGCTTCTGGGCGATGCCGGCATTGGCGACGGCTACGTCGATCCCCCCGAGCTTTTCGACGATCTCGGCGACGGCGTTCATCAGCGCGCTCTGGTCGGTGACGTCGCCGCCGAGCCCGATCGCCCGCGGCCCGATCCGCTCCGCCGCCTCGCGCGCCTCCTCGGCGTCGAGGTCGAGGACCGCGACCGAGGCGCCGCGCAGGTGCATCTGCCGCGCGGTCTCGAAACCGATCCCCCGAGCGGCGCCGGTGACCAGCGCGACTTTGCCGTTGAGGTCGTAGCGCTCCATCGGCGCCCACCCTAGCGGCCGAGCGCCGAGCGCCGAGGCCCGCACTAGGCTGCCCGCGTGTCCGACGTCCAGTCCGTCTTCGGGGAGCTCGCCGCCGCCCGCGGCCTGGAGCAGCTGGGCGCCTTCGACCCCGGCCCGTTGACGCCGCTCCTGGTCGAGGGCAAGGGCGCGCCGCTGCGGCCGGCCCTGCGGGGCATGCTCGGCGAGGGCGTCGAGGGCGTCGTCGGCCACCTCGCCTACAAGCGCAACAAGACCTTCCGCTTCCAGGTCGCGCTGACCCAGGTCCCCGCCGCGACCGCCTTTGCGCCTCGCGTCTTCTGCATCCGTCGCGGCCGCAGCACCCGCGACGACGAGTTCTACGGGTTCGAGGCCCGTCACTCCAAGCTCTGGACCGAGAGCACGGCGCTGAATGAGCGCTACGAGGTCGCCACCAGCCCCTACCAGGACCCCAACTGGCTGCGGCAACTGTTCTCGCCGAGCTTCGTCGATTGGCTGGGGACTAAGCCGCCGGCCGCCTTCTCCTTCGAGCTCGCCTACGGCGCCCTGCTCGGCAGCGTCGAGGCCGACGACCCGGGCGCCGACGGCCTCGCCGCGCTCTGCGAGGCGACCGCCCACGTCGCCACCCGCGTCCGCGAGGAGTGCGAGGAGTAGATGCAGCTCAACAAGGTCGGCATCTCCCTGATCGCCTTCTTCGGCCTCGCCGGGGCGGCGTTCGCGATCGTCCCGATCCTGGCCGGCGCGCCCGGTGAGGTGGCCGGGATCCTCGCCTCGATTGGAGTGATCTGGGTGCTCGTCGCCGGCGGCCTCCTCTGGTATGCGAAACGCCAGGAGAAGAAGGCGGCCCGCAACGACTGGATCTTCCGCCAGGGCCTGCGCGGCACCGCGACCGTGCTCTCCGCCGGCAGCAGCGCCGAAGTCAACGAGATGCCACTGATGAGCCTGCGGCTGGCGCTCAACGTGCCGGGCCAGGGGACGGCGGAGGTCAAGCGGCGGGAGATCATGCCCGTCTTCGCCGCCTCGCGGATGGAGCCCGGGCTGGTCCTCCCGGTCTACGTCAACCCGCAGGACCCGGGCGAGTTCGTCCTCGTCTGGTGACCCCACTTTTATAGAGGAGGGAGTTCTTCCATAACTCCATAGAATCGGGCGTCCATGCCCGGATTCGAGCCCGTAGATCCCAAGCAGTCCTTCCCCGAGCTGGAGGAGCGCGTGCTCGCGCGCTGGCGCGAGGAGGGCGTCTTCGAGCGTTCGCTCGCCGCCCGCGAGGGCGCCCCGGTCTGGAGCTTCTACGAGGGCCCGCCGACCGCCAACGGCAAGCCCGGCTCCCACCACGTCCTGGCCCGCGTCTTCAAGGACGTCTACCCCCGCTACAAGACGATGTGCGGATTCCGGGTGCCGCGCAAGGCGGGCTGGGACTGCCACGGCCTGCCGGTCGAGCTCGAGGTCGAAAAGCAGCTCGGCATCTCCTCCAAGCAGGAGATCGAGGAGTTCGGGATCGCCGAGTTCAACCAGCGCTGCCGCGAGTCCGTCTTCGAGTACGTCGAGGACTGGAACAAGCTGACCGAGCGGATCGGCTTCTGGATCGACCTCGACGACCCCTACGTCACCCTCGAGGACGACTACATCGAGTCGGTCTGGTGGTCGCTGAAGCAGCTTTGGGACAAGGACCGTCTCTACGAGGGCCACAAGGTCGTGCCGTACTGCCCGCGCTGCGGGACCGCGCTCTCCTCGCACGAGGTCGCGCTCGGATACGAGGACGTCAAGGACCCGTCCATATACGTGCGTTTCCCGCTGCTCGACGGCGACGCCTCGCTGCTGGTCTGGACGACGACGCCGTGGACCCTCCCCGGCAACGTCGCCGTGGCCGTCGCCCCCGAGGTGACGTACGTGCGGGCGCGGCTGGAGGACGAGACCCTGATCCTCGCCGAGCCGCTGGTCGAGCGGGTGTTGGGCGAGGGGGCGGAGATCCTCGACCGCTTCCCGGGCTCCGACCTCGTCGGCCGCAGCTACCGCGGCCCGGTTTTCGCCCTGGCCGACGGCGGCCCCGCCAACGCCTTCAAGGTCCTCGCCGGCGAGTTCGTCACCACCGAGGACGGGACCGGCCTGGTCCACATCGCCCCCGCCTTTGGCGAAGACGACTACGCGGTCGCCGCCGCGGCCGGGCAGTTCGACCCGACCGACGCCGGCACCCTCTACAACCCGGTCGGCCTCGACGGCAAGTTCGACGGGCGGGTCACCGGCTTCGAGGAAGAGTTCGTCAAGGACCCCGAGGTCACCGCCGCCCTGATCGCCGACCTCGAGTCGCGTGGCCTGCTGTTCCGCGAGCAGGTCTACGAGCACGCCTACCCGCACTGCTGGCGCTGCGGCACCCCGCTCCTCTACTACGCGAAGTCGAGCTGGTACATCGCCACCTCGCAGGCGCGCGACCAGATGCTCGCCAACAACGAGGAGATCGGCTGGCATCCCGAGCACATCAAGCATGGGCGCTTCGGCAAATGGCTGGAGAACAACGTCGACTGGGCGCTCTCCCGCGACCGCTACTGGGGGACGCCGCTGCCGATCTGGGAGTGCACCGGCGAGGGCTGCGACGGCCGCTTCTGCGCTGGCTCGGTCGCCGAGCTGCGCGAGCGCGCCCGGGAGGTGGTCCCCGACGACCTCCACCGCCCATACATCGACGGCGTCACCCTCGACTGCGAGCAGTGCGGCAGCCTCATGCGCCGGGTCGTCTCGGTGATCGACACCTGGTACGACAGCGGCGCGATGCCCTTCGCCCAGTTCCATTACCCCTTCGAGGGCAAAGAGGAGTTCGAGGAGCGCTTCCCGGCCGACTACATCTGTGAGGCCCAGGACCAGACCCGTGGCTGGTTCTACACCCTGCTCGCGGAGTCGACCCTGCTTTTTGGCACCTCGAGCTACAAGAACTGCGTCTGCCTCGGCCTGATCCTCGACCCCGAGGGGCAGAAGATGTCGAAGAGCCGCGGCAACGTCGTCGACCCCTGGGACGTGCTGAATAGCCACGGCGCCGACGCCTTCCGCTGGTACTACCTGACCGCGCAGCAGCCCTGGGCGGGGTACCGGTTCTCGGTAGACACGGTTGGCGAATCGGTCCGCCAGTTCCTCCTCACCCTCTGGAACACCTACTCCTTCTGGGTCCTCTACGCGAACGCCGAGAACCTCGGCCCGGAGGACTTCGCCCCCGCGCCCGAGACGGCCAACGACCTCGACCGCTGGGCGCTCTCCCGCCTGCAGGCGACGATCGCGACCGTGCGCGAGCGGATGGACGACTACGACTGCACCGCCGCCGGCCGGGCGATCGCCGAGTTCGTCGAGGAGCTCTCGAACTGGTACGTGCGGCTCAGCCGCCGCCGCTTCTGGGACGGCGACCGGGCCGCCTTCGCGACCTTGCGCCACTGCCTGCTGGAGACGACGGCGATGCTGGCCCCGTTCGTCCCCTTCCTCGCCGACGAGATCCACCGCAACCTCGGCGGCCCCGATGCTGCGCCCTCGGTCCACCTGCGCGACTACCCCGACGCCGACGCCGCGCTCGCCGACCCCGAGCTGGAGCAGGGGATGGAGGCGGTCCGGCTCACCGTCGAGCTCGGCCGCGCCGCCCGCGCTCAGGCGAAGGCCAAGGTGCGCCAGCCGCTGCGCCGCGCCGTGATCGTCGCCAACGACGCCGAGCGGGCCGCGATCGAAGCCCGCGCCGCCCTCGTCACCTCCGAGCTGAACGTCAAGGAGCTCGACTTCGTCACCGACGAGTCCGAGCTGGTCAGCTACAGCGCCAAGCCGAACTACCGCGCCCTCGGCCCCCGCTTCGGCAAGAACATGCCCCAGGTGGCCGCTGCGGTCGAGGCTCTCGACGCCGCCCACGTCGCCGCCGTCCTCGCCGAAGGCGGCGAGATCGGGATCGCGATCGACGGCACCGACCACAGCCTCGGCCCGGACGACCTGACCCTAGCCCTCCAGCCCCTCGAGGGCTACGAGGTAGAGGCCGAGGCCGGCCACGCCGTCGCCCTCCAACTGGAGCTGGACGACGAGCTGCGCCGCGAGGGCCTGGCCCGCGAGATCGTCCACGCCGTCCAGAACGCTCGCAAAGCCGCGGGCCTGGAGATCACCGATCGCATCGACCTCGCCCTCGCCGGCGACCCCGACCTAATCGCCGCGGCCCAGGCCCACGAGGCCTACCTCGCAAGCGAGGTTCTAGCCACCTCGGTCAGCTACGACGGCAGCAATGGCGCCGCCGCAAAGATCGACGGCCGCGACCTCAGCATCGGCGTCAGCCGCGCTTAGAAGAACGAGTGGTCAGTTCGACACCTATACGGTGCTCAACTGCCCACTGGATTTACTGATCGGTCTTCTCGCCGATGATGAAGTCGGCTTTCGAGGAGTCGTCGAACTTCACCCAGCAGTGGTCGGGACTGACGCCGGCGACCTCCACGAGGGCCTCTTCGATTCGCCTGGCGATCTCCGCCTTCTGCTCATCGGTGCGGCCCTCGTACCAGTGGACGTGAACGAACGGCATGGGAGTGGAACGCCGGGCGTCGCCGTTAGGCGAGCGCCGGCTCCAGCTCGGCCTCGAGGCGGCGCTTGGGCATCGCCCCGACGACTTTCTTCGCGATCGCGCCGTCCTTGAAGAGGATCATCGTCGGGATCGAGAGGACTTCGTAGTTGGCCGCCGTCTGCTGGTTCTCGTCGACGTTGATCGAGACGATCTTGAGGTCCTCGCGCTCGGCGTCGATCTCCTCCAGCACCGGGTGGACGACGCGGCACGGACCGCACCAGGGCGCCCAGAAGTCGACGAGGACAGGGCCCTCGGCGTCGAGCACGTCAGCTTTGAAAGTGGCGTCGGTTACGTCCGTCAATTTGCCAGTCACGTTCGGTCTCCCGGTTGCGGTTTCGGCTTCAGCTCAATACTTCAGAAAGTATAGCGACGCTGTCCAGAGTCGGAAAACGCGTCTGCTCTCCCTACCCACCTGCCCCGCGATGGTATTCCTTGGCGGGTGACGAATGCCGAGATCGCCGCCGCCCTGGAAGAGCTGGGGATCCTTTACGAGCTCGACGGGGCGGTCAAATACCGCGTCCTCGCCTACAGCACCGCGGCCAAGGCGATCCGCGAGAGCCCGGTCTCGGTCGCCGAGCTCGCCGCACGGGGAGAGGCGACGGAAGTCCCCGGCGTCGGCAAGACGCTGGCGGAAAAGATCGACGCCCTGATCGAGACCGGCGAGATCCCGGCCGCGGTGAAGCTGAAGGCGAAGTTCCCGCCGACCCTGATCGAGGTGACCCGCGTCCCCGGCGTCGGCCCGAAAACCGCCCGGCGCCTATTCGAGGAGCTGGAAATCTCCTCGATGGAAGACCTCAAGGCCGCCGCCGAGGGCGAAAAGATCCGCGATGTCAAAGGCCTGGGGCCGAAGGCGGAGGAGAACATCCTCGCCGCGCTGGAGCGCCTCGGCGAGCCCGGCGAGGGTCCCGGCCGCCTGCTGCTCTCGAAGGTAAAGCCGATCGCCGAGGAGCTGGCCGAGGCGCTGCGCGAGCACCCGGCCGCCAACCGCGTCGAGGTCGCCGGTTCGGTCCGCCGCTGGGGCGAGACCTGCAAGGACATCGACCTGATCGCGACCGCCGAGGAGCCCGCTGCCCTCGCCGAGCACCTCGCCACCCACCCGCTGATCGCCGCCGCCGGCAAACCCGGCCCCAATGGCGTCCGCGCCCAGACCCACAACGGCATCTCGGTCGACCTGCGGATCGTCCCGCCGGCCGCCTTCGGCAACCTGCTGCAGCACTTCACCGGCTCCCAGGCCCACAACGTGCAGCTGCGCGAAGAGGCCGTCGCTCGCGGCCTCTCGGTCTCCGAGCACGGGATCACCGACACCGAGAGCGGAGACGTCGAGACCTGCGAGACCGAGGAGCGGGTCTACGAGCGCCTCGGCTACTCCTACATCGAGCCCGAGCTGCGCGAGGGCCGCGGCGAGCTGAGGGCGGCGCGCGAAGGCAAGCTTCCCGACCTCGTCGAGCTGACCGACATCAAAGGCGACCTCCACTCACACACCACCCTCTCCGACGGCCGCAACAGCCTCGACGAGATGGCCGAGGCGGCCCGGGACCGCGGTTATGCCTACCTGGCGATCACCGACCACTCCGCCAGCCACGGCTTCGGCGACCACGTCACCGCCGAGCGGCTCTGGGGCCGGATCGAGGAGGTGAGCGCCTGGAACAAGGGCTCCGGCACGAAGAAGTTCCGCCTCCTCTCCGGCTCGGAGATCAACATCGGCCTCGACGGCACGCTCGACTACCCCGACGATCTCGTCGCCGCGCTCGACTGGGTCGTCGCCTCCGTCCACACCTCCTTCAACGTCTCCGAAAAGCAGATGACCGAGCGCGTCCTCGCCGCGATCGAGAACCCTGACGTCGACTGCATCGGCCACCTCACCGGCCGTCTGATCGGCCGGCGCGAGCCCTACGGAATCGACGTCGAGGCGGTCGCCGAGGCCGCGGCCCGCACCGGCACGATGATCGAGATCAACGGCAACCCCAACCGCCGCGACCTCTCCGACCGCCACGCCCGCCTCGCCGCAGAAGCCGGCGTCAAGATCGTCCTCAACACCGACGCCCATGGCGTCGACACCCTCGACAACATGGCCTACGCCGTCGCCACCGCCCGCCGCGCCTGGCTCACCGCCGACGACGTCGCAAACACCCGCGGCTGGACCGAGTTCAAGAAGCTGCGCAAGCGCTAGTAGGCGCCCAGCTCGTCGCTTCGCAACCCCGGCGCCCGCACCAGCTCGATCGGTTTGAGGGCGGGGGAGGGAACGACGTAGAACTTGACGCCGTCGCGGTGCTCGATGCCGAGCACGGCGGCCTCGCGGGTGTGCCAGGCGAGGGAGACGATCAGGGCGTAGCCGGCGCCGACGGCGGCGACGCCGGGGAAGACGAGGCCGAGGACGCCGGCGCCGACCGCGGTGACGGCGATCGGCCAGAGGCGGGAGAAGGCGATCCGGGCCGGGCTCTGGTCCGGCAACGAGGTCGCCGTCCTGGCGCGGGCGAGGGCGTCGCGGACGTCGTCGGCGGCCCGCTGCGGTCGGCTCAGGTACATCCCGATCGCCAGCGCCACCAGCCACCAGCCGGCGGCGACGAGGGCGATCGTCGTGTCGCCGTCGCGGTTGGCCGCCAGCGCCGTGATCGCCCCGAGGACGGTCGCCTCGGCGGCGGTGACGAAGACGCTGGCGCGGAGCAGGTCGGTGTACGGCATCGGCCCTCCGCTACCCGGCCAGCCATTCGAGGATCGCCAGCCAGCCGTCGAGG
>Ga0164302_10000051_pt1 | contig 24752 bp, 22 predicted proteins | sample Whisoiple_202_MG_FD_109714 | JGI IMG/M metagenome (GOLD analysis project Ga0164302, IMG submission 109714) | Soil microbial communities amended with pyrogenic organic matter from upstate New York, USA - Whitman soil sample_202_MG | ecosystem: Environmental > Terrestrial > Soil > Agricultural... | reverse complement strand
GCGGGTCAAAATCCAGATCAAGCATTTCAAGGGTGAGCTCACCGCCAGAGATAATATAGGGCCGTTTACACCGGACCCAGCGCGGATCGTGCTCCAGATGAGGCAGAAAGATCGGATTCGAGTGTCCATTGGCTTGGTCGCCGGCCGGAAACCAGACGTGGACCGAGGGATCGTAGATTTTGATGATCTGGCCGTCTGCTTCAATCGCATATGGAATGTAAACGGGTTGTTCGAAGGCGCCGACCAACGCCTCAGCAATGGAGGTTTTGCCATTGCCAGCCGCTCCATAAATCAGGATTGCTCTCCCGGAGTTTGAAGCGGGACCCAGCCGGCGCACAATGTCTTCAGAGAGAACCAGATGCGACATAGCTTTTTTGAGCTTGTCAGTGCTAATAACCTCGTTGGTGATTGTCTGCTTTTGAACCTGTGTTTGGTAAGTCTCTAATGGCACCGGCACCGGGCCAATGTACTCGCAGCGTCGCAAAGCTTCACTGGCGCGCTCCTTGCCGGCGTTTGTCAGAGCATAGCGCATGATGTTGTAGTTTTTTTCCGAAGGCCCGCGAATTTCTACCAGCGCTTCCTTCTTGGCAAAGTTTAATAACTCGTCGACGACGGCGCGCGTAAGTTTGATCTGATCGGAAATCTCCGGAATGGTTTGTAACGCTGAAATGTACATTGCGCGGAGCAGACAATTTAGAAGAAAATTGCCGTCCAGCCCGGTATCGGCGACACTCTTCGCGACCGGGGGAGGCTCCTGCAGAATTGTTTCGAGATCCTGGCGGGTGATGTAACCGAGAGCAACGAGATTGTCGCCCACTCGGCCACCGGCGATTTTTTGTTGCTGGAGTACAGTTTTGAGCTGGCTCTCTGTGATGATTCCCTTCGCCAGTAGGAGCTCGCCGATGGCCATTGGATGTGCTCGTGGAGATTAAAAAAATTTCTTGTCTTTATCTCTGGTAACGTCTATATTTTCGGCATTTACGAAAAAACCGCCTCATTATAAGTGATCGGCCCAACCTGTCAAGGAAACAGTCACTGTAACTTCGGCCGAAAGGATCCCTATGACCATCGGGAAAATTTCTGCAGTTTTCGTAAGTTTGTCCTGGCTATTTGTCGGCTGCACGATGCTGGACAGCGGCGGCGCAAAGAAACCGGCTCCGAGCGGCCTGATCAGCACTCCGGTTTCTTACTACAGCACGCCCAAGGCGAAATATCTCGCCACCAAGTACAAAGAAAATCTCGACCGCATCATCGAACAGATAGTGCGAAACCCCAAAACGGCGCCGCTTCAGTTCGCCAACAATATTGCGTCCGTCGGCGGCATCGGGTTTTTCACCCATTCTGCAACCAAAACGGCCGACGAGCGCTATCTCGAAGTCGTCTTGGCTACACCCGAAACATTCGAGACGAAGGGTGATTATAGCGAAAAGGTTCAGCGGCTGTTTTCGTCATACGGATTCGATCTGCTGCGGATCCTTAACGGCGATGGCGAACTCTATCAGGACGGCGAACTGACTGGTTACGGCTTGAATTTGGCGTGGCGCAACGTTGTCGCTGATCCAACCGGAAATCGCGTGATGTTGGCGCGAGCTATTATTTATCTGCCCAAAGACAAAGTCCGAACTTATATTAGGAGCGAAATCAAACAAGATGAGTTGTTGGCGGATGCGGTTATTTTCGGCGAGGAAGAAGACCGGCCGCTGACACTTGTTTCGTACCGGGCACAGGATACGCGACCGGACATTCGTCCAGCTATACGTGAAGATAATTTAACCGTAACTGCTGGGTCGAAACCGAGTCAGGCCGCGGCGCCGGCGAATTCAAAGCTATTGCCAGGGCCGACGAATCCGGAACTAGAAGCCTCGAAATCCGACGGTTCAGGTCTCGTGGAATCGATACCAACCATGGGAGCAGAGTTGCCCAAGCAACAGCCTGAAGTCGCTCTTTCACTCGAGCCACTCAAAAATGATGGGAGTACAAGCTCAGAACTGGCGTCCTTCGTCGGTGAAGACAAATCACCCAGCAGTACAAGCTCACTTACTACCAGTCCTAAAGACCGTCTGCAGTCGAGCCGGCCGGCAACAGAAATAAGAACCGAGGCTACAGCTTCGACACCGAACACGCCGGATCAGAAGATCGAATCCAAACAAGCAACGGCTAATTCGCGAACGAAAGCTGCGGGGAACGCGGCTCAAAAACAGGCAGCTGTAACTACTGTCAAACCATCAGTCCTGCCCGAAGAAAGCGTCAAGGCCGGCATCGAAGAACCGAAAAAAGACCTACCGCAACCTGTCAAACCGCCTATTGTTGCGCAACTAACCAAAGACTCCTCGTTAGAACAAGCTAAGACACCTGCTGCTGAAATTCCTGCAGCTCAGTCGCAAGTTGAGACTCCAAAGATAATCAGTGAGCTAAAGGAAAAACCTGCCGAACCCGTAAGTGTAACACCTGCCAAAGATAGTTCTGTTCCGCGCACAAACGAAAGGGAGACCACCCCGATTCCACAGGCCATAACCAAAAACGAATCAGCGCGCGAAACGAGCGCGCGCGTAACCAAGACGGTAACCAAGGCCGCCACGCAGCCTGTCCAAACGAGCAAAAACGAAGCGGCGACATCCGAGAGCGCGGCTTCGAAGGTGGCAGCCGAGAAGGTAACGAATATTCCCGATAAAGCGAAAGCACAGATCGAAACGCCCAAACCGAAACCGGAGGAACCCATAACTCCCGCGACGGCATTTGAGAAAAGTTTGGGCGTGGCGGGTCGCGAGTTTGTGAGTAATTCGGCCGCGAAGTCACCTAGCGAAAAGGTTTCAACCAATATCGCCGAGAAAGCAGCTCTACCCATTGTCACGGCGAAAACCACGATCGAAAAGGCGGTAGTGCCGGAGAAAGAAAGTGTGCCTATTCCAAGCATCCAGACCGAGCGGGAATCGACTACCTCCAGAGTACAGCCCTTGCAGGATCGGGGGCCGCTAAGCTCAAAATTGGACCCCGCACAGAACGCTGTGCCGAAGCCTATATTGCGGGAGGAAAAGCAGGCTGACCGAGCTACGGAAAGCGAGGCGCGGACCATAGCTAAGCGGTCAGAAGTTTTGCCGAGCCCACAGAGCAAGACAGCTAGTCCGGCCATCGCTGCGCCCGAGGCATCCAGGGAAAAGCAGCCCGAGCAACTAGCTTTGATAAGGAAGCCGGCTGATGTGATCGTTGAGACGAAGCCAGCGATGCGCGCTGTGAAACCACTAGAAGGATTCGTGATTCAAATTGCCTTCAACGACAAAGACAAAGCACAGCACTGGGCTGAGAGCATGGAGCGCCGCGGCTACGCGGTCTCCATTACTGAGACTGGAACGGAAGGCGCGTTGCGCGTCCGACTGGGTAACTTTGTACTTCGCGATGACGCGGAACGGCAGTTGCGGAGCTTCAAGCAAGAGGGAATGAACGGTATTATTATTAACCTGCCGCAGGGATTTCAGCCAGCACGCTCTTCAGTTCCCTAAGGAACATTTTGACTAGCTCAAGCGCGTCATGTTCTCTCAATCTCGATTAAGTAACGCGCCGATTCAAGCTTTTACGTAGAATCTCGTTCACTTTCTGCGGCTTCGCTTTTCCTTGCGTTAGCTTCATCACTTGACCGACGAGAAACCCAAACACCTTTTCATTGCCGGATTGAAATTGCGCCACTTGCTTCGGATTCGCGGCGATCACCTGCTCGACCACAGTTTCGATAGCGCCAACATCCGAGACTTGTTCGAGCCTTTTTTCGCTGACGATTTCCTGCGGCGACAAGCTCGAGCCGAGCATCGCCTCAAACACCGTCTTGCCGATGTTCCCGCTGATCTTGTCTTCGTCTATCAGTTCCACCAGTTGGGCAAGGTGCTGCGGTGGCACCGGCCACTTCGTAATGTATAGCTGCTCATCGAGCTTACGTTCGTTCACCACACGAAACAGATCGCCGATAATCCAGTTGCCGAGCGCTTTCGGATTGGCATGAATCGCGACAGCAGTTTCAAAATAATCGGCGATATCCCTTCGACTGCTGAGGAGCTCGGCATCATATGCCGTCAGGGCATAATCCTTCATGAATCGGAGTTTGCGATCATTTGGCAGTTCCGGCAAGCCGGCGCGAATTCTGTCGATCCATTCGGCATCGGTCAAAATGGGCGGCAAATCCGGATCGGGAAAATAGCGGTAATCGTGGGCCGATTCTTTCGATCGCATGGATCGGGTTCCTTCGCGATGGTCATCCCATAGACGAGTTTCCTGAATGAGCTTACCGCCTTCTAAAAGCGTCTCTCGTTGCCTTTCAATCTCAAACTCGATGGATTTCTCGACAGCCTTGAACGAGTTCAGATTCTTAATTTCGATCTTGATGCCGAGGGCTTCACTTCCTTCCGGCCGGATCGAAACGTTCGCGTCGCAGCGAAAGCTCCCTTCCTCCATGTTGCCATCACAGATGCCGAGGTATTGCAACATCTGTCTGAGGGTTTTGAGGTAGGCACCGGCTTCCTGTGGACTTCGGATATCAGGTTCACTGACGATCTCGAGCAACGGCACGCCGGCGCGATTCAAGTCCACCAAGCTGGCGGCGCCGTGCGCATCATGAATGTTCTTGCCGGCATCTTCCTCGATGTGAATGCGGGTCAAGCGAACTCTTTTTTGAGCTCCATCGATTTGGACGTCGATGTAACCACCAGTGCATATGGGCAATTCGTACTGGCTAATTTGATAGCCCTTGGGCAAATCGGGATAAAAATAGTTTTTACGAGCAAGGATGCTCGAAGATGCGATCGTGCAGTGGGTAGCCAGGCCTGCTTTGATCGCAAACTCCACGACTTGTTTGTTGAGCACCGGCAAAACTCCCGGAAATCCCGCGCATACCGGGCAGGTGTTCTGATTCGGTTCGCGACCAAATTGGGTCGAACAACCGCAGAAGATCTTAGAGTGTGTGAGCAGTTGGGCGTGAACTTCGAGCCCAATGATCGGTTCGTATTTCATAAGGGAGAACGTCGAGGATGGACAATTGAGAACCGTGGCTGCGAGTGTCCACCTTTTAATCCTTGAACTTTGCCTTTTGCTTGTGCCATGGGGTCGACTGTTCGTATTGATGCGCGACGCGGAGGATTGTCGGTTCATCGAAGTGTTTGCCAATCAGCTGGATGCCGATGGGCATGCCATCCTTGTCGAAGCCGCAGGGGAGCGACAGTGCCGGTAAACCAGCCAGATTAATCGGGATCGTGCAAATATCTGAAAGATACATTTGTAAAGGATCTTGAATTTTTTCACCCAGTCCAAACGCGGCAGTCGGCGCAGCGGGAGTGACAATTACGTCGCACTTTTTGAACGCTTCGTCGAAATCTTGCTTGATCAAAGTACGGACTTTCTGAGCTTTTAAGTAATAAGCGTCGTAATAACCCGCTGATAAAACATATGTGCCGAGGATAATGCGGCGTTTTACCTCGGGGCCGAAACCTGCCGCACGGCTGTCGGTATAGGTTTCCAGTAGATCTCTGGCGTTCGCGCGGTAACCGTAGCGCATCCCATCATAGCGAGCCAAGTTCGAGCTGGCTTCCGCGGTGGCAATAATGTAATAAACCGCGACAGCATCTTTGGTGTACGGCAACGAGATCTCTTCCACCACGGCGCCCTGTTTTTCCAACTCATCGACCGCCTTCCGCACGGCATATCCAACTTCCGCTGCTACGCCGGAAACAAAATATTCCTTGGGAACGCCAATGCGAAGTTGTTTGATATCGTCGGCGAGCATCTCCGAATAGCGCGGCACAATTGAATTCACCGAAGTGGAATCTGCCGGATCATGACCGGCAATCGCTTCGAGCAACAAGGCGCTGTCGCGCACGTCCTTTGTCAATGGACCGACTTGATCCATCGAAGACGCGAATGCGATGATTCCATAACGGCTGACCCGGCCATAGGTCGGCTTCAGGCCGACAATGCCACAACACGCCGCCGGCTGCCGAATCGAGCCGCCTGTATCTGTCCCCAAAGCTGCAGTGCACTCGTCCGCGGCTACTGCTGCCGCAGAACCGCCCGAGGAGCCGCCGGGAATGCGTCCAAGGTTCCATGGATTACGAGTCGGAAAAAAACCTGAGTTCTCGGCTGAAGAGCCCATAGCGAACTCATCCAGATTGGTCTTACCGATGATCACCGCGCCGGCCGAACGAATTTTTGCAATGGCGGTAGCGTCATAAGGCGGAATGAAATCGCCGAGAATCTTGGATGCGCAGGTCGTGCGCAAACCTTTGGTCAGAAAGTTATCTTTGATCGCGATCGGGATGCCCAACAGTGGCCCGCTGCCAGGCACTTTTTTTCGTGCTTCATCCGCCCGCGCCGCGTCTTCAAGCGCTCTATCATGTGCGAGCGTCAAGTAAGCGCAAACTCGAGGCTCGGTTTCGGCGATCCGCTGAAAGACGGCTTCGGTCAATTCCACTGCGGTGAATTCGCGGTTGCGTAATTTTTCAGCAGCGTCGTGAAGCGTTAGTTGGGCGAGGCTCATTCGATGATTTTGGGCACTTTAAAGAAAGTCCCATCTCGGTCCGGCGCGTTAGCCAATAGAGACTCGGTATCCGGCTGATTGGTGACTCGATCCTCACGGAGCGGATTGAGAGCAGTCATCGTGTGGCCAAACGGTTCGACGTCGTCGGTGTTTAGCTGATTCAGCTTGTCCATGTATCCAAGAATGGCATCGAGCTCCATGGCCAATGGTGATTCTTCTTCAGGACTCAAGCGAAGTCTTGCCAGCAGAGCGACTCCCCGAAGTTCTTCCCTACTGAGTTTCATGACGATTTTTTAACACAGGGGGTGCGGTAAAGCCACTCCGAAAAACTGCCGCAAGCAGTGATTTTATTTGCAGTTAGTGGAGGTTTTCGTTAATCATGGAGCCCATGAGCGAGCAGATGTCGTTCGCGGTGGAACGGGAGGAATCGGTTGGGTTTCGTCCCTTCGAAAAAAAAGGTTACGCACAAGGTTTCCAGCGGGTCGCCGGTATCGACGAAGTGGGGCGTGGACCGCTCGCCGGACCGGTTGTCGCTGCCGCCGTGGTTTTGCGCCCTGAGTATTCACATCCTGAAATCAAAGATTCCAAATTGCTTTCAGTAAAGCAGCGGCAAAATTTGGCGCTGGTTATCCACGAGAGCGCCGCGGACTGCGCTATCGGCATTGTCGGGATCGATGAAATCGATCGGCTCAATATCCAGCAGGCGAGTCTTCTAGCCATGGTCAAGGCCATTGCCGGCTTGGCTCGCAAACCCGATTGCATGCTGATTGACGGTAATCAATCGATACCCGCCGCCTTGTTCCGAATGGCCGAGTTTTCTGCCGGAGTAAAGATCTATCAAAAGACCATCATCAAAGGTGATCGACTCTGTCTGTCCATTGCGGCAGCGTCCATCGTGGCGAAAGTCGCACGCGACGCGATCATGATCGAATACGACAAGCTGTATCCACAATACGGATTTGCGGAACACAAAGGCTACGGCTGCGAAGAACATCTCGATGTCTTGCGCCGTTATGGCCCGTCGCCCATACATCGCCGGAGCTTTAGACCAGTACGCGAAGCCTCACCTCAGCAAAAAAACTACGGCCCACTTTTCGAAGCATGAGCCTGAACAATGGCAAACAGATTTTGGGAAAAGAAGGCGAGCGCATCGCAGAGGCGTATCTTAGAACAAAAGGTTACAAAATCGTCGAGCGTAATTTTCGTTGCGCCCTCGGTGAGCTCGACCTGATCGTTCTCGATCGGCGCGTGCTGGTATTCGTAGAAGTGAAGACACGCACCGGCAACAGTTTCGGCACTCCTTTCGAAGCCGTTGAATTCAGAAAGCAACAAAAAATGATTCAGGCGGCTCAATATTTTATTGCCCAAAGACGACTGCAACAACGCGACTCTAGGTTCGATGTGGTTGGCATTTCTTGGCCCGGCCGCGAGCCGGTGGTGGAACACATCGAAAACGCTTTTGAATTGTCCTAGAAATCAGCGATGCTCGATATCAAACTACTGCGCGACCATCTCGACGAAGTAAAGGCGCGGATGTCGACTCGAGGCATCCCCGTCGACTGGGATCAGTTTGTGTCGCTGGATCGTGAGCGGCGCGACGCAGTCGCGAATACCGAAAGGCTGAAAGAAAAAAAGAATCGGCTTTCCGGCGAAATCGGCAAGCTCAAAAAAAGCGGCGGCGATGCAAGTGCATTGATGCGTGAAGTGGAAGAACTGAGCGAAGCGATTCGTAGCAGTGAAGGCCCACTGGCAGATATCGAGGCCAGGTTCGAGCAGTTGATGTTAACCCTGCCGAACCTACCACATGCGAGCGTGAAAGTAGGGAAGGATGAACGCGATAATCGCGAAGTACGACGCTGGGGCGAGCCGCCAAAATTCGGATTCGCACCGAAAAATCATTGGGATATTGGAGAAGAGTTAGGCATCCTGGACTTTGCGCGTGCCGCCAAGATCGCCGGGGCGCGCTTCGCCGTTTACCGCGGTGCCGGGGCAAAACTGGAGCGGGCGCTGATTAATTTTATGCTCGACTTGCATACCGAAGAGAACGGCTACAAGGAAATGCTTCCTCCCGCTCTGGTGAACCGCGCGGCATTAGTCGGCACCGGACAATTGCCTAAGTTCGAGGACGATTTGTTCCATGTTGCTCCGGGCGATTACTTTCTAATCCCGACGGCGGAAGTGCCGCTCACGAACTTGCATCGCGATGAAATGCTCGAGCGTGATGAATTGCCGATCAAGTATGTGGCTTACACGCCGTGTTTTCGGAGCGAGGCGGGCTCTTACGGCAAGGACGTGCGCGGCCTCATACGGCAGCATCAGTTCAATAAGGTTGAGATGGTCAAGCTCACCGAGCCGGAAGACTCCTACAATGAGCTCGAAACCATGGTGCGAAACGCGGAGGATGTTCTCAAAAGGCTCGAGTTACCCTACCGGGTCGTCGAGCTGTGCACAGGCGACATGGGGTTTGGCGCGGCGAAAACCTACGATCTCGAGGTGTGGCTACCGGGACAAAATACTTATCGCGAGATCAGCTCCTGCTCCAACTGCGAAGAGTTCCAGGCGCGGCGCGCCAACATTCGTTATCGTAAGGAGAAAAAAGGGCGGCCGCTCTTTGTTCATACGCTCAACGGCTCCGGCCTTGCCGTCGGTCGTACCCTAGTGGCTGTGCTGGAAAATTACCAGCAGGAAGACGGCAGTGTCATCATTCCCAATGCGTTGCGTGATTATATGGGCGGGTTGGATCGGATTCGGTAAGCCGCTGCTGTATCATGGCGCTTGACGTCACAATCTCCGTTCTGGCAATCGGACGCTGGACGTCGGCTCTGGACCGGGCTCGCTCGGTTCTCTCATTGGGGAGTTCATGCTAGCTGCCGAAAACCGGGGCGCCCATCCCTTTGAAAGTCCGCGCAGAGCTCAGTATCCTCATCTCCGTTGGACGCGCAAGTTTCCTATCCAGATCGCTATTGCGATCGTCAGGTGGGCTCCCGCCGCCGTGCAAGAGTCCAAGTAGGCAGTGAAGAACCCGGCGATCGGTTTGTCGGTTGCCCGAAGCGGTTTGTTAGAGATCTGCAGCGAAAGCTGACGAGCCGCATCAAGTTTGATCAAAGCTCCGGCCGTATGATAAGCAAAGTGCAGTCACAAAACCCGAGGAGGTCTGCATGGCAAATTTGGAAGGACAAAAGGCGCCGGCATTTACGTTGCCTGGCAGCGACGGCAAGAAGCATTCGCTGTCCGATTATGCCGGGAAGAATGTCATTCTGTGGTTTTATCCCAAGGACGATACCCCTGGCTGAACCAAAGAAGCGTGCGGGTTCCGCGACGCTATTCAGCCAGTCACACAAGCCAACTCAGTTGTTTTGGGCGTAAGCCGAGACAGCATCGAATCCCACAACCAATTCATTATCAAGTTCAACCTCCCGTTCGCCTTGTTGTCAGATCCTCAGCTCGAGGTGATGAAGGCGTACGGCGCATGGGGACCGCGGCAGAACGCGCAGGGCGAAACCGTCGAGGGCCCGATACGCTCGACTGCGCTGATCGGACCGGATGGGACCGTTAAAAAGCACTGGATTCCAGTTGGGAATGCAGAAGCTCACCCGGCCGAAGTTTTGGAATTTTTAACCAGATAATTCGTCAACCGCGTCGCCGGGAGATCGGCAGAATTGGCAATCTCCTGGCGACGCTCTGTTTCCGCCCCACCTATGCCTTCAAAGCCGCAAATAGAGCTCTGATGGGCAAGTTCAAAGCCGATCTCGATCTGCACAAGCTGGAGATATTCTACTGGGTGGCCGAACTGCGTAGCTTCTCTCAAGCGGCGGATTTGCTTTCTCTGCGCCAGCCAACCGTAAGCGCTCATATTCAAGAACTGGAGCAATCCGTCGGCGGTAAGCTGCTATATCGCATTCGCGGCAGGGTGAGCTTGACACCCCTCGGCCAACTCTTGGCCGAGCGCGCAAAAAATTTGCTCGCCTTTAAAAGAGAAACCGTCGCGGCGGTAGAATTATTTCACGGCACGCTCAGTGGCGAGTTGTGGATTGGCGGCAGCAATATCCCGGGTGAGTACTTCTTGCCTCAAAGACTCGGCGCTTTCACGAAAAAATATCCGGCGGTCAGGCCGATATTGAGAATCGGCGATTCGGCAGGGATTATCGATGACCTTTTAGACGGGAAAGTTGAGTTGGCTGTGGTCGGTTATAAGGCCGAAGACTCTCGGCTCCGCTTCGAAAAAATTTGGGATGACGAGATGATTTTAGCGGTGCCCAAGGACCATCCGTGGGGGCGGCGAAAATCGATTCAAGTATCGGACCTCAAAACCGAAAAATTTATCTCGCGGGAACGCGGCTCCGGTACGTTGGAATCCATGCGCCAGCTACTGGCCAAAAGCGGCGAGCCCGCCGACGCAGTGCTGACTATTTCCATGGAACTCGGCAGCACCGAGGCGATCAAGGAGGCGGTGCTGGCTGGATATGGGATTTCAATTCTGTCGCGCATAGCGATTCGCCAAGAATTGGCGGATGGCCGGCTTGTCGAAGTGCCAATTCGCGACCTAGTGATGGAGCGCGGTTTTTACGAGGTTTATCACGGCCACCGCCCATTACACCCAAATGCTCAAGCTTTTCGCGACTTTCTAAGACTTCCATAAAATTCTCTCTTTTTCGCGCAGACGCCTTGACTTGCGCCACTCATAGTTAAATCCTATTTGGCATATAGTCTAAATAGATTAGGTGGTGCGGTTTATGGCGAGACCGTTACGAGATACCGAGCAAGACGGATTAGAGGTTCTTCGGGACAAGTTTTTGGCTGCCTGGCGACGTACGGACCAAATTTTTCGTATGGTTCCCGACGAGGCGCTGCTGACCAAGCCGATCGTCTGGCGGCATCCGTTTATTTTTTACGTCGGTCATCTTCCGGCGTTTTCCTGGAATCAGATCTGTGGTCCGTTGCTGCAGTGGCAACCTTACAACCCTTACTTCGACGATCTCTTTTGCCGTGGCGTTGATCCGGACGTCGACACGGGGGAATGTCACTGGCATCCCGATATTCCGGACGAATGGCCGACTTTGCGCCAAACGGTGGCATATCGCGACAAGATCCGCGGCTCGCTTCTGGAATCTTTTGATGCGCTGCCAGAGGCGAATGCCACTAACCCGATCGCCGAAAACGGCCGGGTGTTTCAACTGGTGCTCGAACATGAATACATGCACCAGGAAACGCTGCTGTACATGTTGCAGCAGACGCCGCTGGAACAGAAGATCCGGCCGGCATCGCTGCCAGGATATTCATTCCGGCCGGCACCGCCGTGTCGAATGATTAGGGTTCATGCCGGGACAGCGCGCCTGGGTGCGAAATACGACGAGATCGATTTCGGTTGGGATAACGAGTTTCCCGAAATGTTTGTTCATGTGCCGGAGTTCAGGATCGATTCTTTGCCGGTAACGAACGGTGAATTTCTCGATTTCGTTGAATCCGGCGCGTACGACGACGAGCAGTTTTGGCGGCCGGAAGATTGGCAATGGAAAGCGCTCGAAAACAAACGTCATCCGGCATGTTGGCGGCAACACAACGGTCGATGGCTCTACCAGGCGATGTTTGACGTATTCCCGTTGCAGAATGTTGCCAGTTGGCCGGTGTACGCGAGTCTGGCGGAGGCGCGCGCTTATGCGCGCTGGCGCGGGAAACGATTGCCGACCGAAGCCGAGTTCCACCGCGCAGCGTATTATAGTCCGGACGGTCGCGAGGCGGCGTATCCCTGGGGTAACACGCAGCCGGAAAAGCGTCATGGCAACTTCGACTTCGGCTCCTGGTCGCCGGGGCCGGTAGGCTCCAAGCCGGCGGGTGCCAGCGGCTGGGGTGTGTCCGAACTGGTGGGCAATGGTTGGGAGCTCACAGATACGCCATTCGCGCCATTTCCAGGATTCACCCCGTACGTCGCAAGCTATCCGGATTATTCGGCGGATTTCTTCGACGGCAAGCACTTTGTACTGAAAGGCGCATCGTGGGCGACGGAAGCGGATTTATTGCGATCTAGCTTTCGAAACTGGTATCAGGCTCATTACCCCTATGTCTTTGCAAAATTTCGATGTGTGACCGAGGCATCCTAAGGAGATATGACATGAAGGCGAGTTGGGAAAATACGGTAATCGCAGAATCGGACAGGACCATCGTCATCGAGGGCAATCATTATTTTCCACCTGAGTCGATCAAGAAAGAATTCTTCCAGCAAAGCGACACGCAGAGTACTTGCCCTTGGAAAGGGCTTGCGAGCTACTACAGCCTGCGCGTCGGCGACAACCTGAATCAGGATGCTGCCTGGTATTATCCCGAGCCGAAGGAAGCTGCCAAATCCATCAAAGGATACGTCGCCTTTTGGCGCGGCGTTAACGTGACGGAATAGGCTTTTATCTTGGCTTTCCCATCTGCACGTAAAATCTTACGTCATGTATGACTGTTTTGCGCCCGCGGCCGATTCGGACTAGGGTCCGAAGCGACGGCCGAATCGGTGTTTCTCGCTTAGTGCGGGCGCATTAATGTTTTCCAAAATGAAATTGGCCGAGCGAAGGAGTAGCAGCAATGAAAGACCTTGAGGGCCGGAAGGCGCCCGCATTCAGCTTGCCTGGCAATGATGGCAAGAAACATTCTCTGGATGAATTCAAAGGTAAAACGGTTGTGCTGTTTTTTTATCCGAAGGACAGTACCCCGGGTTGAACCAAGGAAGCTTGCGGGTTCCGCGAGCTGAGCTCTCAATTCAAAAAGGCCAATACTGTGGTCGTCGGTGTCAGCAAGGACAGCATTGAGTCGCACAACAAGTTTGCCGAGAAATTCAAACTCCCCTATGTCCTGCTTTCCGACCCCCAGAGCGAAGTGATGAAAAAATACGGCGCCTTCGGCAAAAAGTTGATGTACGGCAAAGAAGTGCAGGGCACGATTCGTTCAACGGTGGTGGTTGGGCCGAAGGGCGATGTGATCAAGCACTGGCCGACTGTCAAAAACGCCGCGGCCCATCCCGAGGAAGTATTGCAGTTTCTAAAGAGTCTCTGATCCCTTACCGAAAGATCTGAACCACGATTGACATTAAAAGCCCAAGGGCTATATTGCCCATCGTCAATTCCTATCGAATTCAGAGGGGGACCCTATGGACCGGCGTGACTTTCTTAAACACGGGCTATCCTTATCCGCAGGTGTGGCACTCAGCGGGTTGCCGCGGTTTGCGCCGTTCGCCCGCGCCAACGACTCGAAATGGCGGACTTTCGAAGTGACGACTCGGATCGAAATTGCCGATCCGGTGGGCGCTAGCCGGGCCTGGGTACCGGTGCCGTTGATGAACAACACGGACTATTTCAAGCGGGAACCCGATAGCTGGAGCGGGAACTATAAAACTGTGCGCCAGGTGCAGACTGACAATGTTGGGACCGGTTTAGTATTTGCCGAGTGGGCTCCAGGCGAAAAGAGTCCGGCTCTCGAGGTCAAAAGCCGCTTCATGACCCAGGACCGATGGGTCGATTTGAGTCAAAAACCCAATCCTGCAATCAAAGAAAACAAAGCGGTGCTCGATTACTTTCGCAAGCCGACCAAATACATCAGAACCGATGGTATTGTCGCCACGACGTCAAAAGGAATTGTCACGGGTTACAAGAACGATGTCGACAAAGCGCGGGCGATTTACGAATGGATTGTCGACAACACTTTTCGTGATCCCAAGGTCAAAGGCTGCGGCATCGGCGATATCACGACCATGCTGGAGAGCGGTTATTTAGGCGGCAAATGCGCCGATTTAAACGCGCTGTATGTTGGATTGGCTCGCGCAGCGGGATTGCCGGCGCGCGATGTTTACGGTGTGAGGGTAGCGACCTCCGCAGAATTCAAAAGTTTAGGCAAAGCGGATGACATTACCGGAGCTCAGCACTGCCGCGCCGAAGTCTATCTGAATGGCTACGGCTGGGTGCCCGTCGATCCGGCGGATGTGCGCAAGGTCGTTCTCGAAGAAAATCTTCCTGGCGAGCAGCTGCCGCTCGAAGATCCGAAGGTAAAAAAGGCTCGTGCGAAACTGTTCGGCGCTTGGGAGATGAACTGGTTACCCTACAATTATTCCCACGACGTCAAATTGCCGCAGTCCCGCGGTGCGGAAATCGCATATTTAATGTATCCTCAGGGCGAGACTGCCAACGGACGTAAAGACAGCCTTGATTCGAAAAGCTTCACTTACTCGATCAAGTCGAAAGAAGTTTGATCAAGCATTGAAAAACTTTGTCGTTCAACCGAAGCCTCCACCCGTTGGAGGCTTCGGCGTTTTTGAGACTGTACATCGCAATTGACCAAAATCAATTTGAGTGTCATGTGAGTTATTCGGGAGAACTCCGTGCGGCGTCGCGACTTCTGGCCGATTGCAAAACGGACTTTCGGCGAGTTTGTGAGGATGAAAATAAGGCGTCTTAGAAAAACAGTAGCGACGCAGTTTGGCAGGAAGACAAAAGCGAATAACTATTCTATGTACTCAATGCAGTTTCAATAGCCCGCGCCACATACACTTCAGTCAGTTGCTTGCGATATTCAGCCGAGCCGTTGATGTCTTCAATGGGTTCGATGTTCCGGCAAGCTTCGGCCGCCGCCTGTTGGATAATCACTGAGTCGAGCCGTTTCCCGGTGAGCATTTGCTCGACTCGCTCCGGACGGTAAGCCTTGTCGGTGACGCCGGTAATTTCGATTAAAGCTCGGCTGCAATTTCCCGCACTATCGATGGCCAGGCGAACGGCGACGCCGACCACGGCAAACCCGGAGGAGCGCGGCGCAGCTTTCAAATAAGCCGTTTTGTCAGTACCGGTCAGCGGAACTTTTATCGCCGTGACGATCTCGTCCGGCTGGAGCACGCTCATCAACAGGCCGAGGAAAAACTCGTCGCAGTCCACCCAGCGCTCCCCATTCGGACCGTAGATTTTAATTTCCGCGTCAAGAGCCACAACGGCGGCGGGCCAATCGCCGGCGGGATCGGCATGGGCGACACTGCCGCCGATAGTGCCGCGATTACGAACCTGAACATCGGCAATAGTCGTGGCGGTTTGGGGCAGTAGCGGGCATTTCGATTTGAGCAGATGGGAATTTTCAATCTGTGCATGAGTTACGAGGGCGCCAAGAACAAAGTGGTTCCCATCTTCCGTGATGTTATCGAGACCCGGTACACGGCCGAGGTCGACCACGTAAGCGGGCTTGGCGAGCCGCATTTTCATCAGCGGCAGTAGGCTTTGCCCTCCGGAAAGCACTTTCACGTCGTCTCTGTGCTCGGAGAGAAACTTCACTGCCTCGGGAAGCGAGCGCGGTGCAAAGTATTCAAACGCTCCTGGAACCATAGTTAGTAGGACCTTCGCTCGGTCTCGGGATTGTGGTTGGCGAGGCGCCACACTGCTTCAGGAGTAAGCGGGAGATCGCGCACTTTGACGCCAAACGGCTGTAGCGCGTCTTCCACTGCGCTCGCGATGGCGGCAGGCGAGGGGATGGCGGCGCCTTCGCCCGCTGCTTTTTGTCCGAGCGACGTGAAGGGTGAAGGCGAGGGACGATGAATGACTTCCACGCGCGGCGTTTCCGCTGTCGAGCATTTGCCGTAGTCGAGATAAGTAATCGTCAGCGGTTGCCCCTCCGGGCTGTACATAAACCCTTCGCCCAGCGCGACTGCGATGCCATGGGCGGCCGAGCCGTAGACCTGGCCATTGACGACATCGGGATTGATGACCGTGCCATTATCGCCGACGATCACATAACGCTTCACCTCGACCATGCCGGTTGTCTTGTCGACTTCGACAACGGCAGCATGTGCGCCGGCCGAAAAAGTAAACTGCGCGCGAACCAGCCGATCCGCGCCAGGGACGATGTTCGGTTTGGCGTGCGGAAAAGTGTAGTAGTGCGTCGCCTGTAAGCCCGCTTCCATTCCCTCGGGAATCAGGTGCTGATTGTTGTAAGCGATTCGCCCGAGCTCGGCGAAGGTGACTTTTTTGGTTGCGGAACCTGGCACCTGAACGACGCCGTTCTCGATCGTCAATTCCTTCGGGTCCGTGCTGAGGACGTGCGCGGCGAGTTGGAGTACCTTTTCGCGCAATTTCGTGGCCGCGCCGTGGATCGCACCGATATCGTACAGGTGGAAATTATTGCCGCTATTGGCCGCAGCAACGCCCCAGGGCGACAAGTCGCTATCGAATGGGATAGTCGTGCTGATCTGGTCGAGAGTAGTACCGAGAACTTCAGCGGCGACTTGCGCCGTGGTGGTTTCATGGGCTTGGCCGCAATTCGGCGAACCGAGATGCAGACTCAGGGTGCCGTTTTTCTCGAGCTTGATGGTTGCGCCGTTGACGCCACCTGAGCCTGGAGGTTCTTTCATCTCCGGGAAGATCGCCATGTCGCGCGCGGCGTTTCGGCCGCCGGGCTCGACCCCGATAACGACGCCGATGCCCATTAGCTTTCCTTGTTCGCGCGCTTTCTTCTGTTCCTCACGGAGTTTGTCGTAGTCAATCTTTTCGAGCAGAGTCGAGAGCAAGCCGGGATAATCGCCGCTGTCGTAGACGTTGCCGCTAATCGTTTGGTAGGGCATTTCATTCGGCTGAATCAAGTTTTTACGGCGCACTTCGATGGGACTTAAATCCAATTCCTGAGCGACCCGATCCATTATCCGTTCCCAGATGTAGCACATGCCTGGCTTGCCGATGCCGCGATTGGGAATCACCGGACATTTGTTCGTCACCACCGCGTTACCGATCATGTGAATGGCAGGCGTCCTATAGGTATTCGAAAGGTTGTTGAGCTTGTTGGTGAAATGAATCGTCAACGTGCTGATCGAGCCGCCGACATCGTCGTATTCATTGAAGCGCAGACCGAGCACCGTGCCGTCATCCTTTACCGCGGCTTCCGCCTCGAATTCCTGCGCACAAGCATGGCCGCCGGCCATCATGTGTTCGCTCCGGTCTTCGATCCATTTCACCGGCCGCCCGGTTTTCATCGCAAGCAGCGAAACCAGCACGACATACTTGCGAATGAGATGAATCTTTTGTCCGAAGCCGCCGCCCACGTCGGGAATGATCACGCGCACGTCCTGTAAGCCGAGCGCCTCGCGCACGCCGTCATATATGACTTCGGGGACTTGGGCTGTTACCCACACAGTCAAGCGTTTGCTGGCGGCATCATACGAGGCGATCACGACGAACGGTTCGAGAGGTGTGGAGCTGTAGCGGTGGATTTTGAGATTTTCTTTCACCACACGATCCGCGGATTTAAAGGCGGCATCGATATCGCCATATTGGAGCGAGCCTTGCCAAGCGAGATTGGTTCCCAATTCCTCGAATAATGTCGCAGATGATGCCTTCATCGCTTCACGCACATCGACCACCGGCCGCAGCGGCTCGTAATCGACCTGAATCAACTCCAGAGCGTCTTCTGCCGCGCCGCGAGTGCGCGCAGCTACGGCGCCCAGAGGTTCGCCGACGTAGCGGACTTTCTCAATGGCGCCGGCATATTCATCGATGGGGCGCTTCAGGCCGGCCGCGTAACGTCCCGGCTTAAACGGTTTAGTCAGGCGCTTCACGTCGTCCGGTGTGACGACTGCCATAACATTCGGACTTTTCAATGCTTCCGCGGCATCAACTGACAAAATTTTTGCATGCGCGTGCGGGCTGCGCAGGATCATCGCCTGAAGCATGCCCGGCAAAATAAAATCGTCCGTATAAAGCCCGCGGCCAGTGACATGGCGCGGTCCTTCCTTACTCCGGCTCCTAGCACCAATGAATTTCTCAGGCATTAATGCTTACCTTCTCAATGCAATGATTTTGTGAAAAATCTCCTCTGCCCCTCTTTGTCAAAGAGGGTTTCAATTGCGGAGAGAAAGAAATCCCCTTTGAAAAAGGGGGACATGGGGGATTTGGAAATTCAGTTTCGGTTGGCGACATCTTCGTTTACTGATTCCTAGCCATTGCTGCCGCTTCCTTTACGGCATCGACAATCTGTACATACCCCGTGCACATGCAGAGATTACCGGCAAGCGCCTTGCGGATTTCCACTTCGGTTGGATTCGGATTGGTCTGCAACAATGCATAGCTCGTCATCACCATGCCCGGCGTGCAGTAGCCGCACTGGAACGCATAATTCTTGACGAACGCTTCCTGAACTGGATTAAGTTCGCCGTCTGTGGCGAGACCTTCGATGGTAGTGACTTCCCGACCGTCTGCCTGAACGGCGAAGTGCAGGCACGATTTAACAACTTTGCCATCGAGCAGCACCGAGCAGGCACCGCACTCACCGACGACGCAGCCGATGTGCGTTCCGGTTAGACCAATGTTCTCGCGCAAAAAATGCGCGAGCAGAATTCTCGGCTCGACATCCTCCTGATAGACCCGTCCGTTGACGGTAACTCGAATCGTTTGCTTCATATTTTACGAATACCTTGGGGCGCCAGACGGGTCAACTTGCGCGTTGCAGTGCTTCCTCGGCGGCACGCCGCACGAGAACTTTGATCAAATCCAGCTTGTACTCGGCGGACCCACGATTGTCGTCGGTGGGCTCGCACTCGCTGGAAGCGACATCACCCATTTCGCGAAGCGCCGTCTCGGTGATCGGCTTGCCGCGCAGCACGGCTTCGGCCTTCTTGGCGTGAACGATCGTTGACGCTACGGAATTAAGACCGAGCCGCACGTCTTCGCAGGTGCCGTTATTGGTTTTAACGGTAATCGCCACACCCACCGTGGCAAAATCTTCGATGCTGCGCGGCGTGAATTTAATATGCGACCAGCCAGGTCGCGCAGCCGGCGGTACATGGATTTCTGTCAAAAGCTCGCCGGGCTCTAACGCGGTCTGATAGTAATCGACGAAGAATTCATCCAGGCGCAGCGTTCGTTGGCCCTTACTGCTGGTGAGCGTAACTTCAGCATCGAGCGCAATCAGGCTCGCGCCAGGGTCCGTCAGCGGATCGCCTGCGGCGAGATTCCCGCCGATGGTGCCCATGTTCCTGATGCGCGGCTGAGCCACCTTGCGGAATGTTTCGTGCAAAAGGGGATAGTGCTTATTCACCGCCGGCGAAAGCTCGATATCGCGATGGCGCGCGCCGGCGCCGATGCGCAAACCGTCGTTGGACTTGTAGGAAATTTTGTCGAACTTCGGGATGCGCGCGAGGCTGATTACGGCTTTGGGCATGAGGAGACGCTGGCGCATCATGATGATCAAAGAAGTCCCGCCGGCGATCACCCGGGCGTCTTCGCCATGCTTTTCGAGCAAGCTGAAAGCTTTTTTGAGCGTGTTCGGTTCCTGGTAGTCGAAGCGGATCATGTTCTTATTTTGGATTTTCGATTTTGGATTTTGATTCAGGGTCACAAAACTATACTTAACCTTTTTCTTTGAGGGCGCGAAGGATCTTTTCCGGCGTGATCGGCAAGGTTTTGATGCGCACGCCGACCGCATCGAAGATCGCATTGTTGATCACTGCGGCGGTGGGGTCCATGTTGAGCTCGCCCAGACCCTTTGCCCCGAATGGGCCCGTCGGCTCGTAGGAATCGGCAAATGTGTGCTGCAGCGGCGGCATGTCGCGCATCGATGGAATCCGATAGTCCGAAAAATTCGGGTTGATCGGCCGCCCTTCATCGATTTGCAAGCCTTCGATGAGCGCATAACCGATGCCTTGCGCTAGCCCCCCCTCGACCTGTCCTTCGGCGCCGAGCGGATAAATCACCGTGCCGCAGTCGGAGGCGACGGCGAATTGCAGAATTTTGACTTGTCCAGTTTCCGGATCGACCTGGACTTGTGCCGCCTGGGCTCCATAGTTATAAGCCCCGGATTCGTTCCCGAAGCGTGTGGCATCGGGGAGCACGGAGTCGGCATCAAAGCTGCCGGATCCGACGATGGGAGCGCCGTTGTGACGGAACAACCGCGCCCGCGCCACATCCGAGACCGTTAAGGACTTTCCTTCGGCGCCCTTCACGAAAATTTTACCATCACGGGACATCAAATCTTGCGGATTGGCCTCGAGCATTTCGGCGGCTTGGTCGAAGAGTTGCTGTTTCACGTTGCTCGCCGCGTTCTTCACGGCGTTGCCGCTCACGTAAGTGAGCCGGCTGGCGAAGGCGCCGAGACAAAAGGTGGTTAGGTCGGTATCAGCGCGGGAAATCTCCACATCTTCCACGGGCACGCCGAGCTCCTCGGCAACGATCTGGCACATCGCGGTATGCACGCCTTGACCGCATTCGCCTTCGCCGCTCAGTATCAAGGCTTTGCCGTCTTCATTGATCTTTATGGTAGCCGAGCTGCCATCATAATCGCCGAAATGGCGCTTGCCGCTGACGTGAACGGTGCAGGCTAAGCCCAACCCGATATTCGGTTGCTTGCTGGCGCGCTTGCCCTTCCAGTCGATCATCTGTTCCACGCGGTCGAGGCATTGCTTGAGCTCGCAACTGGTGACGCGGTTGCCGTGGGGCGAAACGTAACCGACTTCGGCGGCGTTGATGCGGGCGAGCTCCAGCGGATCGATGCCGAGGGCATGAGCGCCTAAATCGATGGCCTGCTCGACGGCCCATTCGGCGGACGGATTGCCGAAGCCGCGGAACGCCCCGGTAGGAACTTTATTGGTATAAACGAGCTTAGCGTCGATTTTGACGTCCGAGTACTTGTAACAGGTATCGTGACGCATCGCCGCGACGCCGGTGATGGCCGGTGCCTTAGCCGAATAGGCGCCGTTGTCGGCGATGACTTTCAGCTCTTTGGCGCGGATACGTCCATCTTTTTTGAAACCCATTTTGACGTTGATCTTCATGAAAACGCGCGGCCGGCAGCCAGCGAGAAATTCTTCTTCGCGAGTGTTGATCAGTTTGACCGGTTTGCGCGCTTTTTTCGCCAAGACTGCGGCCACCAGAGCGTTATTGTCATCGCAGGATTTGCCGCCAAAGCCGCCGCCCACCGCGGTTTGAATAATCCTCACGTCGGTCTCGGGAACGCCTAGGGCGGTGGCGATCCGATAACGGGCGTTAAACAGCGTCTGAGTGTTCATGTAAATGGTATATTTGCCGCTGGTGGCGTATTCCGCGACGCTGCCGATAGTCTCGATCGAACAATGCCACTGAGGCATGCTCGTGAAGGTGTCTTCGACGATCACATCGGAATCGGCAAAAGCCTCGGCAACGTTGCCGCGCTCCAAATCCAAATGCATCGCAATATTATTGGGTTTGTCATCGTGCACCAAAGGCGCGCCGTCCTTCATTGCTTCCTCGGCATCGAACACGCCCGGCAGCGGCTCCCAATCGACTTCGATCAGGTCGATCGCTTCCTCGGCGATGTCAGGATCGATGGCGGCCACGGCGGCGACTTCCTCGCCGACATAGCGGGTCTTGCCGACCGAGAGAATGTATTGGTCGGCGAAGAATGCACCCCAGGGACGCTTGATCGTGTCCTCGGCGGTGACCACGGCGCGCACTCCAGCAAGTTTTTCCGCCTTGCTCGTATCAATGCTACGGACGCGCGCGTGCGGATAGGGGCTACGCAAGACTTTTCCCACCAGCATGCCGGGAAGATAGATGTCTGCGACGTATTCTGAATCGCCGGTAACCTTCTCAAATCCTTCCACGCGCTGAACGCGTTTGCCGATGACTGAATAATTTTCTGCTTTGGCCATGGTTCCTGTTTCTCGTTGATTGGTTCTCAAAAGTGTCTACTGATCAAACGCAAGGGCGACATACGCCGTGTGTCATTTCGACCGAAGGGAGAAATTTTTTTTCTAAAGGTCCTTCGCTTTCGCTCAGGACGAGTTGATCCGCTTACGCCCGATCAACTCGTCTTCGCGACCGGTTTATAAACATCCAGGCTCTGTATCTTTGCGGTTGTCTGACGCTGGCGAAACGTGTAGTTCGGATCGGTTTTGCCGTTGACCACGGCCATGACTGACTCAAGAATCTTGTAATAACCCGTGCAGCGGCAAAGGTTTCCCGACATCCATTCCTTGACTTCTTCTTCGGTCGGTTTCGGGTTCTCATCGAGCAGCGCTTTCGCCGCTATGATCTGACCCGGTGTGCAGATACCGCATTGAAAACCGCCGTATTCGATAAATGCCTGTTGTAATGGATGGAGCTTGCCATCTTTGGCGAGCCCTTCGATGGTTTCGATCTTTCTGCCACCGCAACCGGCGGCCAGCGTTAAGCAAGAGCTGACCAATCGTCCGTCGACGATGACGCTGCAGGCGCCGCAAACCCCAATGCTGCATCCTTCCTTTGTTCCAGTGAGGCCCAGGTTGTCTCGAAGCACGTGGAGTAAAAGACGATTGGCTTCAATTTCAACCTCATGCTCCTGGCCATTGACGTTCAATGTAAGTTGTTTCTTCATTCTGATGACCGTGATTTGGAAATTTAATCGGCCCAGCGGGTGAGCCGATGCTCGAGCGTTTGCACAATCGCGTTGCCTACGAGACCGATTATAAGGACAACCATCGCAATAGCAAATACTCGGGCGGCATCGAATTGCGCTCCGTATTTCTGCGCTAACGCACCGAGTCCGACGAAGGCGATGAGCATTTCGCCGTTGATCATACCCTTGACTGCGCGGCCCATGCCGAGGCGAATCCCGGCGAATACTAGCGGCAAGGAAGCTGGCAGCAAAATTCTTGTGAAGATCTGACGCTCGCGACAGCCAAACGAATACGCCATTTCGACGAGCGACGGGTCGACCGTCCGAATAGCCGTCGCGGTATTGATGACGATCACAAAGGTCGAATACACGAAGATGATGGCGACCCGAGACGCGTCGGACAAGCCGAAGATCGCAAAAAAAATCGGCGCGAAGAGAATCGATGGGCAGACGAAAAGCGCATGAACGTAGACATCGAAGGCTTTTTCGACGATGCGATAACGACCCATGAGCGCGCCGAGAACAAGTCCGAAAATCAGCGATAGGGCAAAACCGACGATCAAACTCATCAAGCTCGATTGGAGATTCGACAAAATGACCCCGCTTACGACAAAATGGAAGAGCGCTACGATCACCTGAGAGAATGGCGGCAGCCATTGCAAGCCGAGGCCCCAACCGAGACTCTCCCAGATCACCGCACCGGCGAACAAGGCAAAAATTTCTAGGGCCCAGTGACGCAGCAACCAGTGCGACGCAAACGACGAACCGATGTTTTTGGCAGCGGTCGTTTTGATGACCGCTTCTGATGCCGTCATAGATTTCATGATTGGTGTGTCTGCATCGCTCGCAGATTTTCCCAGAGATATTCTTTGATCTCGACGAAGGCCGGCGACTTCTCGATGTCAGGCGGTCGCGGTCTCTTGAGCGGGATGTCGATCATTTCCTTGACCTTGCCCGGACGCGGGGTCATGAGCATCACTCGGTCGCCGAGCATCACCGCCTCTTCCATGCTATGGGTAATGAACACCACCGTCTTCCGTTCCCGCTCCCAGAGCTGGAGCAATTGTTCTTGTAAAAGACGGCGGGTTTGTTCGTCGAGAGCGCCGAACGGCTCATCCATGAGCAAGATCCGCGGACTCACCGCCAGAGCGCGCGCCAGGCCGACTCGCTGCTGCATGCCGCCGGAAAGCTCTTTCGGTAATCGTTGCTCGAAACCCTCCAACCCGACTAACTTGATGAGCTCCTTGGCTTTGGCTTGAGAGTCGCGCTTGGTTGCGCCGCGAACGTCCAGACCAAAGGTTACGTTGCCAAGGACGTCAGTCCAAGGCAGCAGCGCAAAATTCTGAAAGACCACCGCGCGCTCCGGTCCGGGGCCGACGACCGGATGCGAATCGATGCTGACTTCGCCGTGTTGGTACGGAATCAGTCCGGCGATGATTCTAAGCAGCGTTGTCTTGCCGCAACCGCTCGGCCCGATCACCGTGACGAATTCATTGTCCCGGACTTGGAAATCGATGTCGCTGAGGGCCAGCACGCCGCCGCCGTTGTCGATGCGTCCGAATTCTTTGGTTAAATTTTTGACTTGAATCATCTGCTCGATTTATCCGGTCAGCCGATGGAAATGTCGGGTGCCCAGGGGGCGATTTTTCTCTCGAGGATTTGCATAACGGAGAGCAACGCCAAAGCTTCGATGATAACAGCAAGCACTGTGGCGAATACCATGTCCGACTGCATACGGCCGGAAAATTCCAGAAGCAGCCGGCCCAGACCGCTTGCGACGAGAATAAGCTCGACCATGACCATGCCGGTGATGGCTCGGCCGAGACCGATTCTCAGACCGACAAAGATAGCGGGCAGGGCGCCGGGAACGATAATTCGCCGCCAGATCTGG
>Ga0164302_10000050_pt1 | contig 25077 bp, 22 predicted proteins | sample Whisoiple_202_MG_FD_109714 | JGI IMG/M metagenome (GOLD analysis project Ga0164302, IMG submission 109714) | Soil microbial communities amended with pyrogenic organic matter from upstate New York, USA - Whitman soil sample_202_MG | ecosystem: Environmental > Terrestrial > Soil > Agricultural... | reverse complement strand
GTGGGACCACGCGGAAGTTGTCGAAGGACTGCTGGCCCCATTTGAGGAACGAGTAGCGCTCGAGGTTGCGCTCGAAGTCGTGCTCGGCGTTGACCGCAAAGGCGCGGGCGTTGCCGAAGGCGTCGACCTGGACCGAGTGGTCGATCACCAGGTCGACGTCGACCAGCGGGTTGATCGCCGCCGGGTCGCCGCCGATCTCCTCCATCGCGTCGCGCATTGCCGCTAGGTCGACGACGGCGGGGACGCCGGTGAAGTCCTGCATCAGGACGCGGGCGGGCTGGAAGGGGATCTCGGCGCTGGGCTCGGCGGCCGCGTCCCAGGACGCAATCGCCTCGACGTCGGCCTCACTGACGGAGATCCCGTCCTCGAGCCGCAGCACGTTCTCCAACAGGACCTTGATCGAGTACGGGAGGCGGGCGACGTCGAAGCGCTCCTGCAGCGCGTCGAGCCGGAAGATCTCGAACTCTTTCCCCCCGACTTGGAGGGAGGACCGGGCGCCGAAGGAATCGCTGCTCACACTGATGAGTCTAAGAAAAGCTCCGCCTCGGCCGGCGGGCGCCCTTCAGCGCTTATCGGGCGAGTGACCGGCGGCGATGTCTTTGGCCGCCTTCTGGCCGGCGCTGCCGCTTTGCACCTTGACGCTAAGAGAAGGGCTGATGAGCGCCAGGTGAGCCCCCGCACGCTGGGGCAGGGGGGCGATGGTCACCTCGACCTTGTTGCGCTCGATTGCCTTGGCGGTGGCCTCGCCGACCTGTCGGGGGGTGGCAGTGCCCATCCCCGGCGGGGGCTTGGATCCGGCGTCGGCGAACATTCCGGCGTCGCGGATAAAGCCGGGTGAGACGATCGAGACGCCGACGCCCTGGTGGTTCAAATCGCTGCGCAGGCCCAGAGCGAAGCCGCGCAGGCCGAACTTGGTCGCGTTGTAGATCGAAGAGCGAGGGCTGGCCGCCTTGCCGGATAGCGAGGCGACGAAGACGAGGTGCCCGGAGCCCGCCTCGAGCATCGCCGGGTAGAGAGCGCGGGCGAGCAGCATCGGCGCCTCGAGGTTGACCCGCAGGGCGCGCTTCACCTCCTCGGCGCTGAACTCGTCGACCTTGCCGGCGCCGGGCAGGCCGGCGTTGGCGACGAGGATCTCGGTCCCGGCAGCCTCGGCGGCGAGCCGCTCGGCGGCGTCGGGCTCGGCGAGGTCGGCCGGGAGCACCGAGTGGCCGTTGCCGGGCAAGCCAGCGGCCATCTCCTCCAGCGCCTCGCGGTTGCGGGCGCTGAGCGCCAGAACAGCGCCGCGCTCGGCGAGCGAGGTGGCGATCGCCCTTCCCAGCCCTCCCGTCGCCCCGGTGAGCAGCGCTTTGCGACCCGAAAGGTTCATCCCAGGGCGCAAGCTACCAGCCGCGGCGTCGAACAAATCTCCATGGGAGCGGGGTTCGAATCTAAATATTTGCGTTTTGTGAGCAACCCGCCGCGCGATCGGCTACACTGCCGCCGGTCAGTAACCGAAACGCCGAATCCCTGGCGCAAAGAGCGATCAGGGAGCGGGGGAACCACGTTTTCGGGGCTAACCCACCAAGTCCAAGGTGGGAGCGCAGGCTCCTTTCGCGCTAGCCCGACAGCTAACCCCGTAGGCCGACGAAGGAGAATCGGTTTGCGTCACAACTTCAGGTTGGCTGGGCTTGCGTTGGTCATCGCCCTCGTGTCGACCGCCTTTTTCGCCACGGGCAGCGCTTCCGCGGCCTGCACGACCGGCGGCATGTCGCCGGCCGAAGTCGACATCTGCACCCCGACCGCGAAGGCGAAGCTGCTCGCCAACGGGATGCTGGTCCCGCCGAAGAGCGCTCCCCCGCGGGTCAAAGCCGTGATCGCCGCGGCCAACAAGATCCGCAGCAAGCCCTACATCTACGGCGGTGGCCACGCCCGCTGGTGGGACCGCGGCTACGACTGCTCGGGCTCGGTCTCCTTCGCCCTCCACGGCGGCAAATTCCTTGAAAGCCCCCTCCCCTCCGGCCCGATGATGAAGTGGGGCGAAGAAGGCGAAGGGCGCTGGATCACCGTCTGGTCGAACGCCGGCCACGCCTACGCCGAAATCGCCGGCTTCCGCTGGGACACCTCCGGCGACAGCGGTGGCGAAACGGGCCCCCGCTGGCACGAAGACCTGCGCGACAACGTCGGTTTCGTCTCGCGCCACCCCGCCGGCTACTAAAGCGCGGTTGATCTAGGAGGGGGTGGGTTGCCTCCTCCGGGAGCACCTCCGCCGCGCTTATCGCCGATAGCTGGCGCCTCTTTCCGAGATGGCGCGGCTCCATGCTGAGTACCCGGAGGAGGCAACCCACCCCCTCCTCCAACAGCGTTTGAAACACGGGTGACGCCAGCGAGCTAACAGGGTCGCGCCGGGTTCGTTCGGGGGCCTAGCTTCCGCTAGACAAAAGCTCACCCCCTCAGATCCGTGGCTCCGTCAAGACAGAGCTTGACGAGCGAGGGCTTGGAACTTCGGCGCGGCTGCTTGGAGGGGGCCTGTGGGGGTCCCCCGGGTACTCAGCATGGAGCCGGCCCGCCCCGGTCCGAGGCGCCAGCCATCCCCATTCTGTTCAGCCGGCGGAGGTGCTCCCGGGGGACCCCCACCGGCCCCCTCCTCCACCCCCCACCGACTCCCTCCCCACCACCCCCATACTCCACCCCGGCTAAGCCTCCCGGGCCACTTTGTCCTTGCTTTCCGCACCGCTCCGGATAACGTCACACGCATAGACGCCTCGGTTCCCGACATACGTCTCTCCGGTCTCACCAAGTACTACGGCGAGGTTGCCGCCGTCGCCGGGATCGACCTGGAGATCGCGCGGGGGGAGTTCTTCACGATGCTGGGCCCCTCGGGCTCGGGCAAGACGACGACGCTGCGGATGGTCGCCGGCTTCGAGGACCCGACCGACGGGACGATCGAGCTGGCCGGCGAGGACGTCAGCGGGGTGCCGCCCTACGGCCGCGCCGTCAACACCGTCTTCCAGGACTACGCCCTCTTCCCGCACATGACCGTCGGCGACAACGTCGCCTACGGGATGAAGGTCGCCAAGGTCGGTAAGGCCGAGCGCCTGCAGCGCAGCGACGATGCGCTGGAGATGGTGCGCCTGCCCGGCTACGCCGACCGCAAGCCAAACGAGCTCTCCGGCGGCCAGCGGCAGCGGGTGGCGCTAGCGCGGGCGATCGTCAACCGGCCGAAGGTGCTGCTCCTCGACGAGCCGCTCGGCGCCCTGGACCTGAAGCTGCGCGAGGAGATGCAGACCGAGCTGAAGTCGATCCAGGGCGAGGTCGGGATCACCTTCGTCTACGTCACCCACGACCAGGACGAGGCGCTGACGATGAGCGACCGGATCGCCGTCTTTAACGGTGGCCGGATCGAGCAGGTGGCCTCGCCGCTGGAGCTCTACGAGCGCCCCGCCAACGAGTTCGTCGCCGGCTTCGTCGGTGTTTCCAACCTGATCGAGCGGGACGGCCGGCGAGTCACCATCCGTCCCGAGAAGATCGAGCTGCTGGCGCCAGGCGCACCGGCCGACGGCCTCCACACGGAGAGCGGTCGCGTCGTCGACGTCGCCTACGCCGGCAGCGTCACCCGCTTCACGATTCAGTTGGACAAAGGGGAGAAGCTCCAGCTGGTCAGACAGAACGTGGAGAGCGCGTCCTCGGGCGCGTTGCCAGGGCAGGGAAACGAGGTCCTAGTCGGGTGGCGTCCCGAGCACGCGGCCGCCGTCGGCGGGAAGTCAACCAAACAGGAGGTAGCACCATGAGCAGAAGGGATGGCAACCCCGCCCGCACGGCGTGGCTCGTCGTTGCCGGCCTGGTCGTATTCATGCTCGCCCTCGCCGGATGTGGCGGCGGCAGCGACTCGACCAGCTCCGGCAGCAGTGATGAAGCGCTGCAGAAGGTCGGCAAGGGAGAGGGCGAAGTCTCGCTGATCTCCTGGGCCGGCTACGTCGAACCGGAATGGAGCAAGCCGTTCGAACAGAAGACCGGCTGCAAGGTCAACAACAAGGAAGCCGGCACCTCTGACGAAATGGTCGAGCTGATGAAAACCGGGCAGTACGACGGCGTCTCGGCTTCGGGCAACGCCAGCGCCCGGCTGGTCGCCGCCGGCCTAGTTGCCCCGGTCAACACTGACCTGGTCTCCAACTACAAGACGGTCTTCGCCGACCTCAAAGACCAGCCGTACAACACCTTTGACGGCGTCAACTACGGCATCCCGCACGGGCGAGGCGCCAACCTGCTGATGTGGAACGGCAACGACGTCAGCCCGGCTCCGGACTCCTGGAACGTGACCATGGATCCCAAAGTCGCGGCCAAGTACAAGGGCAAGATCAGCCAGTACGACGACCCGATGTCGATTGCCGAAGCCGCGGTCTACCTGATGACCCACGAACCCGACCTGGGAATCGAAAACCCCTACGAGTTGAACGAAGATCAGTTCAACGCCGCAGTCGGGCTGCTGGAAGAACAGAAGCCCTACGTCGGCGAATACTGGTCCGAAGCGGCCAAGCAGATCTCCGCCTACGCGGGCGGCGACGTCCAGGTCGGCACCACCTGGCAGTACCAGTACTTCGCGCTGAAGGAAGAAGGCGTGCCGGTCAAGGCCAGCCCGGCGAGCCAGGGCTTCCTACCCAAGGAGGGTGCGACCGGCTGGTCGGACACCTGGATGATCGCCAAGGACGCCAAACATCCCAACTGCATGTACGAGTGGATGAACTGGATCATCGAACCGAAAGTCAACGCCGAGGTCGCCGAATGGTTCGGTGAGGCACCGGCGCAGGAACTCGCCTGCAAGGAGACGGCGAACAAGAACTTCTGCGCCGAATACCACGCCGAAGAACCGGAGTTCTGGAAGCGGGTCTACTACTGGGAGACCCCGCTCGCCGACTGCGGCAACGGCGAAGAAGATTGCAAGGACTACAACGACTGGGTCAAAGCCTGGACCACGATCAAAGGCTGACGCAGGTCTAGTCCATGGCATCTGAAGCGGTCGCGGAGAGGAGGTCGGGCAGCCGCAGGCTGTCCGACCTCCTCCACGGCCGCGAGCGCCTGCAGGTAGGGGCGCTGCTGGCCGGCCCGATGGGCTGGCTGGTGATCGGCTACCTGGGCTCGCTGGCCCTGCTGCTGGTCGCCGCCTTCTGGTCGGTCGACCCGCTGAGCGGGCTGACCGTCAAGGAATTCACCCTCGAAAACTTCGAAGCGCTGGTCAACGAACCGGTCTACCGGACGATCGTTTGGCGAACTGTTCGGACCGCGCTCCTGGTCACGCTCACCGACGCGGTGATCGCCTTCCCGATCGCCTTCTACATGGCCAAGCTGGCGAGCCGGCGCGGCAAAGCGCTGCTGGTAATCGGCATCCTGCTGCCGCTCTGGTCGAGCTACCTGGTCAAGGTCTACGCCTGGCGGACGCTGCTCTCGGCCAACGGGGCGATCAACTGGGCGCTCGAACCGATCGGCCTGCACGGCCCCGGCTACGGCACCACCGCCGTCTGGCTGGTGTTCAGCTACCTCTGGCTGCCGTTCATGATCCTGCCGATCTACGCGGGGCTGGAGCGGATCCCGAACTCGCTGATCAGCGCCTCCGAGGACCTCGGTGCCTCCCCCTTCACCACTTTCCGCCGGGTGATCCTGCCGCTCAGCTTCCCGGCCGTCGTCGCCGGCTCGATCTTCACCTTCTCGCTGACGCTGGGCGACTACATCACCCCACGGCTGGTCTCCAACGACCAGTTCATCGGCAACGTCATCTTCAGCAACATCGCCAACAACCAGCCCTTCGCCGCGGCCCTGGCCTTGATCCCGATCGTGGTGATGATCGCCTACCTGATGGTCGCCCGGAAGCTCGGCGCCTTCGAGCACGTCTAGGGATGGCGCGATGAGACTCTCGAAACGCTCCCAATGGCTGTTGCGGCTCGCCGTCGCGGTCGGCCTCGCCTTCATCTACATCCCGCTGATCGTGATCGGGATCTACGCCTTCAACTCGAGCAAGATCCTCGAGTGGCCGCCGCCGGGCTTCACCACCCACTGGTTCTCGCAGGCGTTCAAGGACGACGCCGCGCGCGAAGCCTTCGTCACCTCGATCAAGGCCGGCGTGATCGCGGCGGCGATCGCCCTGGTGCTGGGCACCCTCGCCGCCCTCGCGGTGGCGCGCCACCGCTTCTTCGGCCGCGAGACCATCTCCTTCCTGGTCATCCTCCCGATCGCCCTGCCCGGGATCGTCACCGGCGTCGCGATCTCCAACACCTTCACCCAGGTCCTCGACGTCCCGCTCAGCCTCTTCACCGTGATCGTCGGGCACGCGACCTTCTGCATCGTCGTCGTCTACAACAACGCCGTCGCCCGCCTGCGCCGCCTCTCCGGCTCCTTCGAGGAGGCCTCGGCCGACCTCGGCGCCCACTCCTGGCAGACCTTCCGCTACGTCACCTTCCCGGGGATGAAAAGCGCCCTGATCGCCGGCGGCCTGCTCGCCTTCGCCCTCTCCTTCGACGAGATCATCGTCACCAACTTCACGATCGGCGCCGGCGAACAGACCCTCCCGATCTGGATCTACTCCAACCTCTTCCGGCCCCACGAACTCCCGATCGTCAACGCCGTCGCCGTGATCGTGATCCTGATCTCGATCATCCCCGTCTACCTGGCCCACCGCCTGGGCGGCGACGAGGGCCCCACCGCCGGCCGCGGCGCGGGCAACATCGACCCCGAGGCAACCGCGGTCCCCTGAACGTCCATCCGACTTGCCTCGTACCTTGCCGAAGCCATGGCAGTTCCCGCCTACATGAACAGCGTTAAAAACGTGCCCGCCATCTTTGCCGCAATTCGAGAGGCAGGGGTCCCCGAAAAATTCACTCACCAATTTCTTAAGCAATTGGGCTTTACCTCCTCTCGCGACCGGGGCGTCATTGCCGTAATGAAGTCGCTGCGGTTCTTGGATGATGCCGGCGCTCCCACCGACAGATATAAGCGCTACCGCGATCCTTCTATTGCCGAAGCCGTCATGGCCGAAGCCATGCGGGATGCCTATAGCGACCTATTCAAAGTCAATGAGAATGCTCAGACCTTGAACACGACGTCCCTCAAGGGGGCCTTTAAAAGAGTTTCTGAGAAAGGGGACGCAGTCTCGGAAAAGATGGCAACGACCTTCAAGGCGCTGGGCTCCCTTGCCGACTGGAGTTCCTCGGGCGCAGCGAGCGCCACGCAACCAGGCTCTGACGAAGGCGAAACCCTGGATGTGCTGCCCTCGTCCCCTGAGACTCCGCCGGAGCCATCGAGATCAGGACTGTCTTTTGGAGGAAGTCTCCGACACGACATCCATGTCCATCTGCCTGTGTCAACTGAAGTGAAGGTCTACGATGCGATCTTCCGGAGCCTGAAGGAGCACTTTGGCTGACTCCTCAGCTGCCAACGGGGTACAGGCTTTTCTCTTTCGCGCCGCAGCAGTGAATACCCGAGTAGAGGAGATGGAAGACACCGGGCAATTGCTGGCTCCTACTGGACCCTCGGCATCCGTAGACGGAGGCCCCACGTCTGACTTCAGCTTCTCTATTCAGCTCGACGCCAAGCGTATGGCGAAGGTCTATGAACTGCTGTTCTGCTTTGAGAATTCCGTTAGAGAGCTCATCGAGGAACGCCTAAAAGAGGGATTCAGCGTAGAGACGTGGTGGAACGAGGGCGTGCCAGATGAGATCAGAGCGCGAGCCGACAAACTGAAACTTCGAGAAAGAAAGACCCCATGGCACGGCCCTCGCGGAGGAACGATGCTTGCCTTCGTTGATTTCCCCGTGCTGGCTCAAATCATTACCGACCGATGGGGATACTTCGAGGATCTTTTGGGACAGCCGGAGTGGGTCAGCCACCTTTTCGACGAGATGAATCAAAGCCGGCGTGCGATAGCTCATACGGGCGTTCTGAGCCAATTTGACATGGAGCGAATGGAGCTCCGGGTGCGCGATTGGCTGCGAATCGTAGGCTGAACTGCTACTGCGTTAGCTGAGGTCGAACTGGGAGAAAGTATGAGCTGCAATGGCCCCTAGGCAAGCTCATTAGCTACGGAGAGCCCTCGCGTTTCCGCAGCAGCTCCCGGATCTTTCCGATCAACAGCTGGTGGAGATCGAACTGCCAGTAGGTGACGAAGCGCTCGGCCAGGACCCGCATCTCGTTCTGGTCGAGGCGACCGAGCGGGCTGCCGAGGTCGACTGCGCTGCGATGGACGCGGATCGGGGCGCTGACCATCGCGGCGAACTCTTCATCCAACTCCGGGAACCGCTCGGCTTTGAGATGGAACAGACCCGCCTCACGCTGTTCCCGGACGTGCTGGGCCTCGTCGTCGGCGAGCCTGTCCAGGCCGATCAGGCGCAGGCCGAAGAGATCGCCGGTGCGTGGGTCCACTTGGTCCGACAGCAACAGGACCGGGCGGGCCTTGGCCTCGACCACGAAGCGCAGCTCCGCACCGTCGCCGCCCTTTCGCAAGCCGTCGACGACCGTCTTCGCGTCCGGGGCCTCGACCGGCGGCCTGTCCTTGACGAACACCTGGAACGGCGCCTGAGGCGTGCTCGGCACAACGGCCCAGAACACCTCACCGGGAGCCGGGGTCAAAGGCCCAGCAGGCTGCGGACAGCCGCCTCGTCTTCGATCGTCTCGCCCTCTCGCCCCTCGGCGATCTGGTGCGCCTTCGCTCCCAGCTCGGTCAGCTCGAATCCGACCGGCCGCGCCGCATCCTCCAAGAGCCGAGCCCGATTCTGCAGCTCGGCGAAGTCATCCGGGTGCAGGATCACCGCCTTGACGCTGTCAGCGCTGTAGCGCTCGACGAGATAGGCGGTCCCCACCTCAGGCTTGGGCACCCGCACGTCATTGCCCGACAGAGAAACGCTCTTCAGGTCCACGCCCGCAACCTAACCCCCATCCCGGACGACCCGAAGCAGAGTCGTACGACACTGGAGGTAGAGGACCGCTCAGCGGGGCGGCGGGAAATTGCGCGGATCCGGCTTGGCCTCGTCCCGTTCGACGAACCGTTCAAAACCGATCGCCCCAAGCACGCGACCCCCAAGCTCAACCAGCAATTCAAAGAACGCCCCGATCACCGACCCAGCCTAACCCCACCCAAGCGGCGTTCGTCCTTTCACCCCCTATAGCCCCACAAAGGACGAACGCGCTGTTGAGAAAGTGTCCCGGAAGAGTAGAGAGGGGCCGGTGGGGGGTGACTGGGTACTCAGCATGGAGCCGCGCCGAAGCGGCTCGAGGCGACAGCTATCCCCGACTCCCGCGGCGGAGGTGCTCCCAGGCACCCCCCACCGGCCCCTCTCCCCCGCTAAAGCGGGATATTGCCGTGCTTGCGCTTCGGCTGATCGACGCGCTTGGTCTGCAGCATCCGCAGCGCCCGGATCAGCTTCGGGCGGGTCTGGCGGGGCTCGATGACGTCGTCGATGTAGCCGCGCTCCGCCGCCGAGTAGGGGTTCGCGAAGTGGGCTTTGTAGTCGTCGATCAGTTTCTGGCGGCGCTCGTCGGGGGTCGGCGAGTTGGCGATGTCTTTGCGGTAGATGATGTTGACGGCGCCCTCGGGGCCCATCACCGCGACCTCGGCCGTCGGCCAGGCGACGTTGTAGTCGGCCAACATGTGCTTGGAGTTCATGACGTCGTAGGCGCCGCCGTAGGCCTTGCGGGTGACGACGGTGAGCTTCGGCACGGTCGCCTCGGTGAAGGCGTAGAGCAGCTTGGCGCCGTGGCGGATGATCCCGTTCCACTCCTGGTCGGTGCCGGGGAGGAAGCCCGGCACGTCGGTGAACGTGAGGATCGGGATGTTGTAGCAATCGCAGGTCCGCACGAAGCGGGCCGCCTTCTCGGAGGCCTCGATGTCCAGCACGCCGGCGAGGAACGCGGGTTGGTTGCCGACGATCCCAACCGGATAGCCGTCGAGGCGGGAGAAGCCGCAGACGATGTTTTTCGCGAAGTGCTCGTGGACCTCGAAGAACTCCTCGTCGTCGACGACCCGGGCGATCACGTCGCGCATGTCGTAGGGCTTCTGCGGGTCGTTGGGGACGAGGGTGTCGAGCTCGGTGTCTTCGCGCTCGGGGTCGTCGCCGGGCTCGAACCGCGGCGGCGCCTCGAGGTTGTTCGAGGGCAGGAAGCTCATCAGGTAGCGGACGTCCTCGAGGCAGCTCTCCTCGTCCTCGGAGGCGAAATGGGCGACGCCCGACTTCGAGTTGTGGCTCATCGCGCCGCCGAGCTCCTCGAACTCGACTTCCTCGCCGGTCACGGTTTTGATCACTTCCGGGCCGGTGATGAACATGTGCGAGGTCTCTTTGACCATGAAGATGAAGTCGGTCATCGCCGGCGAGTAGACCGCGCCCCCGGCGCAAGGGCCCATGATCACGCTGATCTGGGGGATGACGCCGGAGCACTGGACGTTGCGGACGAAGACGTCGCCGTAGGCGCCGAGCGAGACGACGCCCTCCTGGATCCGAGCGCCGCCGGAGTCGTTGATACCGATCACCGGCGCCCCGACCTGGGCGGCCAGGTCCATGACCTTGCACATCTTCTCCGACATCACCTCGCCGAGGCTGCCGCCGAAGACGGTGAAGTCCTGGCTGAAGACGAACACGGTACGGCCCTCGATCGTGCCGTGCCCGGTGACGACGGCGTCGCCCCAGGGCCGGTTTTTCTGCATCTCGAAGTCGTAGGTGCGGTGGCGGACGAAGGTGTCGAGCTCCTCGAAGGAGCCAGGATCGAGCAGCTTCTCGATCCGCTCACGGGCGGTCATCTTGCCCTTCGCGTGCTGCTTCTCGACCGCCGCCTCGGAGGCCGAATGGATCGCGGCCTCGCGCAGCTCGCGCAGGTAGGCGAGCTTCTCGTCGTGGGTTTCGGGGTTCCTCTCGCGCATCGGCCGCGGAAGTCTATTTAGGCCGCGTTTTCGGTGCCCTCAGACAGACGAAGGGCCCGCCGGAGCGGGCCCTTCGATTCCACGATGCGGGGGTGAGGCTATCTAGAGTTCCGCGCAGACCGCGTACGCCACGATCTGCCAGTTGCCCAGCTCTTCTGCGAACTCGCGGCCGGTAGCGATCCAGCCGGTGCGAGCATTGTTCGAGGCGACCGCTGGGTAGGTCCCACCGATCACGGCTTTGACGGAGGCCGGAGAGTTGATCCGGGCGCCGCCGCCGATCGCTTCCTTGCCGGTCGGGCAAGTGGCGGTGATGCTCTTTTCGTCTTCGGAGTTGTTGGGGCTGGTTTCCGTCACGTAGGTGATGTTCTTGATCAGCTGCTTCCAGACCGCGGTCGAGATCTTCGCCGAGGTGATCGCTTCGTTGTCGATCTTGCCGGTGCCGACCGATTCCGGGCCGAGCTTGGCTTCGGTCACGGCTTTCTTCGCCAGGGCAGCGCCGGTGACTGCTTCCTTGGCGATCTTCGAGCTGGTCACGGCACCCGCTCCGAGGTCGGCGTTGACGACGCCGCCGTTCTTGATTTTCCCGGAGGTGACCGCCTGGGTCTTGATTTTCGCGTTGGTCACGGCCTGCTTGGCGATGTTGACGGCCTTGACCTGGTTCGGTTTCAGTTTGACGGCCGCGTACGCGGTGCCGCCGAGGGCGATGAAGAGGGCCATGCAGGACAAGACGTTGGCCACCGAGAGGTGCCGTTTCAGATTGGTCACTAGTTGGACTCGCTTTCCGGGCCGGCCCCAGCCGACCTTCGTTGGATGGATTTCAAAAGCTCGTTTGGTTCAGACGAACGGGCGCCGCTGCGGCTCCGCCAGGCGGTCGAGGACTGCTTCGAGGTCGGCCTCGACCAAGCCGGTGTCCTCCGCGGCGCGGATCTCGACTCGGGTGCCGAAGCCCTTCTCGGCCATCGTCACCTCGACCCCCTCGACCTCGCGGATCAGCTCGGCCAGCTCGGGCTCGGACTTCATCAGCGTCCTCGATACCTCGATCATCGGCACCGGCTTCCACCAGCCAGGCGTCGTTCCTCCCCGGCGGGCGGAATGGGAGAGACCGTTCAGAGGGCGGTTGGCGACTTGTAGGCGCTATAGCGCCCAGAATTCGCCAACCGTGCCTAGAAGAAGGCGCCGCCCTTGTATTCGCCGAAGACCTCGCGCATCGCGCCGCAAACCTCGCCGATCGAGGCGTTGGCTTTGAGCGCGGCGCGGATCGGGTGCAGGAGGTTGCCCTCGCCGCGGGCGACGTCGCGCAGGGAGTTGAGCTTGGCGTCGACTTCGGCCTGGTCGCGGTTCTGCTTGAAGGCCGCCAGGCGCGCCAGCTGGCGCTGCTCGGCCTCGGGGTCGACCTTGAGGATGTCGACGTCGTCGACCTGGTCGGTGACGAACTTGTTGACGCCGACGATCACGTCCTGGCCGCTCTTGTAGCGCTCGTGGTAGCTGAGCGCGGACTCCTCGATCTCCCGCTGCATGAACTCCAGCGCCTCGACCGAGCCGCCGAGCTCTTCGACCTTCTCCATCAGCTCCTTGGCACGCAGTTCGATCTCGTCGGTCAGCGACTCGACGAAGTAGGAGCCGGCGAAGGGGTCGACGGTGTCGGCGGCGCCGGACTCGTACGCAATCACCTGCTGGGTGCGCAGCGCGATCCGGGCCGAGCGCTCGGTCGGCAGCGCCAGGGCCTCGTCGAAACCGTTGGTGTGGAGCGACTGGGTGCCGCCGCAGACGGCGGCGAAGCCCTGCAGGGCGACGCGGATGATGTTCACCTCGGGCTGCTGGGCCTGCAGCGTCACGCCGCCGGTCTGGGTGTGGAAGCGGATCTGCATCGATTTCGGGTTCTCGGCCCCGAACCGGTCCTTGACGATCTCGGCCCACATCCGCCGCACCGCGCGGAACTTGGCGATCTCCTGGAAGACGTTGTTGTGGCCGTTGAAGAAGAAGGCGAGCCGGGGGGCGAACTCGTCGATCTTCAGGCCCCGCTCCAGCGCCGCTTCGACGTAGGCGATCGCGTTGGAGAGGGTGAAGGCGACCTCCTGCACGGCCGAGCAGCCCTTCTCGCGGATGTGGTACCCGGAGATCGAAATCGTGTTCCATTTCGGCACGTTTTCGTGGCAGTACTCGAAGATGTCGGTCGTCAGCCGCATCGTCGGCTCGGCGGGATAGATGTAGTTGCCGCGCGCCATGTACTCCTTCAGCACGTCGTTCTGGACCGTGCCGCGGAGCTTCTCGGAGGGGACGCCCTGTTCCTCGCCGACCAGCTCGTAGAGCAGCAGCAGGATCGCCGCCGGGGCGTTGATCGTCATCGAGGTGGAGACGCCGTCGAGCGGGATCTGGTCGAAGCAGATCCGCATGTCCTCGATCGTGTCGATCGGCACACCGGTGCGGCCGACCTCGCCATGGCAGAGCGGGTCGTCGGAGTCGCGGCCGAGCTGGGTCGGCAGGTCGAAGGCCATCGAGAGGCCGGTCGAGCCGTGCTCGATTAGGTAGCGGTAGCGCTCGTTGGTGTCCTCCGGCGAGGCGAAGCCGGCGTACTGGCGCATCGTCCAGAGCCGGTCGCGGTACATCCGCTCATGGATTCCGCGGGTGAAGGGCGGCTGGCCCGGCTCGCCGAGGCGCTCCTCGAGGCCGGGAGCGACGTCGCCCTCGTCGTAGAGGGGTTCGATCTCGATCCCGGAGTCGGTGAAGACGCGCTCGTCGTCGGGCCCGACCAGGGGCGCGATCGTGCGGTGGGCCTCCTGGGACCCGGATCCGTCGCTGGCAGCCATCGCCCTGGAGGATATTGAGGCGGGCGCCTGCGGCGCTTCCTCACGCGGATTGCCGGGCCGGCACCGGAACAACGGTCCCTTTGCAGGGTTGTAAATGACAGCGATGCAGGATTAACCTGTTCAGACAAGTCAACTCGCCGTAAGTCGCCTATGGGACAGCAGGGGGCGGCAGCAACGGAGGACACACATATGACTGAAGCAACCCAGCCGCGTATGGCTCGGGGGACGAAACTGCCGTTGGCGGTTCTCGCGGCTGCGCTGTTCGCGCTGCTGGCGTTCGCTCCCTTCGCCTCTGCGACGCCGGACCCGGTCGCAAGCGGAACCACCACCGTCACCCTCAACAAGGGTTGGACCAACTACCTGAAGACCTTCGGGATCAAGATCCAGAAGGTCGGCAACACGAAGGTGAAGGGGACCAAGGTCACCTTCAAGGTCAGCGGTGGCTCGATGGACCCGACTAACGGCCTCGGGACCCTCAACCTCGGCGGCGGCCTCAAGTTCAAGGCCGGTAAGAAGAGCGCGACCGTCAAGGGCATGGTGCTCGACACCGGCAAAAACGTCCTCACCGCCAAGGTCTCGGGCAAGAAGGTCAAGCTCGCCAAGCTGAGCGGGCTGAGCTACAGCCGCAACGGCTTCGGCGTCAACGTCAAGCTGAAGAAGATGAAGCTGCAGAGCGCTGGCGCAAAGCAGCTGAACAAGAAGACGGGCTACGCCAAGGGCAAGCCGAAGCCGTTCCTCGCCGGCAAGAACATCGGTAAGTCGAGCTCCGAGAGCCAGCCCGCCACGGTGGCGATCGTCGCCGGCGGCAACGTCGACTTCAACGCCGACCAAGGTCTGCTGCTGAAGCTGAAAGACGTCGAAACCACTGCCTCGGTGATCGCCCCGACCACCGAAAAAGGTCTCGGCAACTACCAGCTCCCAATCACCGGGGGAACGATCAGCCCGACCGCGACCGCCGGGCAGGTTCAGACCGCCGGTGGCCTGCTGCTGACGCAGAAACTGGACAAAGGCGACGGGTCGTTCCTCGAAACCGAAATCACGCTCGGGAACATGTGGCTCGACCTGTCGGCGAAGACGGTGACGGTCGAAGTGGTGGCCAAATCTAACGCCAGCTCCGCCCTCAACCTGGGCAACCTGGGACGCAGCTCGATCGCGGACCTGACGATCAGCGGTGTGACCGCCGATCCGGCGGCCCGCACGGTCAGCGTCAGCTCCTCTGCGGTGCTGCAGCCGATCTCGGCTGAAGTGCTCGAGGGCTTCGTCAAGGTCTACCAGGCCTACTACGAAGCGGTCTTCTGCGCCGTAGCAGCGCCGGAACAATGCAAATCGGCAAACCCGGATCAGCAGGCAGCCGAAAAAGCAGCCGCCAAAGAAGCAGCGGAGAAAAAAGTCGAGAAAGACCACATCACTGCCGGCAACCCGCTGGGCACCTTCTCTTTCACCGCCCAGACCCAGTAGTTCACGAAGCTCGCTGCATCGCGAGAAGGGGCGGCCTCCGGGCCGCCCCTTTTTTGTCGAGACCGCAAAAACCCGTATACAGCCCCGGTTTTTGCGGTTTCGCGGGAAGCAGCTAGTCGCCGGCGCCGACGAGGCGCTCGACGCCGCTCTGGTCGATCGTCCGGCGCAGGCCCTCGGCCAGCTCGACCGTTGGCTCCCAGCCGAGCAGGTCGCGGGCGCGGCCGATGTCCGGGCGGCGCTGCTTGGGATCGTCGGTGGGAAGCGCCTCGTAGACGATCTCCGAGCGGGAGTCGGTCAGCTCGACCACCTTCTTCGCCAGCTCCAGCAGCGTGAACTCGTTCGGGTTGCCGATGTTCACCGGCGAGTGGACGTCCGACTCGGCGAGGCGGACGATGCCGTCGATCAGGTCGTCGACGTAACAGAAGCTGCGGGTCTGGCTGCCGTCGCCGAAAACGGTCAGCGGCCGGTCCTGGAGCGCCTGGCGCAGGAAGGTCGGGATCGCCCGGCCGTCGTGCGCGCGCATCCGCGGGCCGTAGGTGTTGAAGATGCGGACGATCGCCGTGTCGACGCCCTGCTGGCGGTGGTAGGCCATCGTCAGCGCCTCGGCGTAGCGCTTCGCCTCGTCGTAGACGCCGCGCGGCCCGATCGGGTTGACGTGGCCCCAGTAGTCCTCTTTCTGGGGATGGACCTCGGGATCGCCGTAGACCTCGCTGGTCGAGGCGATCAGGAAGCGGGCGCGCTTCCACTTCGCCACCCCGAGCATGTGGTGGGTGCCGTGGGAGCCGACTTTGAGCGTGTGCAGCGGCAGCCGCAAGTAGTCGATCGGGCTCGCCGGCGAGGCGAGGTGGTAGACGAAGTCGACGTCCTCGGGAATCTCGACGTAGTTGGTGATGTCGACGTGGCGGAAGTCGAACGCATCGTCACGGATGTGTTCGATGTTCTCCAGCGACCCGGTCTCGAGGTTGTCGAGGCAGATCACGCGGTGCCCGTCGCCGAGCAGCCGTTCGCAGAGATGGGATCCGAGGAATCCGGCGCCGCCGGTGACTACGCAAGTGCTCATCGGGCGATCCTATCGACCCCGGAGCGGCCTGGACGTTCCTCGGAACCACTCTGCAATTTCCGACCTTCTCTGCTGGGGCATCCGTCCAGATGGGGGGAGAGACATACCCCGTTCGTACCTACCGTTGCCAGTGTCCGACACGGAAACTCAACGCAGCAGGGGGACGAACGCGGTGAAGACTGTCGATGCGCAGGGGGCCGGCCCGCGGCTGGGGCCGGGCGACGACGCCGCCCGCAAGCGGATCGCCACGGAGGTCTACTCGCGGAACGAGGCGACTCTGCGACGCACCGCGCGCCGCTTCTCGATCTGTGAGGACGACGCCGAAGAAGCCCTCCAGCGCGGGCTCGAGATCCTCCTCCGCAAAGCCCCGACCGAAGACCCGCGAGAGCTGATCAAGTGGATGCAGACGGTCGTCCGCCATGAGGCGCTGGCGGTGCGCCGCGAGCGCGAGCGCACCCTCGCCGGCCCCGCCGCCCGGCGGGAGCCCGAGTCCGAAGACTGGGTCGCGCTGCTTCCCTCCAGCGCCGACGGGCCGGCGGAGCGGGTCGAGCGGCGGGAAACGGTGGCCCGCAGCCGCGAGGCACTGCAGGCCCTGAAACCGCAGGAGCTGCGGGCGCTGACGCTGCTGGCCGAGGGCTACTCCTACGCCGAGATCGGCGAGCTCACTGGCTACAGCCAGACCAAAGTCAACCGCTGCGTGGCCGAGGGGCGCGAGCGGTTCCGCAAGCTGATCGCGCGCGGCGAGGACGGCGGCCGCTGCGTGGAGATGCAGCCACTGCTCTCGGCCTTCTGCGACGGCGAGGCGAAGCCCGAGCAGGTGGCCGAGCTGCGGGAGCACCTGCGAGCCTGCGCCCGCTGCCGGGCGACGCTGCGGGCTTACCGGGCGGCGCCCGCGGCGGCCGCCGCCCTGGCCCCGGCACTGCCCCTTCACAGCGGGCTGTGGGACCGGGCGCGGGATGCCCTCGACGACCTGCTCAGGCGCTTCGGCGCGGGCGAGGCCGGAGGCGGTGCCCCGCAGCTGGTCGCGAATGGCGGCCTAGGCAGCGCCGCAACCGCGGCGAAGATCGCCGTCGCCTGCATCGGGGCAGCGGGAGGCGCGGCCTGCATCGCCGGGGGTGTCGTCCCCAACCCGATCGGCTCGGGTGACGCACGCGACCGGCCCCAGGTCGAGCGGCGGCTTTCCGAGCTGCCGGCGCCGGCCGGCCCGCAACCGCAGGCCGAACCCGAAGCCGCCCCGAAGCCGGAGCCGGAAACGCACCGCGAGCCCAAGCCCGCCCCCGAGCCGGCGAGCGAGGAAGAGCCCGCGCTGGCCGAACCGGCCCCGGTCGAAAGCGAAGGCGAAGCGGCCGAATACGTTCCACCGGCGCCGGAACCGGTGGCCGAACCGGCTCCCGTCGCCAGCTCGGGCGGGGGCAGCCCCGCCGGGGAGTTCGGTCCGTGAGCGGCGGCCGCCCGCTGCCTGCTGTCACGGTCCTCGCGGCTGCGCTGGCCCTGCTCCTCATGGTCCCCTGCCAGTCGCCCGCAGCCGCAGGCTGGCAACCCTCGAGCTCGTTCAAGATCAACGCGACCCAGGTGCCCGGCTACCCGCCCGGCGGCAAGTGGGCCAGGTATCAACTGCTCGACGATGCGGGAAACCCCGTATGGGGAGTTTTTGAGCGACCCGCCGATGACCCCTTCAACTACTTCGCTGTGCCGCTGGTCCCGGGCGCCTACAAACTCGAAGCCTGGGTCGTCGACGCCGCCGGAACGGAGCTGACCCGGGCCAGCACGATGCTCCGCTTCGACGACGTCGCCCCCACCGCCCCGACGGCGACGGCGCCCGGGGGTTGGCTGCAGGGAGAAGAGGTGGCGATGCTCGATCTCCAGGCCCCCGCCGCGCCGCTGCCGATCTCCGGCTTGCAGGGCTACGCGGTCTCGCTCGACCGCGGCACCGGCGGGCACCCCTGCGCCTCGCCCACGCTCTGCACCGAAGCGGAGACCGATTTCGCTGCGGAGGAAGGCACCGACCCGGTCGCGCTCGGAACTCTGCCTCAGGGCACCAACTACGTCCGCGTCGTCGCCGTCTCCGGCGCCGGCGTCCCCTCTTCCCTGAGCACCGCCACTGTCCGGGTCGACGCCACGGCGCCGCAGCTGACTCTGTCGGCGGGCAAAGACGGCTGGAGCAACCGTCCGGTCCTGGTCCACGCGCACGCCACCGATCCGCTTTCCGGAATGGCGGCGGCCGGAACCGGTGGGCCGGTCACCGCGATCTCGATCGACGGGAGCGCCGCAACGACGACCCCCGGCGACACGGCGGCCGCCTGGGTGGGCGGCAGCGGTGCCCATCGGATCGACGCCTTCGCCCGTGATGCCGCCGGCAACGTTGGACTCGATTCAGGGGGGCCCGACTCCCCTGGCGTCATCGCCCGCATCGACGAAGAACCGCCGCAGGTCGCTTTCACCAACGCTCAGGATCCAGCCGATCCCGAGCGGATCGAGGCAGCGATCAACGACCACCTCTCCGGGCCGGGCGCCGGCGCCGGCACGATTGCGGTCCGGCCCGCCGGGACGCGTGCTCCCTTCGAGGAGCTGCCGACCCACGTCGCGGCTGGGCAGCTGATCGCCCACTGGGATTCGGACTCCTACCCGGCCGGCAAGTATGAGTTCCTCGCGACCGGCTACGACGCCGCTGGCAATCCCGCGACCGGAGCCGACCGCGCCAACGGCAGCCGGATGTTCCTCGTCAACCCGTTGAAGACGCCGGTCCTGCTGACGACCGGACTCTCGAAGGGGCGCTTCGGCGGGCGCCTGCTCCGGGTCGGGGGAGGTGGGCTGGCGGGGCAGCGGGTCGTCGTCGTCGAGACCTTCGCCGCCGGCGCCGTGCCCGCGCGCCGCACGACCGTCCAGACGACCGGCGCCGGCGGCGCCTTCTCGCTGCAGCTGCAGCCGGGGCCGAGCCGCGACGTGTCCGCAATCTTTCCCGGCACCCCCACCCTGACCAGGAGCAGCGGGGAGAGCGCCCATCTGGGTCTCGCCACCGGGATTCGCCTAAGCGCCTCCAGCGCGACGGCGGCCGTAGGCGGGAAGCCGGTGGTGTTCAGCGGCAGCGTCCGCGCCTACGGCGCCAGGCCGGCGGTGCGCGGCCTGCCGGTGGAGCTGCAGTTCAGCTACCCCGGCAGCGGCTGGCGCAGCTTCCGCACGATCGTGGCCAACGGGCGCGGCCGCTTCCGCTACGCCTACCGGTTCAGCGACGACGACAGCCGCGGGGTGCGCTTCAAGTTCCGCGCCCACGTAAAAGGCCGCGAGGGCTGGCCCTATGAGCCAGGCACCTCACGGCCTGTGACCGTCACCGGCAGGTGACGGGACTGATCGGCGCTTCTTAGCGCAGGGAGGTCAGCTGGCTGCTGACGGTGCCGACGACGCCCGTGGCGCTCTCGACGACGCCCTGGGTGCGCGAGACCTGCTCGTCGATCGCCTTGCGGACGCGCGACTCGACCTCGTTGCGGTTGCGCTTGATCGTGGTCTCGACCTCGCGGCGGCGGTTGCGGGCCTCGCGCTCGACCTGGTTACGGGTCTTGCGGGCCTCGGTGATCGCCTTGCGGCGGGCGGTGCTGCCGCGGCGCTCGGTCCGTTTCAGGGATTTGCGCAGGTTGCTGCGGTAGCTCTTGATCTGGCGCTCGGCCTTGCTGCGGTCGGTCCAGGGCTCAACCAGCTCGGAAACCCGGTCGCTGACGGCGAGGACGGCGCCGACGGGGACGTCGACAGCGGTCTCGACCACGGTCTGGACCTGGTTTTTCTCGGCGACCGCGACCTTGGTGGCGGCGCGTTTCGAAGCTTTGGCGGTTTTGGCCGCCGATTTTTTTGCTTCGGTGGTGGCGCGTTTGGCCTGCGTTTTGTTTTTGCTGCCGTTGCTTTTGTTCTCAGCCATGCGAAGAAAACACCTCTTCAGTTTCGTATTGGGGGCTTGGGGAGCGCCCGAGTGTAACGAACATAGGTTCGTAGGAACAGGTGTTTGTAAACCGCCTGCTGAGAAGGGTTACGCGGTCTTCGCCAACTGGGCGGCGCGGACGATCGCCAGCCCCGCCTCGCCGTTGGCAGCGGCCATCGGGTAGCGGGCGTCGAGGTCGAGTGTCGCCTCGGCGAGCTCGCCAGAACCGAAGGCGACGGCGCCGCCGGCCTCGCGGACGACCAGCTGCGCGGCGGCGGCGTCGACCGAGCGGCAGGAGCGGAGGCTGAGCATCGCGTCGAGGCGTCCGGCCCCGACGTAGGCGGCGGAGATCGCGATCGCGCCAACGACCCGCAGGCGGAAGACCTTGCCGGCGAGGGATTCGAAGGCCGGCATCGCCCACTCCGGCTCGGCCGACTCGACCCCGACGACTTCGAGCCGCTCGGCCTCGGCCGAGACCCGCACCGGCCTGCCGTCCAGCTCCGCCCCCTGCCCGCGGCGGGCGAGGAACTCCTCGTCGGCGCCGAAGTCGTGGACGAAGCCGAGCTCGACGTCGGCCATCGAGGGGCCGGAGGCGACAGCGATCGAGACAGCGAAGGAAGGCAGGGTGCGGCGGGCGTTGAGCGAGCCGTCGATCGGGTCGATCACGACCCGGTGCTCGCCGCCGGAGTTGAAGGTGACTTCGCCGCGCTCCTCGGAGATGGCGACGAAGGAGGCTCCCTCGGCGGCGAGCTTGTCGAGCTCGGCGAAGACGACGTCCTCGCATTCGCGGTCGATCACCAGGGTGCGGTCGCCGCCCTCGCCGACCCCCTCGTAGACGGTGCGCTCCTCGCTGGTCCGGGCGCGTTCGAAGATCGGGCGCTGGGCGGCGACGATGCGGCGGCAGATCGCAGGCCAGTCGGCGGAGAGGAGGTCCATCGGCGGCATGCTAGAGGTCGCATCCCTACGCCGGCCAAGCGCTAGTTTGGGGGCGATGCCCGAGGGCCATCCAGCCATCGACACCGCCGATACGGCGCGCGAGCGCGCGATCGGGCACGAGGCGGGGCCGCTGCTGATCGCCGGCGCCCCCGGCACCGGCAAGACCGAGCTGCTGGCGCGGCGCCTCGGACGCCTCGCCGCCACAGGGACCCGGCCCGAGAGCGTGCTGACGATCGCCTCCCGCCAGGCGACCGCCGGCCGCCTGCGCGAACGCTGCGAGGCGCTGCTCGAGGGGTCCTTCGAGGAGCTCTGGATCGGCAGCTGGGACGCGATCGGCGAGCGCCTCCTGCGTGAGCACTCCGAGGAGGCCGGGCTCGAACCCTTCTTCGACGTGCTCGGCCGGGCGGAGCGGCTGGCGATGCTGCTCGACCGCCTCGACCGCCTGCCCCTGCGCCGGCACGAGATCCGCGGCAACCCGGCCGGGCTGCTGGCACGGTTGCTGGCGCGGATCGACGGCCTCAAGGCCGAACGGGTCGGCCCCACCACCCTCTCCGAGCGGGCCCAGGCCGAGGCCTCGGCGGCGGTCGACGAGGCCGGCCGAGAGGCGGCGCGGCGCGAGCTCGAGTTCGCCGAGCTCTACGCCACCCACGACCGCGTCCTCTCCGAGTCGGGCAGCCTCGATCGCGGCGACGTCTTCCTCGCCCTCGACTGCCTTTTGATCGAGCGCCCCGACGTGCGCCGGCGGATCGCCGAGCGCTTCGGCCAGGTGATGGTCGACGAGCTGGAGGAGACGACGCCGGCCCAGCGGGCGGTGCTGGAGTCGCTCGCCGGCGAGGACCCCAACCAGGTCGTCGCCCTGGAGATCGACGCCGGCGAGGGCAGCGCCGCGGCGGAGGCCTGGTTCGACGCGGTCCACCCGGGCGGCGAGCGGATCCTGCTCGAGGACCGCTTCCGCGATCCCAAGCTCGGCTTCTGGCGCTGCACGAACGAGCGCGCGCAGGCGCAGGCGGTGGCGCGGGCCGTCGAGCACCTCGTCGCCTCCGGCACCGCCGCGGAAGAGATCTGCGTCCTGGTCGACGACCCCGCCAAGCAGGGCGGCGCCGTCGCGGCGGCGATGGAAGAGCGGGGCATCCCCTTTCACCTCTCCGGGCCGACGGCGCTCTTCCAGCGGCCGGAGGTGCGGGACGCGATCGCCTGGCTGCGGGTGCTCGCCGACCCCGACGACTCCCCCGCCGCGGCGCGGGCGCTGACCCGGCCGCCGGTCGAGCTGCGCTCGGGGGACCTGGCGCGGCTGACGACGATCGCCCGGCGCCGCAAGCAGGACATGGTCGCCGCCTGCGAGGCGGCCCTCGACAGCCCCCAGTTCCAGCCTGAGGCCCGCGAGCGGATCGGCACCTTCCTGCGGCTCTACAACGCCGCGGCGGCGGTGATGGAGGAACGGCGGGCGGACGTCTTCGTGCGGCGGCTGATCGAGCAGGTTGGCCTGCGGCGCCAGCGGCTCTTCGCCGCCCAGCCCGAGGTCGCCCAGCGGCTGCTCGGCCTCTCGCGGCTGGCGGAGCTGGCGACCGCGTGCACCCGGCGCGAACCGCACGGCTTGACCCGCGCCTTCGTCGCCTACCTGAGCGCGGTCGCCGAGGCCGGCACCGGCGACGAGGACGCCGAGCAGCCGCGCTCGCCCGGCGCCGTCAACGGGATGGCGGCCGGCGCGGTGAAGGGGCTCGGCTTCGACCACGTCTTCGTCCTCGACCTCGAGGAGGGCGAGTGGGAGCGAATCGGCTGGCCGGCGCGCAGCGGCCTCGTCCTCTCGCGGCTGACCCGCGGCGCCGGCGGCGAAGCGGCCCGGCCCTCGCGCTTCTACGAGCGGGCGCTGGAGGCGGCCGCCGCCGATGGCGCGACCGAGGAGCTGCACGAGGAGGAGATGTTCGGCCCCGCCGAGGGGCTGCACGCCACCTACCGCGCCCTGCGCGAGCAGGTGCTGGAGGCCTCCTGGCGGGCTGGGCGGGAGCTCTCGGAGCCACGCCTGGACACGGCGATCGACGTCAACCGGGCGATCGCCCGCTACCTCGAGCTGCTGAAGCTGGCGGCGCTGGCGCAGCGGCCCGGCGACGAGCCGACGGCGGAGGCGATCGAGGCGGTCAACGGCCTCCTGCGGCAGGTGGCGACGCCCGAGCAGCAGGCCGAGCTCGACGCCTCATCGCTCGACGCCTACCTGCTCGACTCCGAGCGCGAGCGCGGCCGCCGGCTGGATCTGGTCGCCGCCCGCGAGGAGCCCTCGCTGGCGGCCTTCCTGCCGCGCCGCGGCGACGGCAAGCTCAGCCTCTCCGCCTCCGACCTCTCGCTCTACCTCACCTGCCCGCTGAAGTACAAGTTCGCCCGCGTCTTCGGGATCCCGCAGGAGCCGACGATCAACCAGCGCTTCGGGATCCTCTTCCACAACGTCCTCGAGCGCTTCCACAAGGAACCGCCCGAGAACCCCGAGGAAGGGCTGCGGGTGCTGAACCGGCTGTTCGAGGCCGGCTGGCGGCGGACCGGATTCGGCTCGACCGACGACGAGCTGCAGTTCCGCGACCGAGCGCGCGAGGCCCTGCGCCTCTACTGGGAAAACGAGCGCGAGTCCGAAGGCGAACCCGTCTGGCTGGAGAAAAAGTTCGACTTCAAGGTCGGCGACCACCACGTCCGCGGCCGCGTCGACCGCGTCGACCGCCTGCCCGACGGCGACTACGAGCTGATCGACTACAAGACCGGCGAGCGCAAGAGCGAGGAGGACCTCGACGACGACCTGCAGCTGGCGCTCTACCGGATGGCCGCCCGCGAGGCCTGGGGCATCGAGTCCAGCACCGGCAGCTACTACTACGTGCTCGACGGCGACAAGGTCGTCGCCCCGACCAAGCCCGACGACGCCGAGCGCGTCGAGCGCACCGTCCTGCAGGTAGGCGAGGGCATCCTCGGCCAAGACTTCGAGCCCCGCCCGTCCCCCACCGTCTGCAGCTGGTGCGACTACCGCCTCATCTGCCCGGCGGCCGAAGCCTGACTCGAAGCTCATTGCGGACCGGTTGGAGGGTCGGGTACCTCTCGTACGAGCGGCGTCCGCTATCCGCCCCAGCGCTCGCCCTCGGACGGCTCCTGTTCTCCCCGGGCGGATAGCCCAGCGAAGGTAGACGGGTACCCGACCCTCCCCAGCGCTCCCGAATCTGAAGACTCGCCCTAGTTCTTCTCGTCGCCGCGCTGGCGGAGAAAACGCTGGAACTCTCGGGCGAGGGTGTCGGCGTTGGGGAGCTCGCCCTCGTCGCTGAGCAGGTCGGCCTGTTCGGCCTCGATCCGGGTGACGAGTTCCTCGATCTCCGGGTTGGCGGCGACGGCGCGGCCGATCTGCTCTTCGTAGTCGGTCGTTTCCTCTTCCAGCTCGGAGGCCTCGACCGCGATGCCGGTCAGGCCCTCGAGGCGGCGCAGCAAGGCGAGCGCGGCCTTCGGGTTGGGAACGGCGGCGACGTAGTGCGGGACCGCGGCCCAGAGCGAGGCGGAGTCGATCCCGTTCTGGCGGCAGAGGTCGTGGACGACGCCGACGATCCCGGTCGGGCCCTCGTAGTTGGAGCGCTCCAGTGCCAGCTCCTCGACCAGCTCGGGGCTGGAGGCGAGGCCGGTTATCGGCACCGGCAGGGTGTGGGAGACCTCGGCGATCAGGGCCCCGAGGGTGATGATCATCTCGACCCCGAGGGCGTCGGCAACGGTCGCGATCGTCTCCGAGAAGGTGCGCCAGCGCAGGTTCGGCTCGGTGCCGTCGAGCAGGACTAGGTCGCGGTCGGCGCTGGGGACCTGGACGGCGAAGACGTTGTTCTCCGGCCACTCGATCCGCCGCGTCTGGCCTTCGTCCATGCTGATCGTCGGCCGGGTCGATTGGAAGTCGAAGTAGTCCTCGGGGTCGGTTCTTGCGGACACCCTCCCCTCGGGGGCGTTGGCGAATGAAGCGAGCCCGGGTGGAGCCGGAGCGGGGGGCGTCGTTCCAGCCCCGAAACGCGCAGACGAGGATCGGTGAGCG
>Ga0164302_10000049_pt1 | contig 25119 bp, 30 predicted proteins | sample Whisoiple_202_MG_FD_109714 | JGI IMG/M metagenome (GOLD analysis project Ga0164302, IMG submission 109714) | Soil microbial communities amended with pyrogenic organic matter from upstate New York, USA - Whitman soil sample_202_MG | ecosystem: Environmental > Terrestrial > Soil > Agricultural... | reverse complement strand
CCGCCGCCGCCAGCTCGTGCCGGCTGATCCCGCCGCCCATCCCGGCCTGGACGACTGGCAGCTCCACCCCGAGGCGCTCGAGCAGCGGCGGCATCCCTCCCAGTCTAGGTTCGGGTCAGGGGATGCGGTCGGCCTCCACCCAGACCTCGAGCACCAGGCGCAGCCACACCGCCTCGACGTCGAGGGTCCAGCTGTAGTCGCCCCTCTTTGCGTCCTTCCCGTCGCCTCGTTGGACCGGCCGCAGGATCTCGCTCTTCGCCAGCGCCTTGAGGTGGTAGGCCACCTGCCCCACCCGCTGGCCCATGGCCTCCGCCAGCTCCCGCGCCGAAGCGCGCTCGAGCGGCCCGTCGAGATAGGCAAGGAGAATCTGCCGGCGCAGGGGGTGGCTGACGGCGCTGATCAACTCTGAAGAAGAAGGCGGCATTGAGCGGGCCGGAAGAGTCGAGCGTTCGACCCCTTTCCGGCGCTCCGGATGTTATGGCATAAATACTCTAACACTGGAGTCTTTTAATAGAGAGGCTCCGGGGCGATGCCGCCCCCACGTCGCAGCAAACCCCGCTCCCCCGAGCACGCAGCCCTCGGCGAGGCCGTCCGCCAGCTGCGCCTGGAGGCGGAGATGAGCCAAGAGGAACTCGCCGAAGCGGCGGGCACCGACCTGACCCAGGTAGGCGGCGTCGAGCGCGGCGTGCGAAACCCCAGCTACACGACCTTGCTGCGCCTGGCAGCCGCGCTCAAAACCAGCGTCGGCGAGATGGCGACCCGGGCGGACCGGCTGCGCGGGTAAGACCCAACCGGCCGGTCCCTTGGGAAAGAGACCGGCCGGCTCGGCCCGGAGAGACGGAGGGGACTAGCCCTTGGGGGTGCAGCTGAACGGGTGGAGGATGGAGAGCTCGGTGTCGTCGCTGAAACGGGCGTGGCCGCGGGTCAGCCAGGTGCCGGTCGGGCAGCTGGCGGTGAGAAAGCTCTTCTGGCGGCCTTTGTAGGCGTACTTGCGGCCGACCTTCAGTTCGAATTCGGTGACCGAGCCGGAGCCGCCGGCGATCCGCGGGATGTCGGCCTGGATCTCCATTCCGAAGCGGCCGTGGTGGACGCGCGCGATGGTCGCCTTGACGACGATCGCAGTCGGCGCCGGGACGTTGACGTAGGCGTGGAGGAGAACCGTCGTCGTCTTGCCCTTGGTGCCGGCGTTGAAGAGGACCATCGGGCCGGTGGAGCGGAAGGGCGCCTGTTCGGGGAAGGCGACCTCGACTTCGGCGCTACCGGAGCCGACGATCGCGTCGCCGCAGGCCTTCTTCGCGGCGGCGGTGTCGCGCGAGCTGAGCTGGCCCATTCTGCAAGTCGGCAGACCGACCGCGTCGACGCCGATCGTCTTGTCAATTTCGAGGTCGAGGCTCTGCAGTGCGGGCGGATGGGTCCCGTCTTTGGTCGTCACTTCCCCGTTCAGCACCGCGGTGATCGGCGCTTTCCCGTGGCGGGGCAGCTTGGTCGGGGAGATGCCGCCGTCGTCGGCGACGCAGAGGTTGTCGACGCACCAGATTTTCCGGTTGGAGCTACCGGCGGCTGCCGCGGAGAGGACCAGAGCGGCGAGGGCGACCAGGGCGAGGAGGAGGAGCGGTTTCCGGTTCATGTCCCGATCCTCCGCCGCGGGTGCCGGCGCCGCCTCCCCGATGTGGAGCCTCGCTCGGCGCCGGTGCGCCAATGTGGGAAGCGGGACGGGTAGGCGGGCTAGCCCTCGAGCCGCAGCGCGATCTCGAGGTCGGCCAGGGAGCCGCGCAGCGGCCGGCCGAGGAGGCCTTCGATCGCTCGCAGGCGGTTGCGCACGGTGCGACGGTCGACGCCGAGGGCGGCGGCGGTCGAGGAGATGTTCCGCTCGGCCTCAAACCAGGCGCGCAGCGTCTCCCGCGCGACCTTGCCGTTGTCGCGCGACTGCGCCAGCGGCTCCAAGTAGATGCGGCGCAGCGAGTCGGCGACGAGGTCGTCGCGGAGGACCGCGGCGAGCACGGCGACATCGGCGTAGCGCAGGAGCGGCTCGCACCGGCGTTCGGCGATCGCCAGCGCGGCCTTCGCCTGCAGGTGGCTGAAGCGCCATCCGGCGAGGGCCTCGGCGGGCTCGCCGAGCGCGACGAAGACGCCCTTGGGGTCGAGACCCCGCAGCGCCCGCAGCGCCTCGGCGGCGTCGAGCTCGCGGCGGCCACCGAGCCAGCAGGCCCATTTCGCCTGCTCCTCGCGCTGGACGATCAGCAGGCGGCGGTCGAGGCGGCTCGCGAGCTCCCGCATCGCCTCCTCTGCCCCCTCCCCTTTGGCCATCAGCGCCAGCTGGTGGGCGTCGAAGTCGTAATCGATCTCGGAGTGGTCGACGAACTCGCCGGCAAGCAGGCTCTTGACGATCTCCCGCCGGCGCTCGGCGGCGCTGCCGCCCGGCCGGTTCGCCGCCTCCCGCGCGTGTTCGGCGCTGACCGCTGCGAGCAGCCGGTCGCCGAGCGTCGCCTGCTCGCGCAGCAGAGAGCGCAGGGTCGCCGGCGGGACCTCGGCCCGTTCGGCCTCTTCGGCGAGGAAGTCGCCGAAGTGCGAGTTGCCGGCGAAGTAGCGCCGCAGCACGGTCTCCAGCGGGACCCCGTCGCGCGCGTCCAGACGCGCTTGGGCGAGCAGCACCTCGGGCACCGCCGGCGCCCGCCGCTCGCCGAGCTCAATCACTGCCAGCCGGTACTCAACCGCGGCGGCAAGCGCCGCTTTCAGTCCCTCAACGTAAGCGGGGTCAGCGACCTCGTGCGGGTCGGCGATCGCGTACACCCGCGTCGCCACCGCCCCCTGGATCTCCGGCAGCCGCTCGCGCAGCCGCGCCGCCACGCGGCCCCGAGCATCCACCTCGGAGCGGGCCCCGCTGCCGCGCCGCTGCACCTTCGCCTTGGCCACAGGGCCACATTAGGCGCCTGCGCTATTGTTAACCAAATGGTTAATGATTCGTTCAGGGCGCTGTCCCACCCGATCCGCAGAGGGATCGTCGAACGCCTTACCGCGGGGCCGGCGACCGTCGGCGAAGTGACCCGCGATTTCGACGTCTCCAAGCCGGCGATCTCCAAGCACCTGAAGGTGCTGGAGGAGTCGGGCGTGGTCACCCGGGTAGTCGAAGGCCGGACCCACCGGCTCTCGCTCGAGACCAAAGGGCTCGACGAAGTGGCCGAGTGGATGGAGCGCCAGCGCGCCCTCTGGGGGCGCCTGTTCGACGTCGTCGATGACTATCTGAAGGAGGACGAGAGATGAACTTGCCGCCCGTCGTGTCTGCGGAGGAGTGGAAGGCCGCCCGCGAGGAGCTGTTGGTGAAGGAGAAGGAGCTGACCCGCGCCCGCGACGCGCTGGCGGCTGAACGGCGGCGGCTGCCGCGGATGGCCGTCGGCGGCGAGTACCGTTTCGAGGGGCCGGAGGGCACGGTCGGCCTCGAGGATCTCTTCGCCGGGCGCCGGCAGCTGATCGTCTACCGCTTCTTCTTCGACCCCGACGTCAAGGGCTATCCGGATAAGGGCTGCCCTGGCTGCTCCTTCGTCGCCGACCAGGTCGCCCACCTCGCCCACCTCAACGCTCGCGACACGACGCTCGTCTTCGTCTCCCGGGCGCCGCAGGCCGAGATCGCACGCCTCAAGGAGCGGATGGGCTGGGACATCCCCTGGTACTCGCTGACCGACGGCTTCGACGCCGACTTCGACGTCGACGAATGGCACGGGACCAACGTCTTCCTCCGTGACGGCGGCGAGGTCTTCCGCACCTACTTCGTCGACAAGCGCGGCGACGAGCAGATGGGCAACACCTGGAACTACCTCGACATCACCCCGCTGGGGCGGCAGGAGATCTGGGAGGACTCGCCCGAGGGCTACCCCCAGACGCAGGCCTACGGCTGGTGGAACCGCCACGACGAATACGGCGAGGGCAAGGTCTTCGAGCACGCCCTCTCCGAGGAGACCGCCTCCCAGCGCGGGGCGCGGAGCACGTGATTCCGCTCGCACACGTCGGCGGCATGCCGGTCGAGGAGCTCCTGCCCGCGCTGGCGAGCACGGGCGCGAGCCTCCTCACCGCCCGCGCCTGGCTCAGGCACAGGCTGCGGCGCGAGCGGCGGCGGGAGTCCGCCAGATGAACGCCGGCATGACCCTGCGCATCGAACGCACCTTCCAGGCGCCGGCCGAGCGAGTCTTCGAGGCCTGGACCAGCGAGGAGGTCCTGCGCCGCTGGTTCCACGCCGAGCGCGGCTGGGAGACCCCGGAGGCCCAGGTGGACCTCCGCCTCGGCGGCACCGTCCGCGTCGTCATGCGCGACCCCGCCGAGGGCCGCAACATCGGCGGCAGCGGCACCTACACCGAGATCGACCCCCCAACCCGCCTCGCCTTCACCTGGACCTGGGACGACGACAGCGACCGCGAGACCCTGATCGAGCTCGACTTTCTCGAGGCCGAAGGCCGCACCACCGTCCTACTCACCCACAGCGCCCTCGCCGACGAGGACGCGGTCCGCAACCACGAAGACGGATGGAGCAAATGCCTGGCGAACCTGGGGCGGGCGCTGCAAGGCTGATCGGCGCTCAGCGCAGGCGGGTAAGCCTCAGCGAGATGGTCAATTCGCCGCCGCCCTTCGACTTGTTGCCCTGGGTCCAGGCGAGGATGACCCTGCCGCCCTGCAGGGCCGCCCCCGGACCGGAGACGACGCGCGGCATCAGCGCCTCGGTAGAGAGCCGGCGGTAGGAGGGGTCGGGGCGGCCGTCGGAGCGAAAGCCGAGGACGGATCGGGGAGGGTGAAGGCCGCGCACCGCCCTCGTGACGACGATCAGCCGGCCCTTGCTCGGGAACATCTCGGAGGGCACGCCTACCGGCTTCGGGAAGGTGCGCAGGAAGCCGTGGTCGGCGAAGCCGCGATCGACGCGGCCGTCGGGCCGGAGGCGGGTGATGACGCCGCGGATACCGCGTTTGGTCTGGGTCAGGCCGCCGACGAGGATCCGGCCCCGGGTGAGCGCCAGCGAGGTGCCGAGGCTGTAGTCCCCGAGCCTCAGGGTGAGGAACCCTTCGGTGCCGAAGCCGGGGTCTGGCCGGCCGTCGGGCAGCAGCTGGGCGACCGCGATCCGGCTCGGTTCTTCGTTGAAGCGGCCGATGCCGCCCTGATGGGTCGCGCCGCCGGCCAGGAGGATCCGGCCGTCGTGGCGGACGAGGACCCGGACCGCCCTGCACTGGCTGCGCCGCTTGCAGCCGACCGCGGCGTAACCGTGGTGGCCGAAGCTGGGGTCCAGGCGGCCGTTGGGCAGCAGCCGCGCGACCAGCATCCGGGCCCTGTCGTCGATCCAGGAGCTGGTCCCGGCGACGAGGATTCTGCCGTTCGGCTGGATCGCGACGTCGCGGAAGTGAGCGGGCGCGTCTCGCAGCAGGACCCGCTCCCCGGCAGCGAAGCGCGGGTCGATGCGGCCGTCCGGGGTGAAGCGGTAGACCTGGTTGGGGTTGGTGAGGAGGACCGATCCACCGGCTCTGTCGATCGCGAGCGCGGTGGCGTCTTCGCCGGCGGCAGAGCGGACGTACCCGGGTTCTTCGCCGAAGCTGCGGTCGAGCCGGCCGTTTGGCAGGTAGCGGATCACCGACGGACCGGCGTCCCCGGCGCCGGCACTGTTCGATACGGCGGCATAGATCCGGCGGCCGGGGCCGATCTCGACGGCTGGGCCCCCGAGCTGTTCGCTCGGCCGCGAGCGGGACTCGGTCACCAGCCCACCTTGGCCGAAGCCGGGCTGCAGAGCTCCGCCGGGGCCCAGCGCCGCGATGAATGCGAGCGAGGACGGGGGGCCGGCGGCGCCCACGGCGACGATGTCCCCGTTAGTGCGGACCAGCAGAGCGCGGACGCCGCCATTGCCGCCGCTGGCGCCCCGCAGCGCCTCGATCCGCACCCGGCCGCCGTCGCCCAAGCTTCCATCGGGAATGCCGGCGGCGGTGAACCGGGCGAGGGCGGGAGTGGACCCGCAGCTTCCGGCCGCGACGCACCCTTTCGAGCTGATGGTGGTGGAGCCGCCGAGCAGGATCGATCCGTCCTCACCGAACCAGGCGGTGCTGACCGAGTCGTCGCCGCCGAAGTCGGTGGTGGCAACGCCGGCGCCGCCGGCGAAGGCCGGGTCGGGCCGGCCGTCGGGGCCGTAGCGGGCAATGAAGAAATCACCCTCGCCATCATCGGTCGACTGGGCGTCGATCGTTCCGGCGACCTCGAGCACGTCGCCGGGCAGAGCCCGGAAGGCAGCGACCCTCAGCGGCCCCTGACCGACTTCGCCGCCCTTGCCATAGGCGGTGTCGAGCTTGCCGGTTGAAGTCATCTTCAGCACGGAGTCGCCGACGACCACGACGACGCCGTCGTCGTCCTGTGGCGCCAAACCCTCCAGCAAGATCCTGAGTTCAGGGCCCGCCACTTTGAGATCGGTGTACAGCCCAGCAAGACCATCTCCTCCGAAGCCTCTGTCGAGCGTGCCGTCGGGATTGATGTGTGCGACCGCGATCTGGCAGAAGCACCCATGGAGTGCGCCGGCGTAGACATCGACGCCAGCGACGAAGATCTGGCCCGAATCGGAGACCGCGACCGCCGTCCAATACATGCCGAACACGGCCTCGCTTTCGCCGCCGTGGAAGCTCGGGTCCGGCGATCCGTCGGCGAGCAGACGCTTGACGCCACCGTTCTCCCCGCGCACCAGCACCTTGCCGTCGCTCTGGGTTGCGCGCACAGGCGGCGAGGGGAACGGCCCGGCCGGGAAGGAAGTGTCGCGAACACCCAGAGCGCTATAGCGCTGCGCGGTTCCATCGTGGCTGACCAGGATGCCCCCGTCGTCCGCTTCGGCGACGGCGATGAAGCCGGTTTCGAGGTATTGCGGCCCCAGCGACGCCGCGGCGATGCCGTTCTGCCCGAAGCCCCTGTCCCGCTCCCCCGGCGCCGCGAATGCAACCGCAGCCAAAAGGGCGGCAATCGCAACAGCCAGCACGGCCGCCAGCCCAACCCCAAAGAGCCCCTTTTGCCTCATGAGATCTTGATGCATACCTCAACGACAGCGACTGAGCGCGAAAGTATCGGTACGCCAACAGGGCGGTGGCTAAAGCAACCTGGTTCCCTGCCGATGCGATGACAGCGTGGAACTTCGAAACGCCAGAGCCCAGCACACGCGAGACAGAGGCCTCCTGTTCCTGCGCGCCAGCCTCCTCGTCGTCATTGCCCCCGCCCTCCTCATCGTGAGCTACGGCGCATTCTCCCTACAGGGTCACCGAGAGGATTTCCCTTCCAAACCGATGCAGACGTGGCCGATAGGAGTCACCTCACTCGCGCTCGCCGCAACCCTCTCCTGGGTCGCCGCGCGACCTTCGCGCGGCCTCCAACCACTCATCGCCGCAGTCGCCCTCATGTGCTTCACGGTCGCTTGGACTGCCTACCTGACCTAGAGCAAATAGACGAGGTGCGGGCGGCGGGTTAAGGCTTCTGCGTGCGTTTTGGGCTGGGGATGAATCGCTTGAGGACGACGGAACGCGGTTCGATCGCGTCGCCCGAAATCTGAGCGGGGAGGCCTTTCCCGGGAGCGTCGGCACGCGGCCTCAGGCTTCTCGGCTTGAGCTTGATCGTGACGGTCCGCTCCGCACCCCCGGGGATCGCCACCACCGTCCGACCGATCACCCGGGTGACGCGCCGGCCCGTCTTTGCCTTCACGTCCCGAGAAAGCAGGCCGTTGCCATCGCAGAGGGCGGTTCCGGGGCATTCGAGCCTGACCCGGGCCTTGCCGTTCCTCACCTTCACGAGCCGGCCCGAGACGGCAAGGGCCTGAGTGACCTCGACGGTCGCCGATGCCGCGGTCGAGTGCCCCGCCTCGTCGCTCGTCGTTACGGTCACCTCGAACTTGCCGGCGCTTTGGAATGAGTGGTCGACGCTCGAACCCGCTGCGCCAGACCCATCGCCGAAGGTCCAGGTCGGTGGACTGGCAAGCGACCAAGCGTCGAAAGGAGACGCGGCGAAGAGAGCCGGTCGGCCGGCTCGGACCTGCGACGGAATCGAGAGGGAGTCGAAGCGGGGATTCGTCGCGTCGAATACGGCTGCCTGAGCCGTCAGCGGTTCGCCCTGCCACACCGCCGCCGCGTTCCCCAGGCTGTCCATCGCGACGTCGGCGCGCTGCGACCAGGAGTCGGCCGGCGAGATGGCGACCGGCGGCCCCCAACTTCCTTCGACCTCTCCCGATGCGGCTTCGACGATCCGCTTGGAGCCATCCCAGGCGGTCCATACCGCCATCGCCCGACCCGCCGGATCAACCGCCACCTGCGGCTGCTCCCATTCTCCCGTCAGGTCTTCGGCGATGGTGATCGGTTCCGTCCAGTTGCCCCCAACGGGCAGGCTCGCGACTTCGGCGTTCCGCAGGCTGTATTCCGCCCCGGAGCTCCAGAGCACGACCGCATCTCCCTCGCCGTCCATACCAAGGGAAGGCTCTGCAGATTTGGGGCCTGAGATTTCGACGGCCGGATGCCAGGTCCCACCCACGCCCCTGACCGAGGCTTCGATGACCAGCTCACGCTCCCAAGCGACCACTGCCTGGCCGCCGCTCACCGCTATCTCGGGGCTGCCTGCCATACCCCCCTCTGCCGAGAGGGCATGTGGTTCTCCCCACGCCTGACTGCGAGCTTTTTCGGCCACCTGGACGATCGTGTCGCCGTCGGCGTTCCAGCGGTACCAGGCAGCGACCAGGTTGCCGCTGGAGTCAAAAGTGACCTTCGGTTCCCATGCGTTTTGCCCCGGCTTGGAGAGTTCGATCGGCGGACCCCATTGACCGCTTGCCGTGCGGATCATCGCCCGGATGATGTAGTCGCTCGTGTTCTGGTACCCCGTCCAGACCACCGCCGCCTCGCCCGCCGGGCCGATCGCGACGTCCACGTCATTGGGCCCCCCTCCGGCAGCGGAAATCTCCTCGGGCGCCCCCCAGCTCCCCTGCGGGGTCCGGCTCGCCACTTCGAGCATCCGTTCGCTGTCGAGACGAATCCAAGCGGCGACCGCCTCGCCCGCTTCGTTCATCGCCACCTGCGGTTCGAGCGAGTGATGGTTAGGAGGAGAGAGGTCGACAGGTGATTCCCAGCCACCCCCCGGGAGCTTGGTCGCCGCCTGGATCAGGTGCGGGCCGTGAAGCTGGGGCCACACAGCCACGGCGCCCCCAGAGGCATCGGCCGCCACCTGCGGATACTGCTCGAACCCGTATTCGTCGCCTTCCGCCGAGATGTCGACCGCGGGAAGCCAGGCAGCACCTGCCGCGACAGGAGCGGCGAGCAGGACGACAGCAGCCGCAATCGCCGTAACCGCAGATTTCACCAGTGCCTTCAGAATGATCAGGAGATCCTACTTCGGTTCGTGGCACAACCTGCGCAGAAGTCCTTCGGCTTGAAAGGACGAAGGTCCTCGGCATGGGGAGCCGGATCGTCCGGGCGATGCGACCCAAATGCGACCTGACGCTGGTCCTGCGCTCCGGTTCTCAGCAATCGGGAACGGCGAAATCCGTGTTGTGGGTGTAGGGACCCCCGTAGGGATCCCCGTTCATGAACGTATTCGCCGGCGAGTAGTAGGAGTTGTTCCAAGGCGAGCTCGCAATCCGATACCAGTACCCATCCGGATTAACGCTCTGGATGTATGGGTCGTAGACCTTGCAAGAGACTTGGACCCACTGGCCCGCGGCGATGACCGGCCCCATCCCGGAAGCGTTGTGGTAATTGAGGAACGTGTTGACCGGATGGTTTGGAGTCTCCTGCTCCCACCAAGTCTGAGCAGGCGGAGGCGGAGAGCCGCCTGAAGGAGGCGAAGCGGGACTCGGCGTCGGGGATGCATTGCCGCAGGCCTCGGCCTCGCCCACGCTCGACCCGGTCGGAGCCAAAAATTCCTTGATGAAGTCGTGGTTCAGCTGGAAGGGCCCTCCGGCCCCTTTGCCCTTCAGGCAGTAGTAGATTTGGGAGGTCGGGATCCACCGTCGCTGCAGCTTCCCGTCCCCCCTTCGCGTTATCCACCAAGCGGTCTTCTGAGCGTTCGGGTCGGCAGTCCACTGGACGATGTCCCCCTCGTATTGATCCGCAGCGTCATCGCCAAGATGCGGGCTGCAGCCGGCCTTTACCACCGTGAACCACCACGCCTTCGGGCGCCAGCCCTGCAAGTCGAACGTCGAGCCAGTGAACATTTCGTCGACTCCAAATTCGACATGACAGAGAAACTGCGCATAAACGGATTCATACTCGTCTTGCGATAGGCCTGGGAAGGGAGCGCAGTGTTGGAGGTCAGACCAGACGTCCTCGGAGAAGAATCTGCCGATTAGTCGCGTCTTCTCGGTCGGAGCGAAGCTGATTTCGGCTTGGCTCCCGGAGCCGGTCGTGCCAGCTTTGCTGATCCAGCTGCTCCCGGTGCAAGGCCTATAGGGAATATTCCGCGACGCCAGCGGGTCAACGGGCCCGGCGGCCGATGCGATTGCCGCCGTAAGCAGCTGCCTCGGCATCGGCAGCAAACTGCGGAATTGAGTCCGACTCCTTGCTCTCTGACGCAAGCGCGGGAAAGGATGCAAGCGCGGAGACGACACCTCGAGGGTTGCCTTCGTGCCCTTCCCCCAGCGGGTGCGCCGGCAGTCCCGGCCGTGGTCCTCGAGACAGCGGTAATAGAAGCGCGGCCAACGGATACGAAAACGAACTCGGCCCGACCGCGACACCGCCTTCGTCTTGCCCACGCCCACTCCACAGCACGTGCTAGTCGGCCCGGTCAAGACGAAGGGCGACACCCGGCTGCCCGGTCGGAGTCCGTGAACAGAGAACGAAAGCGACTCCCCGGGCGATGGCTGCCCGACCCGAATGACCCTTACGGTCTCAGCCAATGCCGGAGCCGAGATTGCCCCGGCAAACAGGCAAGCCGCCACCGTTGCGCAAATTAGTTTGGACCATGAACTCATGAGCGCGAGGATCTTACTGTGCACTCGACTGCCGCCGACTTTTGGCTGACACCGACCCTGCCTCAGCGGCCTTCTAGAACTATCTGGCCACATTAAGCTAACATGTGGCCACCATGGAGAGAGCGACTGTGGGCATCCGCGAACTTAAGGACAAAGCCAGCTCGATCATCGATCGTGTCGAGGAGGGTGAGGCGATCACGGTGACGAAACACGGCCGCCCCGTGGCGAGGATCGTGTCGACGAGCACGCCTCCCCATCTCTCGGCCTTGATCGCTGACGGCGCCGTGCGAACCCCCGAGGGACCCCGATACCTGCCAGCGAAACCGGCCAAGCTTCGAGGACCCGGCAAGAGCGCCGCGGAGTACGTCTCAGAGGGTAGGCGCTGAGCCTCTACTTCGATACCAGCGCCTTGATCAAGCTCCTGGTCGACGAGCCGGGAGCCGAGGAGGCCCGGAGCGCCTACGGCGAGGCGGACGGCATCCGCACCACCTCGATCGCCCATGTCGAGGCGACCGCGGCCTTGACCCGCATGCGCAAGGGCAAACGCCTCACCTCCGCCCAGCTCAACCACGCGCTCGATGATCTCGAGGGCATTTGGCGCGGCGTCTTTAGCCACGCCGTCAACCATGAGCTACTCACGAAAGCTGCCGTATGCGCGCGCGCTCATTCGCTCCGCGCCTACGACGCCGTCCACCTGGCAGGCGCCCTCTCCTTTGCCGCCGGCGAAGAGCTTGAGTTCGCTTGCTGGGACAAGGAGCTACGGGAAGCTGCGAACAAGCGCGGGTTCGCGCTGGTCCCTCAGCGACTCTGATCGTCCCATCTGCCACCCGCCCATAGAGCCAAGCCCCCTCGGATTGAAAGGAGGAGGGTCGTCCAGATGGGAGCCGGGATCGCGGCGGTGATGCGACCGAAATGAGACCCGAAGCGGGTGATTAAACCCTCGGCCGCTACTTCTCCTCGCGATGAGTCCTTTTCTGGCCCCTTTTGGCGTCGTAACTCTGCGCCTGATGATGACCTTCACCCGAAAGCAGTTCTTGGTCAAGCCGACGGACGTCCGCCATGGTCGTGCCCTTGGGCAGGCGGTATCCGGCTGGCAATTTCACTGGTTTCATCCCGCTACCCTCCTCACAAGCTCATAGACCTCCGGGTGAAGCCACGGAGGCTGTCCGGCGTTTCCTTGTCGCCGCCAAATCATCAAGATCGCGTAGATCTCAGCGACGATCTCATGCGTGTATTCCCGACGACGGTAGCCGACCTGTCGGACGTGCCTGGCAAGACCCTCCGGCAGCAGCTCAACATAGCGCTCGCCTGCCGCGATGTCGTCCTCGTCGGCACGATCAAGCGAGAGCGCGTGACCCCACTCGTGCCAGGCCACGCGGGATAAGTCGTAGTCAAAGGTCGAGGCATCGAAGGCAGAGTGGCTCACATTTATCAAGACGACACGTAGATCCGGAACCCATAGCGCTAGGGCATCGTTCGACCGGGAAATCTCATCCGCCGGCAGGGAGCCGCAGCCAGCAGACCGGAGAAGTTCGTCCGTGTAGGTCCCCAGTGGTCGTTCACAGACCTCCCACTGATCGGCGCTGATCGCCTTTAGGAGGTCGCGATCCCCGCGCGGCAGCTCCCGCCACGCTTGCCGCACGATCTCTTCTGCCTCCGTAAGCATCAATTACCCCCCGTCCCGGGTCAGACTATTCACTTCCTATCCAATGCTATCGAATTGCTATCCTCCAGGGAATGGATGAAACCAGCGAAAAGCGCTCGACGTCCAGCCTCCCAGCCGCGTTGGCGGCGACTTTGGATGCCGTCCAGGTACCACTCCCCTCTGCAACCCTTCGGGCCCTCGTCCGCGCGACGCTGCATGACCGCCCGGTAAGCGCAGAGGCTCTCGGACGAATTGCTTCGTACGCGGAAGAGAGCTATTTGAAGACGAGGGAGGCACCACGATTTGCGTGGGTGCTTGATCCAGACGGAAGAGCTGCAAAGCCCCGAATCTGGGCACGTGGCTCGTGGCGGCTTTCCCGGCGGATTCGAACTGAAGATGCAATGCATCATTGGTCAGTAGTGCTCGCTAACCATCTTTGTCGCCGGATGAGCGAAGGTAGTGAAGTTGAGCGTGAATTGTTGGCACCAGCATCCTTGGAGGTGGTCGGCCGAGTGCTCGGTCCACGGGCCATGCATCTGCCCGGGCCCACTGACGAATGGCACATGCTGGCCCAACAGGTGGCTGCCCTCCAGCATCCGGCTGGACCCGCCCATCCCTTAAGCGACCAGACGAAGGCTGAGGCAGAACTGGAAGCGAATGGCCTGCCCGCCTACAACCTCTTCTTCGGCGCAAAGGAAGCGCCACGAGTCCAACCCGGAGAGACGCCAACCGGACTGCGCCTACCCCTTCCGGGCGACACGGGCATTCCATTCGATGAGATCGTCCTCAAGAGAGCCAACGGAGATCACTCGCAGGCGCGTGAAGTTCTTGCCTTCATTCAAGAGTGGGGTGTACTCAGTGATGAGCGCAATGAGGAGCCGGCGCTTTCGGCATACGCGGAGCGCTGGGGCGTTGACCTCGCGACCGCCAAACTTCGCAGCGAACGGTTCCAAGACCTTTTTCCCAGTGAGACCTCGCCACGCCGCGTCTTGACCATGCTATGGGAGGCCGACTCAACTGAAAGCTTTCCGCGTCTGCTCGGCACGCCCGTGGTAGAGAGCGCTCTTCCCCCCACCGTGCTCAACCATTTCGTGAATGTCCTCGCCGATCGACTAAGAGATAAGCCGGCCTTAGGCAAGAAGGTGATGGCGGAGGTGACGACCTTCGAGGAGGCCGGCCCGTCCCCCGCAGGTCGTGACCAACGTCGCTTCTTCGTCCTCTGTGAGCAGTTGCGGCTGTGGTGCGCTCGAACGCTAGTAGCTGCCGGCAAGCCCGAGCGGGCTTCTGGTGCACTTTCTCTGGAACCCATCTTCGACGAGTCAAGTGCTGCCTATGCGCAGGCGATCATCGGGGAATATCGGCGGGACCTCGACCAGGGCCCAAAGCGTCAGATGCTGGTCTTCGCACAACGGGCGCTGAGAGTGGCGGCAACCCTTGACGCATTGAATCCAGCGCCGGACGCCAGTCCCTTTCTCGATGGCGTTGCGCTTGCCGCGAGAGCCCTAGCGGAGGCGCGTAACGCAGAGCTCGAGATCGATCTTGTCACTGAGGCTAGGAATACCGTGCGCATGCTGGAGGCAGTGCAGTGAAGCGAATTAAGCAGGCATGGGAAGCCGTTGGGATTGCGGGAGACACCAGTTTTCTAGTTGCCTCTATAGGAGGCATTGCAACCCTAGGGGCGATCGGCGCAGGACTTCTTGCAGCCCTGACCGCCATTCCGGTGGTCTTCCTGATTGTGGCAAGCGCCGGCCTGCTGGCTGTTCTATCGGTCATCATCCCCCTTTTCCTCTCCCGCTCCTGGCCGCTGCTCACGGGACCCCAAATGTCCGTGGGGGAGTGGTCGATGAACGTGCGACTTGATAAGGACCGGATGATTGCCCAAGCAGGTGTCAGTGTCTGGAACGGACGCGACGCCGGTGGCGAGCGTGCGTGCGCACGAGGGGTTGTTCCCCAGGTTGAGGTGTTTACTCCGGACGGGGAGCGTCTCTATCACCATGTCGGTTGGGAGTCGACTAACGAACGCGACTTCCCAGCCACCAGGGAGGAGGAGCGCCTAAAACTCGCAGAACAAACTAGGGGCGAGGACTACTACTTCATCGGGCATCGTTCGCCATTTCGGCACTGCAAGGAACATTACGTAGAGGGGCGGCTAACCTTGCGAGGCGCAAACCTCCCACGCCCAATCATCTCCAAATTCAGCCTCGGCCTCGACGAGAATGGAAATCTTTGGGTGACCGGCGGCTAAGCGCACGCGTACGCAGACCGGACCGAGACGACCGCCCTGACCAGCCAATATCCGGCAGACTGCACGAATGACAACGATTGGCGTTGATATCGATGGCGTTCTTGCAGATCAGGTAACCGGCGTTCTTAATCGGGTGCGCGATAAGCACGGTGTTTCGGTCACGTATGCGGAGGTAGTTCACTGGGACGTTCCCCTAGGGCCATCCAGCTTTGTCCCGGAGATCGCCGAGGCAATGCTCGATCCTGCCTACGTTCTCGGGATGGATGTTCATCCAGGCGCGCGAGAGATGCTCCAGGCTTTGCGAGCCAACTTTCGCGTCCACTTGCTTACCGTGCGGCCACCAGAAGCCATGGACGCGACGGTGCAATGGTTGGCGTCATCCGGCCTTGAGTACGATGAGCTGGTGTCCGCCAAAGAGGCGCTAAAGAGCCGGCATTCAACGGCCGGATTGGTTGACGACTACCCCAAAAACCTCCAAGAGTTTCTTCACAACACGAACGGTGTTGGCGTGTTGGTTGATCAGCCATGGAATCAGGACACTTCTGGGATAATGGACACTTGGCCTGCTGATCGTCTCGAGCGAGTGACTGACTTAGCCGTCGTGCCGTCGCTCGTCGAGCGCATGCTCAGGATGCGGTCTCAGTAGCAGGAACCACACCCTGCGTGCCGAACCCCCAATTATTGCCTGCATCCGGAGCCGGTGTGTCTAACTGCTGAACCCGATGTCATCCTGAGAACGAGCCCAGATGCCCACGCGTAAGTCCGAGCATTCCCAAGCCGAGTTCGATACGAACATTGCTGAACTCGAAAGTCGGCTCGACAGGGCTACTCCGGAGGAACAAGAGGCGGACATCTCAGGGCACCTCGTGCGTCTGATCGACTTCTTCTTTGGTTTAGTCATTGCACAGGGCGTACTTCGGTTCGACACCGTCTTTGGCGCGCCGTGGGACGCCAATCCCCAAGTGCTTCTCGCGCTTCTCGTCATCTACTACACGGTGGTGCGAAGCTTCATCGCCTGGCATTCCGCGATTGAGCAATGGCGGTATCGGGTGCTGGTCGCGAAAGATCGCATTCGCACGATAGAGCTCTGGCGTGTGTATACCGACATCCTCATAGTGATCGTCTACGCCTTCCTCCTGCTGGCGGCGGAGCCCCTTACCCAGGATGGGGGAGCAGACATCTCGGCATTCCTATTCGGATTTCCTGTTCTATTTGCGCTTTACGCGCTATGGGGCCGGCTGCGACGTATCGCGTGGGGTGGGCACGATCCATTCAATCTGCGGTATCTCGCATTTTTCGGTTGCCTTTCCTTTGTGGTTGCAAGCGTCTACAAGCTAGATCCAGATATAGGAATTACCGAAGCCCTTGGTAATGCGATTGCCCTTGGCTGCATTGGGCTTTTAATGATCCTCTACCGGTTTATCAACTTCTGGCAGGGGGATATTTATCGCGATGCGATCCCCCGATGGGGTCGCCTACCGCTACCGAGGCTCCCGAAACTAAGCGTCGACTAATTTGTGAGTCGGAACTGAACGGGCAGTAGCTCGCACAGAGGAGCTATGCGAAGGCGGCCTTGATCTGGAAAGACGACCTCTAGACGACCTGAGGGGTCGAACTCCGAAAGCACTTGCAAGCATGCACCGCAAGACGCCAACGTCTCCACCCGATCAGTATCGCCGGCTATCGCAATTGCCCGGAACTGTCGGTGACCTTCGGCGAGTGCGCGGACAACGGCAGCGCGCTCCGCGCAGATAGTCACGCCAAATGATCCGTTCTCGACGTTCCCTCCAGTAACGACTTGCCCGGAGTCGGTCAATAATGCCGCTCCAACCGTGAATCCAGAATAAGGGGCATAAGCCAATGCCCGAGCTTTTTCAGCTGCTTTATGTAGAGCGGCGAAGTCGAGCTCGGTGTCCAATTTATCTCTTGCCTCTATCGCGGAGCGATCAAGGACCGCCATTCTTCCTCCATTCTTCTTGCCTCGGATCTAAAGTCAAGCACTGAGCCCGGTCGTGCTCCTTGGGCGGGCGGGCTTGAAGAACGATCTCTACTAGGTCGCCCGGGAGCTCCACATGCGAAGCGGCTTGAAGCAGGTGGCCCAACGTCAAGGCAGTCCCGGCCGCCACGCCAGCGTCAGCGAAGGAGGTGAACCCGATCGGGGCGGTAGCCCGAAGGCTAACTCAGACCGTGGAGAGCAGGCGGATCAGGCTAGTTGGTCAATCCCTCAGCCGCCCACATCTACTGCCCAGTCATCACCAACATCCGCAATCTCATCTGACAACACTGCAATCTCGGTAGCTTTCATCACTCGATGTGCCGAATAATGCAGCTCAAAGGTTCGGCGTCGGCGCTTGGGATAGAGCGCGTGGACCTGAGGGACATTGTCATACGTAAGAAGCCAGGATCCTCGCGCATGGGCGTTGAGCGTTTCAGCAAGTACTCGGTGATTCTGATCATCGAACGCATTGAGATATAACGAGCCAGCCTTTTCAAAATACGGCGGGTCAGCGTAAAGAAACGTGTTCCTTGCCTTGCCAAACTTCTTGATGACGGTCACTCCGTCGGACGCACACACGGATATCTGATCTGCATACAGTCCAAGTACGCGCACGCGCTCCGCAAGCTGGGCGCGGTTGAACCGAGCGTCGATTTTGTAGTTCCCCGTTTGCTCAAGACCACCGATCGGACCGCCGTTGAGTACGCCCGATCGATTGGTCCTATTGAGATAGAAGGTTGCGAACCCCAAGGCGGCTGAATTTTTCGCATTGCATGCCCGATATATCTCCTTCTGCCGCTTCCACTCAGGTATCGACAAGCGAACCGAGTTGATTTTCTCTATTAGGTCATCGGGTCGGGATTTGAGCAACTTCCAGAATGCAGCGATAGCAGGATCGAGATCGTTGATGACTACGCGCTCAACTTGACCCGTCACTAGCAGCGCCAAGCCAGCGCCGGCGCCTCCTGCATATGGCTCCACATAGGTACAGCCTGCTAGATCACTACTTCTGAGGAGCCCACGCAGCCGGGAATACAGGGACCCCTTTCCGCCTGGATAGCGCAAGGGAGAGGCAAGCACCCGGACGTTGGGCCGTGCTGCCCTCGTCCTTGAGCTCATATTTTGACCACATATCTCATCAGGGGGTCTAGGGCACCCCACATGGCTAAGGCCTCATCTGGATCCACGCTGAATTCGTGGTTGTGATTTACGGCATTGAGAGAGTCGCCGCTAGCCATGTACACCAACTTGCCGTCTCTCACCCTTTGAATCGGCTGGATGATGCTCGGCGGACCTTCCTTCTGCGCGTATTGAAGGAGCCACTTCAATGCATGGCCGAGTTGGACACGTCCCTGTTCGTTACCGACCCCCCTTATGTCTGCCCCCTTTGCCTCCGCAAAGGCCTTGATGGATTTCTCCAAAGACGCTCTCATCAGGAGAAACGCAGCGTTTGGAAATCTCTGCATATCGATAGCGGACAACTCTTGCAAGCACTCTCTCGTTGCATGGGGGTAACTATCGGGGACATCAATCTGGCTGAGCTCGACGAGGTAGCGCTTCTTCCGCCCTGGACGCGATCTGGCGGGTGAGGTCCCATCGTCCCCCTTCCCCTGAGTTGCGTCGCCAGTCTGCTTCCCCTTCGTGCCCTTGGCCTTTTCCCCCGTCTTCTTTGACCCTTTTCCCGCTTGCGGTCTTGGTTCCACCACATCCCGAAGTTCATCAATCAACATGGTGAATCGGAGGCTACGTACAGTGTTTAGGCTCCGGGTGTTCAGATCACCAGACTTCATTCCCTGGATAATGATTTCGGCAATTTTGTTGAACTTGGCCTGGGAAATGCTCTTACTGAGCTTTCCTTCGTCGTCCATAGAGAAGCCAGTAAGAGCTTGGAAGTCGCGCGAGGGGTAGATTCGATTAAGCACCGACAGACCAGATTTCCACTGTTTGGTGGTAAAGAAATCACGTAAGGCAGGGTCTTTGAGTTTCGCATTGCGAAACTCATTGACGATGAGCGCACGGCGGACAAACTGTTTAACGTCGATCGTGGGATAGCGAGCAACAAGCGTTTTCAGTTTCTTGCCGCTATCTACTTGGGCCTGAAAAAATGCAGCCTGCCTCGCTGCTCCCCATCGGCGACGGAGGTTGCTGGTATGGATTGCGGCGACTAACTGATCTGCTGCGTTCTGATCGGGCGCCACCATAACCCTAATGTTCGACAGGCTGGCCCTGTTTTTCAGATTTTTAACGAGATTTTCTATTCGGGCTTGATGGGTGGGTACCAGTGCAGGATTCTGGATAGCCTTCAGAGCAGCTAGGCGGCGGTTTCCCTCCACCATCACGTACTCGCCATCCCGCTTGATCGCTACGGGAACATCATGGGTGAGGTACCCAACTTTGCAGATAGCCTCAACCAAGCCAAGGGCGTTCTCGTTGATGAATAGGTCCTCCAGGATGTCGGCTTCGACCTTAGGGTCGATATCCAGGCGAACATTGCGAGGATCTAGGTGTAGTCCCCGGAGGACATTCAGTTTTTTTTCAGGCCAATCAGAAGTGTTCAGCACGCGTACCCGCCTCTACCAATGGTCCGGGAGTTCTAGACGCTTTCGGCATTAACCAGGTACTGCTGAAGTAACGTGAAAGATCCTGCCCGCTGGTCCGGCCTTGTCGCATCTAAGCGAAGATCGCCGACAGGAAATCCGCGCCCGTGCTAGCCGACCACATTGCAAACCGCGTTGAAGCTCTGCCCGGTTGGGTGGATGTATCTAGCAAGCATGGTCTCGACCCGATGCCCCGCCATCTCAGCTAGGTCGGCGTCGTTGACGCCAGCCGCTCGCAGGTGCGTCACGTAGCTGTGGCGGCACTCGTGGGGGCGGATGTCTAGGCCGGAGGCTTCCTGGGTCGGCTTCCAGAGGTCGCGGTAGAAGGTGCGCTCGCGCCAGAGGCGGCCGCGCGGGGTCGGGAAGAGGAGCTGGCAGTCGGGGCCGTTGAGGTTGATTTGGGCTTCGAGCATCCAGGCGAGGGTCGCGGGGACGGGGACGACGCGGCCAGCGTCGGGCTCGCCGTGATCGGTCTTCGTCCCCTCGAGGATCTGGCCCTCGTGTGCAGTGCGGCGGACTTGGAGGGTCTCGCCGTCGAAGTCTTTGGGGCGCAGGGGCAGCACCTCCCCCAGCCTCAGGCCGCAGTCGGTGAAGACTCGGACCATTGCTCGTATCGACCGGCCGCTTTGGCGAAGCGGTGCATTTCCTCGAAGGTGAAGACGCGGATCGGCCTCGGCTTCTTTTTCGCCCTCGGATCGTTGGCTCTGATCCGGATTCCCTTGAAGGGGTTGAGGTCGCAGACTTCGTCGGTGATCGCGTCCTCGGCCATCGCTGAGAGGGCGCGGAGGATGCCGACGGCTCCCGTGGTTGCGCGACCTTCGGTCCTCAGCAAGTGGTCGACCAGAGCGAGCGTGTGACGCCGGCGCAGCTCGCGGAGCGGCCAGTCCTTCAAGGGGATGCCCTCGATCTCTACGTCGGCGACCCGGCTGATGCGGTGGTCGTTCGTCGCGTTCGTGCGCTCGGATCGTGGGTGCCGCTCGGTCCAGGTAGCTGCGTAGTCGCCGAGGGTGTCCGGCCGATCCGAAAGGCCGTATGCCTCATCGATGGCTTTCTGCGCGTCGGCCTTTCGCCTGAAGGTGCCTTTGCCGCGGTTCCAGGTCGGCTTGGCGATGTGGCGCTTGCCGTCGCGACCGGTGTACCGCGCCATCCACACGATCTCGCCGGAAGGGTTGCGGCGCTTGATCGGCTTCTCGCGCCTCATGCCGCCTCCTCCCTGCGCTGTTCAAGGAAGACCGCGACATCGGCAGGGTCAATCCGCCTAGAAGCGCCGAGCTTGTAGCTGGGCAGCTCGCCGCGCCTGATCCAGTTGCGGACGGTGCGGTCGCTGACAGCGAGGTAGGCGGAAAGGGTGCGCTCGGTGAAGAAGGTCGGCCCGCCGAGCTTTGCCTGCATGCCCTCCTTGCCACCGGAGAGAGCCATCTGCACGGGGTGAGTTGCCGCCATGCCTCCTCTGTCCAGCGAGGTTGGCGATTGCATCGGAATCCGACCGAAGGTCAGACCCCTCCCGTCCCTCCTTAAGGGCGGCCTCCGCACGGCGAAGCCGTGCCAAAATCGGCCGCCCGGAGGGACGGGAGGAGCGGCGTCAGAAAGCCGAATCCGGAGGGTTCGTAGTGTGTCGGGGGTCTGCGGTTGGAGTTCCGGGCGGCCGGAGTGATGGGCGAGAGCGGTCAAGGGGTCGCTCTACTCGGCCAGGCGTTTGAGGATCTCGGCGTCTTCTTCGAGTCGCTTCTTCAGGCGCTCTTTGAAGTCCTGATCTGCTCGTCGGGTTGCGATGTAGCGGTAGGCCGCCGCCCTCATCGCCTCGGAGACCGAGACGCCCTCCGCGCGGGCCATCGCGTCAACCTGAACCGCCAGGTCGTCCGGCATGCGGACGCTGATGATCTTGCCGTTGTTCACGAGGTCTCCTTGAGCCCGAGGACGGTCCGCGCCCACGGCACCTCGTCAACGAGGCCCGTTGCCGCATAGAAGTGCTCGACCGCGCCGCGCGCCGGCCGCACCTCGACCAGCTCCACGGCGCGGTGCTCAGCGAGTACGCGAACATGGCAGGCGACGTGGTCGAGCCGGGACTTGGTGTAGTCGGCGAGTTCCTTGGGGCTAAGAGGCTCGACCGACTCGACGTAGAGGCCCAGCAGGCGCCTGCGCAGCGGGTGCTGGAGAAGAAAGAGCATCCGGCCTTCGAGCGGTTTGATCCCGACCTTCATCGCGGTATCTCCCATCGCCCTCAGCTCCCCGCGATGGCGAAGGAGCCCGGCCCGGCAGTGGCGGGAACGATCCACTCGATCCCCGCCACCAGCTCGCCCACCGGCACCGCCAGGGAGAAGGCGAGCTTCAAGAGCGTGTCCACGCGCGGCAGGCGGACGCCGTTCTCGACCATCCCGATCTCGGTTCGGTGCAGGCCGGCCATCACGCCTAGCTCTTCCTGGGAGAACCCGGCGCGACGACGAGCCATGAACACGTTGCGGCCGAGGCGCTCGGCCGCCTGGCGATCCACCTGCCTTCCGTCGCTCATTCGGCTTCCTCCAGCGCGTGGAAGTAGGCGGCGGCTCGCGTCGGCAGGACGAGATCGCCGACGCGGTGGAGCAGGCCGACCGCGATCAGGTCGCGGACGGCGCGCTCGATCCGGTCGCACTCCGAGAAGTCAGTCGAGGCGGCGGTCAGTTCGCGGGTCAACTCCGCGAGCGTCAGCGACTCCGGGTAGAGGAGCAGAATCTGCCTGAGAACCCGCGCCTGGTCGCGCTCGTCCAGGGTGGCGGTCGTGGCGCGTTCATCCTCGCCCGCGCCTTTAGGCTTGTTGCGCATGGGAAGCATTCCTTCCTGTGCCATGCCCCCGGCTGTTCGCGCAGCGCGGGGGCGCTTTTGTCTTATGGCTTCAGGCTAGCATTGCCTGTCTAGGAATACTAGACAGTGGCGGCTACTCACCCTTGATGATCTGTGCGACGCGCGAGCGGTGAAGCCCGACCTCCTCGCCGATCTCGCGCAGAGACAACCCTTCCCTCTGAGCCTGCGCAAAGGCTTTGCGCCGCGCCTTCTGGGTCGCGGCGGAATCGCGCTCGAACTGCTTCTGCGCGGCGCGGACTGCCTTGCGAGCTTCGGTCTTCTCCTGCGGCATCGCGAAGACCCTATTGCCCGCCGCAAAATGTGACCAGGATGTGACACAGACGCGCCGGAACCGGGCGGAAGTGCCCGGCCACCGCCGGAACGCCGATCCAGCGCCAGACCGAAGACTTGGCTCTGCACCTGGCAATAGGCGGCACAGAGCGGAACAGCAAGGAATGCGCCCGACGGGAGTCGAACCCGCGACCTTCGGCTTGAAAGACCGACGCTCTTTGGGCCCCCGAAAGGACCCGTTGACCACTGAGCTACGGGCGCTCGCAGGGAACGATACCCGCGCAAGGGGTTCTGAGCATCCTCGGCGGGGTTAGGGTGCTGGGATGGACTTGGGTCTTGAGGGCAAAGTCGCTTTGGTGATGGGCGCCAGCAAGGGGATCGGGCGAGGCGTGGCTGCTGCTCTGGCGCGGGAAGGGGCGCGGGTCGCGCTGGCGAGCCGCTCGCAGGAGCGGCTGGATGCGGCCGTGGCCGAGATCGGTGAGGGGGCCTCTGCCTTCGTCGCCGACGCCACCGACCTGGAGCGCCTGGCGCGGTTGCCGCTCGAGGTCGCCGAGGCGCTTGGCTCCGTCGACATCCTCATCACCAACACCGGCGGCCCTCCCCCGGGCGGCGCCCTGGACCACGGCTTCGAGGAATGGGAGGAGGCCTACCGCTCGCTGGTCCTCGCCCCACGCGTGCTCGCCGGCGCCGTCGTCCCCGGGATGCGCGGCGAGGGCTGGGGCCGGATCGTCAACGTCGGCTCGACGACGACGATCGAGATCAACCCCGCCCTCGGCCTCTCCAACGCCCACCGCCTCGCCACCGTCGGCTTCTTCAAGACGCTGGCGCGCGAGGTCGCCGGCGACGGGATCACGGTCAACACCGTCGCCACCGGCCGCTTCGCCACCGACCGGATGGCCGAGCTCGGCGGCTCTCTGGAGAACGTCGAAGCGGCCGCCCAGAACGAAGTGCCGGCCGGCCGCCTCGGCACCGTCGAGGAGTACGGCGACCTCGTCGCCTTCCTCTGCTCCCAGCGCGCCGCCTACATCACCGGCACGCAGATCCCAATCGACGGCGGGCTGCTGCGAGCGATCTAATGGACGAGCAGAACCAGGAAACGCAGGTAGTCCTCTCGCGCAACCACTTCATCGCCATCGTCGTCGGCATCTGCGTCCTCTCGGCAGCGATCGGGTCTGGGCTGGCGCTGCTGGCGCAGACCGGCCCGGCCGGCGCCGCGGGCAAGCAGGGTGCGCGCGGTCCTGCCGGGCCACAGGGGCCGGAGGGACCCGCGGGCGAATCCGCCGAAGCCGAAATCGCTCCGCTCGAAGAAGAACTCGAAGAACTTCGCGACGAAGCGGGCGGTTCAGAAGACCTCGAAGGCCGGGTGGAAGAACTGGAAGAAGCGCTCGGCGAACAGCAGGAACTCAGCTCCGAACTCTGCGCGGAAATCGAACTGATCTGCTGAGCCGGCCGAGGCTAGGACCGCAGCTTGCCCGCGCGGATCCGCTCGGCCATCTCCTTCGACTCCTCGCGGTAAACGCTGCCGTCCTCGAACTCGATCACCGGGTATTTGTCCTGCCCCGATAGCTCCTTGAGCTCGGTGCGCTTGCCGGGGCGCAGCGGCCCCGCGACGACCTCGTACTCGATCCCCTGCTCGTCGAGCGCCTTCTGCACTTTCCAGCAGGGGTGCCGGTCGATCTTGACGAACATCAGCGAGCAGCGATGGAGTTTCACGGCCATTCGCCCACCGTACCCGAGCCTGTGCCCGAGCGCTACTGACCCAGCTCGCGCATCGCTGGATAAATGATCACGTCCCTGAGCGTTTTCGCCCCGGTCATGATCATCAGCAGCCGGTCGATCCCGAGGCCGCAGCCGCTCGCCGGCGGCATCCCGTATTCGAGCGCCCGCACGAACTCTTCGTCGTGGGGGTGCGGGTCGGCCTCGGCCCCGGTCTCCTGCCGTTCGCGCTGCTGGATGAAGCGCTCGCGCTGCTCGACCGGGTCGTTGAGGTCCGTCCCGCCGCCGACGATCTCCATCCCCGCCACGATCCCGTCGAAGGCCTCGCAGATCCGGGGGCTCTCCTCGTGCACCTTGACCAGCGGCCAGAGCCCGATCGGCAGGTCGATGATGTAGGTCGGCTGGATCAGCTTCGGCTCGACGAACTTGCCCTGCAGGGTGTCGACGACGCCGGCCCAGTCGTCGTTCTTGTCGACCGCGTCGCCCGCCGCCTCGGCCAGCTCGTCGCGGCTCGCCTCGTAGATGTCGAGCCCGATCTCGCGCAGCAGCTCGTCGCGCAGCCGCACCCGCGGCCAAGGCGCCGCGAAGTCGATCTCGACCCCGTCGCGCTCCACCTTCGTCGTCCCCATCACCTTCTCGACGACGCTCGAAACCAGCACCTCGATGAACTCCATGACGCCGTTGTAGTCGGCGCCCCCCACGAACATCTCCAGCATCGTGAACTCGGGGTTGTGCTGGGGGGACATGCCCTCGTTGCGGAAGAACTTGCCGAACTCGTAGACGTCCTCGAAGCCGCCGACGATCGCCCGCTTCAGGTACAGCTCGGTCGCGGTGCGCAGGAAGAGCTCGCGGTCGAGCGCGTTGTGATGG
>Ga0164302_10000046_pt1 | contig 25380 bp, 26 predicted proteins | sample Whisoiple_202_MG_FD_109714 | JGI IMG/M metagenome (GOLD analysis project Ga0164302, IMG submission 109714) | Soil microbial communities amended with pyrogenic organic matter from upstate New York, USA - Whitman soil sample_202_MG | ecosystem: Environmental > Terrestrial > Soil > Agricultural... | reverse complement strand
GGCTGCGATTGCTCTGCCACGCATGGTTGATGCGATCGTGAGTTTCTCTCACCGATAGTCAGATTAGAGCGAAAACGCGTCGGCGACCAGGCGGGCTTGCTCGCGCCTATGCCGAGCGAGGGCGCCGACAGCGGGGCTGGCGCTGGCGTCGCGCCCGGCGTAGGCGATTTCGCTGCAAAAGAGCGTGCGCAATCGCGGTTCGATGAAAGTCCATGCGCCCATGTTTTGCGGTTCTTCCTGACACCAGACGAGCTTCGCGTTCTTTGAAAATGGCTTGAGCATTTCGCGCAGTCTTTTTTCTGCGAGTGGATAAAGTTGCTCGACGCGAATGATCGCCGAGTCATCAATCTTGCGCTCGGAACGATATTTGAGCAGATCGTAATAAACTTTCCCCGAGCAAAAGATAATCCGCTTCACTTTGTCGGCGGGGCCGGCCTCGGGCGCACCGAGAATTTCGTCGAACCGGCCATGGACAAATTCTTCGGCAGGCGAGGAAGCAAACTTGGCGCGCAGCAGACTCTTGGGTGTCGCGATGATGAGCGGCTTGATGAATTCGCGCTTCATCTGGCGCCGCAACACGTGAAAATACTGCGCAGACGTAGTTGGGTTGCAGACTTGGATGTTGTCTTCGGCGCACGCTTGCAAGAAACGTTCCAGCCGCGCGCTTGAATGTTCCGGACCCTGGCCTTCATAGCCGTGCGGCAGTAGAAGCACGATTCCGCTGGGCCGTTGCCATTTTGATTCTGCTGAAACGATAAATTGATCAATGATGGTCTGCGCTCCGTTGGCGAAATCACCGAACTGCGCCTCCCACAGGCAGAGCATTTTTGGGTAATCCAGCGAGTAGCCGTAATCAAACCCGAGCACGTCAGCTTCTGAAAGTTGACTGTTGTAAAGACAAATCCGCGCCTGCTTTTCAGCCAGATGCATGAGCGGGATATACGGTGTGCCCGTCTTCGCGTCGTAAAGCACCGAGTGGCGGGTGCTAAATGTACCGCGTGAACTATCCTGACCCGACAATCGAACCGGAATTCCGTCCAACAACAACGAGCCGAAAGCGAGCGCTTCGGCGTAATGCCACTCGTAAGGACCGCCTTGTTCGAAGGCTTTCCGCTGGTGGTCGAGAACGATGCGTTTGATCTTTGGCTGAACCTCAAAACCCTCTGGGACGCGGGTAAGACCATCGACGATCGTCTTGAGTGTTTTCTCGCTAATCGCCGTCGGCTCAGATGTGCTCGTGTATTCCGGCTGAAAAATCGCTGTCGATTCTCTGAACTTTGCTTTCTCGCTGGCTTTTCGTTTTTCGATGGCGTCGACTTCGTCTCTCGTCATTTCCAGCCGCAGTGCAAACTCCGTTTCCAGCGAGGCGGCGTCGTCTTCGCTGAGGGTGCCCGCTTCGAGCAGCTCGTGTTTGTAAAGCTGGGTTACCGATGGGTGTTTCTCGATTTTCGCGTAGAGATCGGGCTGGGTGAACGCGGGTTCGTCGCCTTCGTTGTGGCCATAGCGCCGATAGCTATACAGGTCGATGACTATGTCGCGCCCGAATTGCTGGCGAAAATCGAACGCCATGTCGCTCACAAACTTAATGGCCAGCGGATCGTCGCCGTTTACATGAAAAATTGGCGCCTCGATCATTTTGGCGATGTCCGTGGAATAATGCGAGGAGCGCGCGTCCTTCGGCAGTGTAGTGAAGCCGATTTGATTGTTCACCACAATGTGAACCGTGCCACCGGTGCTGTAGCCGTGTAGTTGAGATAAGTTGAGAGTCTCGGCTACGATTCCTTGTGCGATGAAAGCCGCGTCGCCGTGCACCAGCAGCGGCAAGACTTTTCGCCGATGCGCAGTATCTCCGCGAATTCGTTGCCGCGCGCGAGCCTGGCCTTCGACGACGGGATCGACGGCTTCCAGGTGGCTGGGGTTTGAGGACAGGCGGATCTCGACTTCGGCCCCTGAAGCAAGTTTGCGGACCGAGTGGTAGCCAAGATGGTATTTCACGTCGCCATCGCCAGCCACCAAATCCGGAACGTAATTCTCGCTAAATTCCGTAAAGATAACCTTCAGGGATTTGCGCAAAAAATTCGCAAGCACATTGAGACGTCCCCGATGTGCCATACCCATGCAAATTTCAGCGACACCGCCATCAGGGCATCGGTGCAGGATCGTATCAAGAATCACCATGAGCGATTCCGAGCCCTGAAGGGAAAACCGCTTTTGCCCCACGTAGCGCGTATGCAGGAAGGTCTCAAACAATTCGGCTTCGAGCAGCGCGCGCAACAGTGCCACCTGAGCTGCGCGAGGCGTCGAATGTTTGTGCGGCCGCGTTTCCAGTCGCCGTCGTATCCACTCCCGAATCCGCGGGTCCTGGATATGCATGAATTCCGACCCGATGGAGTCGGCGTAAATTCTCTCGAGGCCAGCGATCATCTCGCGCAAAGTCATCTCACGATTGTCGAGGAAGAATTTCGATGAAACGCGAAGGTCCAGATCTGATTCGTTAAATCCGAACTCGTGCAAACTCAGCAACGGATTTTGCGGCCGCGTCTCGGCCAGCGGATCGACGCGCGCAATGGTATGACCGAGTGAGCAATACGCATACACAAGACCATCGACACGTGTCTGCAATGCTGCCTCTCGGGCCTCGGCCTCCGCAACTGCCGCGCCGTCGCGTTGGGGCAAATTCCCCAGCTCAAATCCCTCGAAGAAGGCAGACCATCCCGAATCGACCGACTCAGGATTTTCCTGCCAGCGCCGGTAATTCTCCTCGATCAGGTCGATATTTTCGCGAGCGTCAATTGAAGTACGCATAGGAGATTTAATCTCCGACGATTGCGCAGTGCGGCAAGTCTGTAGCCACCGTCTGTGGCCGGTAAAGGTGGCGTGACAGCGCTACGGCAGTCCCGGGCGGGTTGACAGTGGGAAGCGGGCTTCGTTATTTGGCTGCGCAATGAATATCAGGAAAATGTTTGTTCTCGTGCGGGCGCGAAACAAGCAATGTGCGACTGGGAGAACTGTGGAAAGCGCGAATCGTGTTCTGAGCTTATTCATTGTGAGCATCTCGATTCTCGCGCAATCGACATTTTGCTTTGCGCAATCAGACCCGGCTTCGGAACCGGCCGTTTTGGCTGTGGGCAAGGTGTTGCCGGCGGTGGTGAACATCAATACCGAGCGCATAGTTCGGCGCACGGTGCGCGATCCGTTTGAGGACGTTTACGCGCAATTTTTCGGCTACAATCGCGCCCGGCCACGCCAAATTCGCCAGACTTTGCAAAGCCTCGGCTCCGGTTTCATTATCGACCCGACTGGCTACATTGTGACCAACCAGCATGTAGTCGAGCGCGCCGCCGACTTGAAAATTCATGTGACCACAAACGACGGCAAAACGTACAACGCTCATTATATTGCCGGCGATGATAAGACCGATTTAGCATTCATTAAGATCGATGCGAGAAATGCACTTCCTTTTATCAACCTGGACAACATTTCTCCCAATTTGCTTGGCCAGACAGTGATTGTGGTAGGCAACGCTGTTGGCTATGGGAGCTCCATTAGCCGAGGCGTTCTTAGCGCGGTGAAACGCAATATCACGGTGGAAGACATCGAATATAAAGATCTTGTGCAAACCGATGCGGCGATCAATCCGGGTAACAGCGGAGGACCGGTGATCGACATCTCTGGCCGGCTGGTCGGGATCGCTTCGGCAAAGATGGCGTTCACGCCACAAGGTGTCCCAACGCAGGGACTTGGCTTCGCCATTCCCGCCGAGGTAGTGCGGGACAGTATCAATCGGTTCAAGAAAACGGCGCGGATACAGCCCGCGACAAAAAACGCCGCGGCTACCAGCGAAACATCGATTTCGAGCGCGGAAAAGTTTTTTGGGATACAGCTACAAGATTTGAGCCAGGAACTAAGCGATGCGCTCGGCTATGCGCGAGGGCGTGGAGTTTTGGTTGCCGCAGTGGAACCGAACAGCCCGGCAGCGGAAGCGGGCATTGAGCGGGGAATGGTGATTTATCGCATAGGCAAATCTCAAGTCTCATCCGCTCCACAAGCCGAGGAGCTACTGCGATCGGCTGAGAGCGGCGCAACCGTGGAATTCATTGTCGGCATTATTCGTGCCGATGGACAAAACCGCGAGGTTGCGACCGTGAGCCTGACGGCACGCTAAAAAATTTGGCAACGCAATGGCGGTTCGGTTGTCTCATCGAGATATCGCAAAATGATTAAGGTTGAGAATCTGACAAAACGCTACGCTGGCCAGGACGCGATCAAGGATTTGAGTTTCGAGGTTAGCCAGGGCGAAATCATGGGATTTTTGGGACCAAATGGTGCCGGTAAGACGACCACGATGCGCATTTTGGCTGGCTTTATGCCGCCTACTTCGGGCCGCGCTACGGTCGCGGGCTTCGACGTTTTTGAACAATCGCTTCAGGCGCGGGCCCACCTCGGTTACATGCCTGAAAATGTGCCCCTCTACAGCGACATGCGCGTGACGGAGTATCTGAACTATCGCGCAGCGCTAAAGGGAGTTCAGCATCGCCGGGTTGCGGAGCGTGTCGGCGATGTAGAGGAGCTCTGTGGTCTGAAGGAAGTCAAAAAGAAGTTAATCGGCACTCTTTCCAAAGGCTATCGGCAAAGGGTCGGTCTGGCGGACGCGCTGTTGGCGGAGCCTGACCTTCTTATTCTCGATGAGCCGACGATCGGGCTGGATCCAAATCAAATCCGCCAGGTGCGCGAGCTAATAAAAAATCTCGGGCGACAGCACACAATTTTGCTTTCGACGCACATTTTGCCGGAGGTGGAGATGACGTGCAGCCGGGTGATCATCATTCACAAGGGTCGAATCGAAGCGTGCGATACGCCGGATAATCTGCTCGGGAAAATCAGGCAAGCTGGCGCCGTCGTGCTTGAAGCAAAAGTCGGGAATGACAACGGGGCAGAAGAACTAAAGAAGATTTCAGGTGTGCGAGACGTAGTTACCGACGGAGAGGATGACTGGAAGAGATTTTCCCTGTGGGTGGAGTCGGGTACCGACGTCCGTGAAGAGGTCTTTCGGCTGGCCGCCGATCGCCACTGGGCGGTGCGCGAGTTAACTCAGCGTCGAGCGACGCTCGAGGATGTATTCGTTGAGCTCACACACCCCGACCTGGTTTGAGATCAATGCTAACACGGAGATCGACCCATGCGTAAGTTTTACACCCTTCTAGCGCGCGAGGTGCGTGGCTATTTCCATTCCCCGGTTGCGTACGTCGTGCTGATCTTTTTTCTGATCGTCAGCAGGCTCGATTTTTACTTTCATGTCTCCTTCATGAACCAGCGACAGGTGCAATTCACGGTACAGGAGGCATTCTTCAATTCTTTCTTCTTCTGGTTCGCATTCGTTCTGATTTTTCCATTGATCACGATGCGCCTGTTCGCCGAAGAATTTAAGCTCGGCACCATTGAGCCCCTAACTACTGTTCCTGTGCGCGATTGGCAGGTGGTGCTTTCAAAGTTCTTCGGTGCGCTGGTCTTTTACGTGATTCTCTGGGTCCCGACACTGTTTTACTTCTGGATTTTTCTGAGAATAACAAACCAGCCGGCTGCGCATTCTGCCGGAGCATACTTTGGCTCCTATCTGATGCTTTTGCTGCTTGGGATGTTTTATCTGTCGATTGGGTGTCTCACATCCGTTTTAACCCGGAACCAGATCATTGCCGCCGTCATCTCCTTCTGCGCGATCACGCTGTTATTTTTTCTCGGCCTGGTTCAGTTCATTCTTTTGGATGTTACTTCCACGACGCGCGATTTGCTGGGCTATTTCTCGGCGATCGAACACATGGGGACGTTCTCTCGTGGGGTGATCGATACACGGCCAATCGTTCTCTACCTGAGCATGACCGTTCTGATGCTGACGCTCACGTATCAGGCATTCCAATCCCGCAAGTGGAGGCTCTAACAAATGCCTGATAAAGCAAAGCATCGCCGAACCGCGAAAGGAATTGGCCGATTTCGCATCGGTTTTAATGTTCTTGTCCAGCTCGTGCTGGTCTTGTTTCTCGTGGCGCTGGTGAATTCCTTCGCTTTCAAGCACTACGCGCGTTGGGATTTGTCCCGCGACCAGAAATATGCCCTCTCCGATAAAACGAAGCGTTTCCTCGATACGCTAAAGGGCAAGATGCGCATCACGGTTTTCTTTTCGCCGAGCACGCCGATTACTGCGGACGTTCAGAATTTGCTCACGGAATATCAATATGCCGGCAAGGGAAAGATCGACGTCGAACACATCGACCCCGACCGGAATCTTTCCCGCGCCAAGGAGCTCTTCGACAAATACAAAGTTGTCACCGACGAGAGTTTGTTGGTGCTCGATTACGATGGTCGCAACAAAACGGTTAAGGCGTCGGAGATGGCAGATGTTGATCAGAGCGGAATGGCCTTCGGCGAAGGCCCACGTGTCGCTGCATTCAAAGGCGAGCAAGCCATCACCAGCTCGATGATGGACTTGGTGGAAGGGAAAAAAAAGATTCTTGGTTACGTCACTGGTCACAAGGAACCGTCTCTTTCAGAAGGCACCAGCCCCATTTCGGTGCTGAAGACATTTATCGAGAACGAAAACATCAAGTTTCAGGAATTGAACCTCCTCGATCTGGATGCAATTCCAGCCGACGTCAAAGCGGTGATGATTGTCGGACCCCTGTACGATTTTTCCGATCGCGAAATGAAGCTGTTACGCGATTTTTGGGATAAACAGGGCCGGGTACTGCTGCTCCTGGACCCGGCTGCGAACACGCCAAAGCTCCGCGGCTTTGCCAATGAACGGGGCGTCAAAATGAATGACGACAGACTGATGGCCTTCCTGCGTACCGGTATCCAGGAGCTGGCACTGACAAGAGATGTGCAAGCGCGTTTTCTCGGTGACAGTCCAATCACAAAACGACTAGCCGATGCGCGGGCGCTGTTTCTGGGCGGCACATCTTCAATTACCGTTGAGCCAGACCGCGTCCGTGCCGCCAATATCCGAGTGGAGCAGCTGATCCAGGCAGAAAAGGGTTATTTTGCCGAAAAAGATTATAACACAGACGACCAGGTAAAATTACAGGCCGACGCGAAGCAAAGTAATGCGCCGCTAACAATCGGTGCAGCAGTTGAAAAAGGCGGCAGCGCCGATCAGCGGGTCCAGGTGAATTCGTCGCGTCTGGTAGTAGTTAGCAATGCAAGCTTCGTTCAGGACAATGCCATAACACAGGATCAGCAGGGGCTCGATTTCATTTCGGGTAGCGTGAACTGGCTGCTTAGTCGGGAACAGTTTATCGGTATTGCGCCGAAGGTCCCGAAGCCTCTTACCTTCAGCCTGAACGAAGAGGCACTGCGCCGGCTGCGGTGGTTTGTTTTGGTGTTCATACCGCTCGTTCCCGCCGTCATCGGAACCATGGTGTGGTGGCAACGACGCGTTTAGGATGAACTGGCGGAATACTCTTATCCTGGCGGTCATTGCCGTCGCTGGCGTCGCTTACTTCAGGTTCTTTGAAATGAAGCGGCCGAGTACGGAGGAGGCCAGGCGACAGGCCCAGAATGTCGTCAATTTTGACCGAAACAAAATCGACGGGATCGTTATTCAAAATGGCGATCAAAAGATCGAAATAAGGCGTCGCGAGAACAAGTGGCGACTTGAAACGCCGATCAAGGATCAGGCAGACGGCGCTTTGGTCGAGAATCTCTTGTCGGATTTGGAGAACTGGCAGAAGGAGGGCACCATTCCCGCAAAAGATATCGAAGCCGACAGAAGCAAGCTGAACGAGTACGGACTGCACAACCCCAAGCTGAAGCTCAAACTACTCGGCCGCGATAAACCGCCGGAAATCTTTCTTGGCAAGGACGCGGCGTTGGAGGGCAGAATGTATGTGCGCTTCCAAAATTCCAAGGAAGCGTTTCTCGCCACGCAGTCGGTCAAAAAGGACATCGACAAGAAACCGGAGGAATTTCGCGACAGAAAATTAACTGACGTCACAACTGCGCAGGTACGCCGCATCACATTGAAAACCCCTGCTGGCGAGATGGAGCTGGAGAAGAAAGGGGACCACTGGGACATCCTCAAACCTCTGCGTGCCCGGGCCGATGACGGCAAAGTCGGCGACTTGATTTCACAAATCACGTCGGCCCGCATTCAACAATTTGTGGCCGATGATCGTGGTGACCTGCGCCCTTATGGCTTGGCAGAGCCGCGCGGATCGATCACGTTGTACGATCAGGAGCAAAAAAAAGATCAGAAGGTTGAGCTAGGTGAAACGATCAAGGTCTTTGGGCGAGAGGACCAGGGTCAGACGCTGCATATCGGCAGCGTGCTGGAGAAAGAAAAGGACCAGATTTATGTACGCTTCGCTCCTCGCGGATCGGTCTACACCCTTCCGAAAAAGATCGAAGAGATACTTAATACGAAACCGGCCGATTTGCGCGACAACCATTTGGTTCGAATTGACACTAACATTCTCGATCGGATTACGATCGATGTCCCAGGCAAAGGCAAAACCGTACTCGCCAGGAAGGATGGCAATTGGACAATTGCCACTCGCAGTGACGCGCCGGCTGATTCCGCCGCGGTTCGCCGCTTGATCGACACTTTCCAAAATGAGCGGGTAACAAGGTTCGTAGAAGACATTGCTTCCAATTTGCCGAAATACGGCTTGGATAAACCGAACCTTCAATTGACGTTCAGTTCGTTTGCTTCGGAAAATACCGCTGAAACCAAAGCGGGCGAGCAGCCGTTTGCAGCGATCGCCTTTGGCAGGACAGAGGGCGACAACGTGTACGTCCGGCTGGCGGATGAGCCATTCGTCGTGGCAGTGCGCCGCGGCTTGCTGGATCAGATCTCATCCGATCCCGCGCACTGGCAGGAGTTGTCGATTTTTAAGCTTAAGCCCGAGCAAATTCATCGCTTAAGCGTCACAACTGACAAGGAGCTGTCGCTTGAGCGTGACCAGACAAACCGATGGCATTGGCTGAAAGGGGGCGAAGAGATCAACCAAACCAACGTGCAATCGCTGCTCAATACGTTGTCGGGCTTGCGGGCAGTGCGCTGGCTCGGTGCAACGACACCGCAACACGGCTTTGAAAAACCGCAGCTGGTCATCGCGTTCACAACTTCACCTGACAATAAAGCATCACATAAGTTGACTATTGGTGCCCAAAACAATGACGGCACGTTTTGCGCGCGTGTGGACGGGCGGGAAGGCACTTTTGAGATTAGCAATGCCGACGTGAACAACTTAAAATTGCCGCTGGCGAGCCAGCCCATTACCGCGCCGAGTGCCTCACCGATAGCGACTCGGCCTCCGAGTTCTGGCCAATAAAAGAACTGACCGTTGGTTTCTGCAATTAGCGTTTTGTGGCTGTGTAAATCGTGACAATTCCAGCTGTAAGCGGCTTGAACGTCGGGCCTGCGAAGCCGTTCCGTGCCATCAGCTGACACATCACACTCCCGTTTGGAAATTCCTCAATCGAATCGCCAAGGTAATCGTACGCGTTTCTAGTGCCTGTTAAGAAAGAACCAAATAAAGGCAGGCAGTGATGTAAATAGAAACGATAGACCGTGCGCAACAAGGGCATTGCAGGAAGGGAGAACTCGAGCACGAGCAAGTGACCGTTCGTCTTAAGCACACGCGACATCTCAGTAAGCCCGGCCACCCAGTTTTCCAGATTGCGCAAGCCGAATGCGATGGTGACGCAATCGAATGAATCATGGCCAAACGGAAGGTTCGTGGCGTCGGCGAGTACGATCTGACGCACGCCTTTTCGCTTCGCAAGTTCCAGCATTTCAGGTAGGAAATCGACACCTGTGATTTCCGCCTCCGGCAATTTCTTCTGCAGTGCGAGCGCCAAATCTCCTGTGCCAGTGGCAAGGTCGGCAATGCTATGTGGTCGCCAATCCGCAACGACTTTAGCCGCGTATCGGCGCCAATAGAAATCCATTCCGCAGCTAAGGAGGTGATTTGCGATGTCGTAGCGCCTCGCAATCGACCCGAACATTTTTCGTACCTGCGCAGCTTGCGTAGTCATTTCAGGATTTCATAGAAGACCAGCCGGCAGTTTACGACAGTTAAATCTATTGTTTATTGCATATAACTACCAGTTAGGCCCCGATAAACATTAGCCATCAATTTGTTATGAAAAATTGAGATTGCCATGCTGACCAACCACGGCTATCTAACAACCCATGGATATATCTGTTAAAGAACTAGAAGAAGCGACCTCAATTCGTCGACAAATTGATAACCTGCAACAACGTCTTTCCTCAATCTTGCGAGGTACAACCCCCAGGATGGGAGTCGCACCTGCTGCGAGGGCCACTCGTCCCGCGCAGACAGGGCGCTACTTTTCGCCTGCGACTCGAGCGAAGCTTGCGGCTGCCGCCAAAGCGCGTTGGGCGAGATTAAGGGGGGGCGCAACCACAACCACAGCAGCAACTCCTGCCAGGAAAAAAGGCCAGCTAACGCCCGCCGGACGAAGAAAGCTCTCCCAATTAATGAAGGCGCGCTGGGCGGCTAGGAGAAAAACAACAGCCAAAAAGGCAGCCCCAGCCAGGAAAAAGGGTGCACTTACGGCTGCTGGACGAAGGAGGCTTTCCGAGCTGATGAAGGCCCGTTGGGCAGCAAGAAGGAAAGCATCGAAGTAACCAGCAGATCAAAACGGCTTATGCCGTTTGTGGAAGGCAAGTGCTCGCGAGAGGACTCGAACCTCCACGGGTTTCCCCATACGGTCCTGAGCCGTACGCGTCTACCAATTCCGCCACGCGAGCAAACGCAGCGGCCTACAATTCGCGTACCCCCGGCGGGCTGCAAGGCTAAATCGAGTGTATTACAACAATACCGAAGCGAACGACACTGGTTAAATCAGCCCGTCCGCTTCTTGCGTGCGCGGACCTCCAATTGATGTGCTTTCCGCACCTGGCCAATAGAACGCAAAAGGTCGGCATAATTCGAGACAACAATATCGTAATCCTTCGAAGGCGTTTCCTGCACCTGTTCCCAAGTTTTTAGTGAAGATTGGTAAAGTTCTGCCGCTTTCGCGTAATCGCCGCGCGAATGGTAGACTACCGCCAAGTTACATTTTGACTGCGCAATGTCGGCGAGCGGAGCTGGGTCCAATTTCTCGCGGATGGCGAGTGCGCGAAGATGTGTCTTCTCGGCTTCCGTGTAACGGCGTTCATTCGTATAGAACACGGCCAGATTGTTCAGCACCGATGCCACGTCGGGGTGGTCGGGCCCAAGTTGTTTCTCATAAATCTCCAAAGCGCGCACATAACATGGCTCTGCAGCCCTTTGCCGCCCGGACTTGCGCAAAATCAACGCAATATTGTTTAACATCGTTCCGATATCGGAATAAGGAACGTTGTCGATTTGAGTACCGGCGGCTATTGCTTTCTGATAAAAATTGATTGCCTCCTCAGACCGGCCGAGGCTATCGCATAACGATGCCAGCCTCCGCGCCGAACCGTAGATGGCATGCTGGTCGGGTGGTTTCCCCTTTTCCAGGATTGTGTGCGCCCTCAGTAAGTTTGTCTCGGCCCCGCTGTAATCTCCCTTTTGTTCGAGTAGCTGGCCTAGTTTCTCGAAGCTGGTGGCAAGGGGAGTCTCATTCCCCTTGAAAGCGCGCTTCGCAATCTCAAGGGCCGTTTCGGCAACGCGAATCGCCTCAGGCAGATGATTCGTGGCACGCAGCGTATCGAGCTTGTCGTTGAGGATGGTCCAAAGCCTTTCTTCCCCTTTCATCACTCATCACCAGCCCTCGCTAATTTGCGCCACTAATCGAGTGGCGAGATCCTCAGTAGCCAGCGGCAACGCTTGCCGTTCATCCGTCGTTACATCGCCACTGGTTATGTTGCCAGTATTGGTTGCACTGCTACTCACAAAGAAGCTTGTCGTTCCGTAGGCTTCACTGGCCGGCGCCAGCTGTTCGCCATTTTTGCCAGTTATCGAGTACCGCACACTCAGTGTCAGAGCAAATTCGCTCGTCAACAACACGTTTCCACGCACTGAGCGCGCAGGCGCGCGTGAGATCCGCGATACTTCACCATTCAAAGTAGCATCCGCTTTGTCTCCGCTGACAATCTGAAACGTGCCGTCCTGTTGCAGTTGCTTAATTACGGTGTCAGTGGTCAAAACTTCGATGCGTGGGACAAGAGTGCGGTTCTTGAAAGTTGGGACTGCAATGGTATGAACGTCACGCAGGTAATATGGCTTTACGGGGCCGACGTGATAGCCAAGGCAACCCGTCAAAGCGAGGCAGAATAGTGTCGCGAGTGAGGCTTTCAAGGCGCCGGTGAGGCGGACGCGTCGGGAGAGGCCGATGCGCCGGCAGCGGGAGACGTATCGGAACTGTTACTCGTGCCCGGCACAGGCAGCAGGGGGTCAGGTGCAGTCGTAGTATCGGGCGCAAGCGAAGCGGGCGGCGGAAGGGAAGAATCAGTCTCCGATACAGGTAACGGCGCTTCATTATTTGCCGCCCCCGGCTTTGCGGAGCCGCTTGCCGCAGTCCGCGCTCCATGGACCTCACCCTTTTTCTTGCCACTTTGTGCGCCGGCCAATGCTGGCTGAAGAGCAGCGTCTCCGAACTTTGCGCGCAACTGATCAATCCGTTTCTTGGCCTCATTGCTTTCGTCTGTCCCTGGCTGCTGGCGAATGACCTCGTTGTAGTAGATCACAGCAGCGCGATAATACTTTTGTTTATCGTAGAATTTCGCGACCTTGTATGAGTTGGTCGTTTGCTTGTGCTCTAGAATGTCGAGGTTAGCGCGGGCCTGTGCTGCTTTCTCGCTCTTCGGGTAGTGGAAAAGGAAATCCTGGAACGCAGTTTTCGCGTTGTTTGCCGCAGCGGCATCGTTTGTCCCCTTTTGAGACGCGGTAAACCAGATGTAACCGATTTGATATTGTGCATCCACGGCCAGCGGCTCGGTCGGGAACTTGTCCACCACCGCCTGGTACGCCTGCAGCGCCGCATCGTTTGCGCCCTGTTTTTCACGGGCAAGACCAATATCAAACTGCGCACGAGCTGTGTATTTCCCGTACGGAGCAGTGCGAACAACATTGGCGAAAATAGTCACCGCGCGGTCCAAGGCTGATGCAACAGGGATTCCGAGAACCTTCAGTTTTTTCCCGTTAAGATAGACTTCACCAATACGAAACTGCCCCTCAATGGCTTCCTCGAAATGTGAACTGCTGGGATAACGTTCCACTAACTGGAGAAATGACTCGGACGCCGGCGTGTACATGTGGCGCTGTTCCTGCAACTGAGCGCAGCGAAACAGCGCATTGGGCGCCAGCGCATCCTTAGGGTGACGTTTAACCAGGCTTTTGTAAGCGTTGATCGCGCGTTTGATGTTACCTTCTTTTTCGGCAGTCTGTCCGATCTGAAACAGCTCCGTGGCATCGCCACTGATTTCTTCTTCGCCGGGCGATACATATCTCGCCTTTTTCCCCGGTTGAAAGATGACGGAGCCGACGCCTGGTTCGGGCAAAAGAAACAGCGCGGCTGAAATAACTAAAAAGACTCGAATAACGAATTGCATTCGGGTGGGGCAGCGTATTTAAGTTATCCGGCCAGTCAAGTTTCCGCGCATCGAAGTATTTGTCACATTTCCTTCCCTGAAAGCTTTTCCCAGGGGGCAAAGCTACCTAACTTTTTAACTTCCTTTGAATCTGAGTGATCAGCAGAAAATTCGCATCGGCTCGTGCGCTTGGAGCTTTCAAGACTGGCGCGGTGTTTTTTATCCGCCAGATCGACCGGAGTCGCGGTGGCTCGAATTTTACTCGAACTATCTCACGGCAGTTGAAGTGGACTCTACCTTTCATGCTGTTCCGGCAGAAGATACCGTGCGTCGCTGGGTGGAAATGACCCCCGCTGCTTTTCGCTTCACCTGCAAGCTTCCCCGTCAGATTACGCATGTTTGCCGGCTTCACGATTGTGCGGCCGAATTAGACTCGTTTCTTCGCGCCATCGAGCTACTCGGCCCAAAGCTCCAGGTCATTCTCATTCAGCTCCCGCCCTCTCTATCTCCAAGGGACGGCAAGCTGGCGCTACGCAAATTTCTTGTGCAACTGCCGCGGGATTTCCGCTTCGCGATCGAATTTCGTCATGCCGGATGGCATCGGCCGCAGTTTATCCGCCTGTTGGAAAAGCATCGTGTTTGCTGGGTCTGGGCCGATACTACTCCGCTTAACGAACGAAATCTTGCACCATTTGAGTTTCTGCCGGGCACCACAGATTTTCTATATCTGCGTTTGCTCGGTGACTACGCAACCAAATACGATGTTAATGGTGGCCACGTACATCGTTACGAGAAATTGGTCTGGAAACGCGAAGCCGCCTTACAAAGCTGGTCGCTCAAGATTCGGCGACATCTTGCTGGGGTGCGCAATGTCTGGGCATTTGCCAGCAATCATTTCGAAGGGTTCGCGCCGGACACCTGCCAACGTCTCGCCGAACGTTTGGGTTTCACATTACCGCTGCCTTCGGAAACCGAACAGGGTCTCTCGGCCTCTGAGCGATCACAGCTCGATCTCCAGTTATAGTGGCAGGTGGATGCGATTGTGCTTGTCGAAAACGCAGACCTGCTGAATTCCAAAACTCGCCATTGTTTGCGCTAGTATCGGAAAGTTGTCGCCAAGCTGGGCGTGTGAATGCGCGTCGGATGCAGTGGTAAAAGGAACGCCGTTCTTCATTGCGAGTTCAACAATGGCGTTGCCTGGGTACGATTCGTTTACCGGCTTACGCCAGCCCGCAGTGGAAAGCTCAATGGCGAGGTTCTGTGCACGAACGAAATCAAGCGTTTCATTGACCAGGGTGCCTATCTCTGCGCTCGGCCGATGACCATGGATTTTAATGAGATCCAGATGGGCGAGACAATCGACCAGCCCGGTCGCTGCTATTTCCCGGACACGACGAAAATAACTGGCGTAAATTGCGTCGACGTTCTTGCCTTGGAATTGCTCGGCCCCATCCGGCACGCTGTCGAACATCTGATCGGGGCGATCGAGAAAATGCACTGAGCCGAGGACAAAATCGAGCTTGTCCCAATGCTTCTCGACCCAGTTTCGGCCGGCCGCCGAGTGAACAGGATCGTTGTCGAGCTCGATCCCGGCGCGAATTCGCAAATCGGGATTCTTCTCCCGCAAACGATCGATCTCATCGAAGTCTATTCCGGCATGATAACGATCGTGATCGGTAAACGCGATGTCCGTTAGACCTAATCTGCGCGCTGAATCCGCCCAGGGCTGAAGCAATGTCTGGGTGTACCGTTGCACCCGATGCCCCTGCGGATGCGTATGATAGTCGGCGAAAAGCTTATGGTTTGTAGATGAGAGTTGAGTGATCGGCACCATTCGATCTATCAGCTCTCAACTATTGACTATCAACTATTTCAAGGCACAGCCAGGAACTTTTGCCGGATTCGCAGCTCCTGGTACTGTGGAAAAAAGACTTCGGCGATAAAGACCTTGTTTGGCGTGAGCTCGCGCGTCGCGATCGTTTCGCTGTATTCGATTCGCTCCTGCGGGTTAATGAGAATCGTGCCGGGTTTTTCGGCGATAGCATGGTTGTCGGACCATTTTGCCAGGATCGCCCCGCCGGAATCCATCAGGTAGATTTCGATACGTTGGTTGGTTGGAAAATCGAGCGGAATGGGACGCTTGGACAAATTCGCCAGCGTCGCTTTCACTCCTAGCTGACGAACCTCAGACAGCTTTACTGTCTGCGGTGTGATTTGAAGATCGAGGGCTAGCCCGCGCAATCTTGGATCTTTGTACTGCGGGACAACCTCGGGAGAAAATGGATGGAGCATACGGCTCAACCAATTGCGTTTCCGTGCCGGAGTGGACGTCGGCGCGATATCCTGGCCAAAGATGCTCACGGCCATGAAAAGCATCAAAAGAAGGAAAACGATGCGGCGCTTCATCAGCAGGCTAAACAGGGCGAAAGTTTTCAGAGTTGCAAAATTTGTGTCAAACCCTTTATCAAACGGTATGAAGACTCTCTGTGTAATCGCGCTTTGCCTGCTTTTCGCGCTGGCTGAAGGCGTGGCGAAACAACGACATTGCACGTTCCGGGTACACGCACAAGCGAACCCTCAGGACACCGAAGTATTCGCAACATCTGTTGGCGCCCAGAGATCGGGAAAAAATATTGCCATCGAGAAGATGCCGTGGATTTCAGAGCATGATGTCATGGCCTTTTCTTCCTATCCGGCCCAGAATGGAACATATGGTGCACTGATCCAACTCGACGAGCACGGACGTGTCGTGCTTGATACATTAAGCGTCGAGCGCCGTGGCAGGTTTCTCTTTGTGTTCATTAATGGACGGCTGATCACCGCACTCCAAGTCGACAAACGTGTCTCAGACGGAAAGATTTACATCCCTGCTGGATTGACCGCAGCCGACATTGACTTGATGAAGAAAGACTGGCGCCTGATCGGTCAACGAAAACGTGAATCGCGTTGAATCAAATCATGCGATTATTCGGCGCCGCATTTCTTTTCGCTGTGTTTTCCTTGCTCGCGACGACAGCTCAGACGGCGCAAAATCAGACGCTGGATCTTGTTCTGCCCACGGACAATGATGCTCTGTTCTCGGGGGACGGCCCCGCTTTTTACCAGTCTGTCGACCGAGACTACAACGGCGTGAAATCGGCACCATGGGAGGGCGGTCAATACGGCTTTGTGCGTGATCCGAAAAGCACCGGAGGAGGCGTCGTTTACACCCGGTTTCATGAAGGAATTGATATTCGGTCCGTGCACCGCGATGCAAATGGCGAGCCGCTCGACGAAGTGCGCGCCATTGGCGATGGCGAGGTTGTGCACGTCAGTCTCATTGCTGGCTACTCAAACTATGGCAAATACATCGTAATCGAGCACCGGTGGGGCGGCTCGAATTACTATAGTTTGTATGGGCATCTCAGTTCGATCGCAGTGCAGCCGGGCGAGAGTGTGAGGCGCGGTCAGCCTATTGCGGTGATGGGTTACACCGGAACGGGCATAAACCGCGAACGCGCACATCTGCATCTGGAATTGTGCCTAATGTTCAGTCGCCAATTCGAAGCCTGGTACAGCACATTTTTTAGGAACGATCCCAATCGTCATGGCCTCTATAACGGGATGAACCTCGCCGGTCTCGACGTGGCTCGCCTATATTTGGCGCTCCGAAAGAACCCGGCTCTCACGATTCCCGAATTTCTCGCCGATGAAGAGACGTTCTATAAGGTCACATTGCCGAAGGCGCGACACTTCGATTTGCCAACACTGTATCCTTGGATGTCGGCAGCAGGAAAACGAGGTGGACCGTCATCGGAAGTCTCGTTCGCGCGTTCCGGTGTCCCATTGAGAATTGAACCAAGCGACAAACGCGTAGCGCAGCCCGAGGTAAGCTATGTAAAAAATAGCGCGGCGGAGTGTTCCTATCTCACTCGCGACGTTGTTTCTGGCCGCGGAGCAAATGCTCATCTGACGGGGTATGGCGCGCAGCTGATGCGCCTGCTGATCTGGCCGGATTAAACTTGGAAGGTTGATCAGCAGGAAGTCGGCGTGCCTTGTGCCAGCGCGACCCCGTGCGGGATGGCGCCTTGCACAAAGCCAAGGCATTCCACAGCGCCGCTGGGTTTGCCGGGTAACGCGATCACCAAAACATGATCGACAACCGCGGCAAGGCTGCGCGACAGAATAGAATTGGGTGTGATCTTCATTGACTCGGCACGCATTACTTCGCCAAAGCCGGGCAACTCAATGCGCATGATTGCGCGAATTGCTTCCGGTGTCACATCGCGCGGTCCAATTCCGGTGCCGCCAGTCGTCAGAATCAAACCGCAGCCCTGTTTCGAAAAGGAATGGATCGTCTCCTGAATCCGCGTGGCGTTATCTGGGACGATTGCCTCGGCCAAGACTTGCCAGCCGCTTTCCTGCGCAACTTCCTTCAACGCGGGGCCGCCAAGGTCCTTGTAATCACCTGCGCTGGCGCGATCTGAAATAGTGATTATGCCAACTTGTATTTGCATTGTGTAGCGGCTGCTATGAACGCCGTATTTTTTCGATTCGGCGGTCATAGACCGCCGCTACAGCTCGTTTTGTTTTTTCCATCAGTCGCACATCGTAAATTTCCATTTTTTTATCCACCGCTTTGCACATGTCATAAATCGTGAGCAAAGCAGCGGTGACGCCAACGAGCGCTTCCATCTCAACTCCTGTCTGTGCAACCGTCTGCGCGGTGCACTTCACTTGTGCACCCTGGTTCGAAGTGACAACATCGATCTTAACTTCCGCCAGCGGCAGAGTGTGGCAGAGCGGAATGAGGTGCGCCGTTTGCTTCGCAGCCTGGATACCGGCAATTCGCGCAGTCGCGAAGACATTTCCTTTCGCCATTTGATCGTTCGTAATCAGATCGAGCGTCTCGCGCCGGAGACGAATCTTGCCAGTGGCAACAGCTCTTCGCTTACTCATCGGTTTCTCCGATACGTCGACCATCCGTGCCCGGCCGTCGGCCTCGATGTGAGTGAGTCCTCGCATTCGTCAGCCGCCGATGGCGATCATCTTGCGATTGGGCTGGTAATTGTCTCGGAATTCGTGCTGTGCGGGTTTGAGCTCGACCACATCGAGAAAGAAGTGCCTAAGCTCCTCATCAGTCGCGCCGGCCCGCAGCGGTTTCATGATGTCGAACTCCAAATAGCTGCCGAGACACGGGCGTAATTTCCCGTCGCACGTAAGCCGAAGCTTGTTGCAGCTTTCACAGAAATGCAGATTGGTCATCGCCCCGATAAATCCAATGCGCTGTTTGCGGCCAGCGATTTGATAGTAAATCGCCGGACCGTTGGTACGGAATTCTGTCTCCGGAATCAAACTCCCGTAAAACGATTCGATTGTCCGTTTCGCCTCAAGAATCGGCATGAAATTGTCTTCGCCGAGAACGTCGGTCGTGCTCACCGGCATCATCTCGATGAAACGCAAAATCAAATCGCGTGCTCCGGCGAATTCTATTAGCGGGATGAGTTGGTCCTCATTTCGGCTCCGCATCAGGACTGTATTCAGTTTAATCTGCTCGAACCCTGCGGCGATGGCTGCCTCGATTCCACGGATGACTTGTTCATGAAAATCCCGACCGGTAATCTGTGAGTAGGTGTGTCGGTCCAGCGTATCGAGTGAAATGTTCACCGATTGCACGCCGGCATTGCGCAACGCGGCAGCCATTGTCTTGCCCGAAGTGATTTCGCGCGCAAGAAGCGTCCCGTTCGTCGAAAGACCGATGCTGTTGATGCCGGAAATGTCAGGGATTCGCCGAATGAAATTGATCACGTCACGGCGCGTCAATGGTTCGCCCCCGGTGACGCGCACTTTTGAAACGCCCAGATCTGCGGCAATGCGAATCAGCCGCAGCGTCTCCTCGAAAGTCAAAATTTCCGCGCGCGGCAACCACTCCTGCAACTCCTGTGGCATGCAATAAGCGCAGCGTTCGTTGCAGCGATCGGTGATCGAAACGCGAAGATAGGAAATCCGATGGCCGTGGCGATCCTGCATGCGTGACACGTTACGGAGAAGGCGATGGTGAATCAACCACCCACATTGATTGACTCGACATGGAGCGAACGTATGATCGACAATATGGAGCGTCGAGTCGCGTCCGTCGCGCTGACAGTCGGCATGACAGTTGGCGCATTGGTTTTAACCGGTTGTGCAACCACTGAAGCGCGTATTTCGAAGCATCCGGAAATGTACCAACGTCTCTCTCCAAGAGACCAGGCGCTCGTCAGTCAGGGACAGATTCGCCCAGGTATGAGCATGGACGCAGTCTGGCTGGCCTGGGGTACACCGGATCAAAAGATCCCGGGTGAAAGGCGTGGTCGTCCTACCGAAACGTGGATGTACGTGCGTTACGACACACCTTATCCAAGCTACGGCGCGCCTTATTATTATGGCCCGTTTGATTGGTCATACATCCCGCCAAAGTTCCCTTACCTGTCCAAAGGGGCCACTTTCTCTAGCGGCCGAGTTGTGTTCTTCCAATACTTGCCGCCACCGCCGCCATAAGGCCGGTAAACAATTTCGTTCGCATTCCGCCAGACACGAAACAGCTATAGGCAACACTGCGCCAATTCCAGAGGTTCGCGGTTTGGCTTGCCAAGTCGGTGGCAGCTATGATTTGCTCGCGCCATGAGGCGTTGGTTTTTCCTTCGTTTATCGTCGCTGGGTTTCGCGACGGGCCTGCTGATTCTTACCAGTTGTTCAACGCCGCAAACGCGAATTTCTGAGCATTCAGACCTTTACCAGACTCTTTCACAAAAAGACCAGGCACTGGTAAGTCAGGGGCAAATTCGCATCGGCATGTCACGAACGGCAGTATGGCTGGCGTGGGATGCGCCTGATCGAAAAATCATTGGCAACATGGGTGGCGGACGGACGGAGACCTGGATTTACACTTATTACGCTAGTTATCCATACTATCCGTATTACGCCCCGTGGGACATCTATTTCGGAGCGCCTTTGTATGATCCGTTTGCTTATTCGTGGTTCCCGCAAAGTATCCCTTACCCCGGCAAGGTGGTCACTTTCGCCCACGGCAGGGTTGCGTCTTTCCATTACGTGACGTCGCGCTAGAGCCAATCAAAAATTCTGTCGCGTTGTGGCACGTGACGGATGAATATTCCAGCGGGTCCTGATCATGGCTTACCGCTCATTTCGACAGTTCCTCGATGCTTTGGAACAAGCGGGCGAACTGAAACGCATCGCAATTCCGGTCGATACCGAACTGCTCATTGCCGAATGGGCAGATCGCGAGATGAAATCGCCCGGTGGCGGAAAGGCTCTTTTGTTCGAGCAACCGATTGTCGACGGAAAAAAATCAGAATTCCCGGTCGCAATCAACACGATGGGGTCTCGCCGCCGCATGGCCCTTGCGCTGCAGGTGCCGGATGTCGCAGACATCGCACAGGAAATTCAATTGATTCTGAAAGCAAAACCGCCAACCGATCTGCGCGAAGGTTGGACCTTGCTTAAACAAGGAATTCATCTGCTGCATGCGCGTCCAAAATCAGTGCGCGAAGCGCCGTGTCAGGAGGTCGTGCACAAAATTGGCAACGGAGATACGTTTTCGTTGCAGGACCTTCCCATCCTCAAGTGTTGGCCAAAAGACGGCGGGCGTTTCATCACCCTGGCAAATGTGCACACGCGCGACCCCGAATCGGGGACGCGGAACGTCGGCATTTACCGGATGCAAGTCTATGACGAGCACACGACCGGAATGCATTGGCAGCTTCACAAGGTCGGCGCACGCCACGGCAAGCGTTATTATGAGCGCGGTGAACGCATGCCAGTCGCAGTCACCCTAGGCGGTGACCCTGTTTACACATTCGCGGCAACTGCACCGTTACCGGATGGTCTGGATGAGCTATTTTTTGCCGGTTTCTTGCGAAGAAAATCAATTGAGCTTGTTCGCTGCAAAACGATCGACCTCGATGTGCCCGCGGACGTGGATTTTGTTATCGAGGGTTATGTGCAGCCCGGTGAAATGCACCCGGAGGGACCATTTGGCGATCATACCGGCTTTTATACCGCGGTTGAGGACTATCCGGTGTTCCATTTAACGGCCATCACGCACCGGCGCGACGCGCTTTACCCCACAACGATTGTGGGTATTCCGCCAATGGAGGATTATTACATCGGCGATGCTTGTGTGCGGATTCTCCTGCCGGTGTTCAAGATGAATTTTCCCGAAATCGTAGACATGACACTGCCCCCCGAAGGCGTGTTTCACAATTTGGTCTTTGTCAGCATTCGAAAACAATATCCGTATCAGGCTTTCAAGATCATGCACGGCCTCTGGGGAATGGGGCAAATGATGTTTAGCAAATACATTGTGGCAGTGGATGAAGATTGCGACGTGCACAACACGAGCGAAGTACTCTTCCGTTTGTGCGCGAACACAGATCCGGCACGCGACACAACCATTATCAAAAATCCAAGCGATTCGCTGGACCATGCACCCAGCGAACAGAACATTGGTTCTCACATGGGATTTGATGCGACCCGAAAATTGCCGGGCGAAAACTATCAACGGCGGTGGCCGGAGTTGCTGAAGATGACGGATGAAGCGCGGGCGCTCGTTGATGCACTACAGCGCCAGGCGGAAAATGCCTCAAAGAACGACGGCTTGGGCAACCGTCCACTGCAAACCTGACGGCTGGGAGCCGTCACTTCTTGTAGCCTTCCCGATTACGGTTTGCGGAAAAGTTGCCCGGTATCAACGTCGCGCGTAAGACCACCGGGCGGTACCCCACGCAAATTATAAATGCGATCGGTGTAAGGACTGTAGTAAAATCCCGGGGTCCCCGCCCAACGCGCATAAGGATAGCCTCCGGGCGGCGGCGGGCCATATTGCGCAGCTTGATTCTCCTGGACGATCTTGCCAGTTAAAGCGCCAGCTGCTGCTCCTGCCGCTGCGCCGATTGACGCCGCGCGGACATTGCCAGTCGCGGCGGCACCGATGATCGCGCCCGTGGCGGCGCCCCATGCTGCGCCTTGGCCAACTGGTGTGTCACAGGAAGTTAGAAAAAGACAGCCCAGCGAAATGCCTGAAACAATCATGACGATATTCGTCCTCATAAGATCAAGCTTTGTCCCATGAACTAATTAACCGCACGGGTGCAGAGTTGTTGCGAAGCAAATCTGCACAATCCGGCGTCGCCGGCTGAGCCCCGGTCTTAAGTCTCTAGTGGCTTATGGTCTTACAAAGACCTTGTTTACTTTCACATCAACAACCAGTCCACCGTGTGCAACTTTGGAGCAGTCATACCTTTCATTCGGTGGATATGGACTGCGGACAACACCGGATGGATCATGAGGATCTCGCTCGCCGGTGGGATAAGCCCCTCCCTTTACCGGATATTTTTTATCAGCCTCTGCTTTGGTGATCGCCTTAGCTTCAGTCGCCTGCTTTTCCTGCCGTTCATGCCCTATACTGCCTATGCGCGAGTCGCTAAATTGCGCGTAAAGAGGCGTGCCGAGCAGAAAAGAGCCAGCAACAATTGTTAAAAGAATTTTCATGGATTTCATGGTCGATTTCACTTTCATACGTTGTTTTTTGTAAGGTTTCGCAGCCAGTGCCTCAGGCGGATGTTTGCGGCGGCAAATTCAAAAAAGATTTGAGGAGTTGCGTCGCGATCCGGCCTGCCTTCTCCAGCTTGCTTAGCCGATATTCTTTCTCGAACACGCGAAATTTGTCCAGCTCCATTTGACGCAGTAGACCGCGGTAAATTGACGCCATGATTTCGGCAGGCGCCATCGCTCTGCGGTCTTCAGACGGAAGTACGGCAGTCGCACGGGCGAAAAACTCGCGCGCGCGCACTGCTTCGAATTCCATCAGGCGGAGAAAGCGTTCTTCATATTGGCGGTCTTGCAGCTCAATTTCAGAGTAGTTGAACCGCGCCAGATCTTCCTGCGGGAGATAGATGCGGCCACCGTGCAAATCCTTCCCCACATCGCGGATAATGTTCGTCATTTGCAAAGCCAGCCCGAGCTCGATTGCATACTCTTTGCAACGTGGGTTGCGATACCCAAAAATCTCGATGCTTACCAGTCCAACCGCACTGGCAACCCTATAGCAGTAAACGCGAAGCTCTTCGAAAGTGCGATAACGCAGGATGGTCAAGTCCATTTCCACTCCGGCAATGATTTCCTCGAACATGCCGACCGGCAGCGAATATTTCTCAATCAAACATCTTAGGTCGCGAGCAAGAAGCGGGTCGCCCGTAGCGGCCGTCCGCAGCATCCGGCGCCATGTCGCCAAACGCACTTGCTTCTCTTCGAGCGTCAACTCTGCGGAATCGGCAATGTCATCGATTACTCGACAGAACGCGTAGAAAACAGTGATGTCGCGCTTACGCTCGCGACCTAATGAAATGAATCCCAGGGCCAGATTGGATTTGCTCTCGCGCGTAATCGTCGCGGCGTTCACACCTCCCCTTTCACCCGACTCTCTAAATGAATCCATTTCTCCTGGCTAATACGGCGGTTTTCGCATTGGCGGAATAGGCAGACCCAGGAAGCCAAAAGCCATCCCGTAACGATCCCACGGAGAAAGGCAAAAGTGAATTTCCATAGAAATAGTGCGCCCAGGCGATCGGCAATCGCGCTACGCACGATGGCGTCGCAGATCATGATTGCAAAGAAATGCACTCCACAAATCGTTAAAAACCAGCCGAGCCGGCCGGCATTTTGACGGACGAACTGGCCGTGGGCGCGCATCGCTTCGATCAATGTTTCGTTATGGAGCGCGAGTGAGATTTGGACCGAACAAAACGCAATGATCAACCCGCTCATCAGCAATCTTGCAATCGGCAGATAATCGAGGACGCCCGGAATGTTAGTGAAGTAGGCGAGGACGAGCGGTAACCGGACAATTAACGTGCTGACTGCAACGACAATGCCAGCCCATTCCAAAACATAACTAAAGCGCCGCATCGCGAAGCGGAATAGTTCTCCCTCTTCAAAGCTCACTCCCTTTATCCAGGCCAGACACACGGTGATGAGATACACTTGGATATAGACTCCCAGCAGGTATTCGAAAATAAATGCCGCCGCATCCACAATGGCGGAGACTCGTAGAAGGCCCGCTGCCGGAACCAGACCGCTCCACTCCGGCAATTGCCAGAACACAATCGGCTTCAACAGCGACGCCAGTGCGCTCAGCGACAGAATTAGATAAACGAGATAACCCCAGAAACCGTACCGTTTCCGCAACGCTCGAACCAGTGCTCCATGCAGGCCGCGCCAGTTGAGCAACAAGAACACGGCGGCCACAACTGAGAACGGGTAGGTGGTGGTGGCGTTATCGAAAACTCCTGCCACGCCTTCCAGTGCAGGCAATGGCGTTTCTTTCCATATCTCGGCAAACCGCGGCCAGTACCACTGAGGTAACGAGGCGATCTGGTCCAGATCGAGGTCGGACCAGTTTCGAATTGGCGTGAACGTGACAAACTGAAAAACGAAATAACCAAGCCCGAGCAGGGCAAAAGCAATCCAGATGCGGTTGTAGCGCGCGAGACATCGAAAACCATCGCCCAGTGCACGTCGCACTGGATTGAAAAACATCACTAGCGCATAGCCACCGCAGAGCCCTAGCAAGCTATACAAGCCATAAAGGCGCGGCGCGTTTTCCCACATTTTAACAAGTCATTTTTGCCAGAGCACGATCGCCGAACGCGCCAGGCACGGCCTGGCGGCCCGGCGCTACTTTTCACAAGATCAATCTACCGAATCAATCCCCAGTGGGGATAAAACGGCCAATAAACAAGCAAACCGCGCCCAACTAGATTTTCCTCTGGGACTGGTCCCCAGTAACGGCTGTCGAAGCTGTTGTAGCTGTTGTCGCCCAT
>Ga0164302_10000044_pt1 | contig 25510 bp, 19 predicted proteins | sample Whisoiple_202_MG_FD_109714 | JGI IMG/M metagenome (GOLD analysis project Ga0164302, IMG submission 109714) | Soil microbial communities amended with pyrogenic organic matter from upstate New York, USA - Whitman soil sample_202_MG | ecosystem: Environmental > Terrestrial > Soil > Agricultural... | reverse complement strand
TCGCCGGCGCCGCGGTCGCGCTGCCGCCCTCCGAGTTCCTCGCCCAGGAGCACATCGACACGGTCTGCACCCGGGCCCAGTTCGCGCGCGAAGCCTGCCCGTCCGGATCGGTCTACGGGCACGCCCGCGCCTTCACCCCGCTGCTCGGGGAACCGCTCGAAGGCGACGTCTACCTGCGCTCCTCCGACAACCCCCTGCCGGACCTGGTCGCGGCGCTGCGGGGCGGGGGCCTGGGGCTGAAGATCGACGTCGTCGGGCGGATCGACTCCTTGCAGGGCGGTCTTCGGGCCACCTACACGACGCTGCCCGACGCCCCGGTCTCGAAGTTCGTGATGACGCTGCGGGGCGGCAAGAAAAGCCTCCTGGTCAACGCCGAAGACGTCTGCCAGGCGCGGCAGCCGGGGATCGTCCGGTTCACCGGCAAGAACGGGATCGCGATCAAGCTGCGGCCGCGGGTGACCAATCCCCGCTGCCACGGGCGGCCGAGCGGTTCGAAACGAAGGGGAGCGAGCAGATGAAGAGGTCGGTTGCGTTGACGGTCGGCGTCGTGGTGGCGGCCTTGTCGCTCTCCATCGCCCATGCGGAGGTGATCCAGAGGGGCGGGCTCCGGGTCAGCTTCGACGGCCAGCTGACCCCGAAGGCCCTGCCGCGACAGGGCGGAGCCCCGGTTCGGGTCGAGGTCGCGACCGAGATCGCCGCCAAGGGCGACAAGACCCCGCCGCGGCTGCGCACGCTGACTCTCGCGATCAACCGCTACGGGCGCATCGACCCGAACCTGGTGCCGAAGTGCACCCTGCGGGACATCCAGCCGGCGACCACCGAGAACGCCCTCGCCGCCTGCGGGCCGTCGCTGGTCGGCCGCGGATCCTTCAGCGCCAAGGTCCTGCTCTCCCGCCAGGCGCCGTTCCCCTCGGCCGGCCCGCTCTACGCCTTCAACGGCATCGTCGATGGTAAGCCGGCGATTCTCGCTCACGTCTACGGCGAAAAGCCGGTTCCCACCTCCTTCACCCTGGTTTTCCAGTTGCGCCGCTCGCGCGGCACTTATGGGACCGTGCTGCGGGCCTCGCTGCCGGAAGTGACCGGCGACTCCGGCTACATCACCGGTCTCTCGCTCAACCTCGGCAAGACGGTGCGCTCGGGCGGGCGCACGCGCAGCTTCCTCTCCGCATCCTGCCCCGCTCCGAAGGGGCTGGGGACCGCCGTCTTCCCGTTCGCCAAGGCGAGCCTCGACTTCGGCAAGAAGCGGATCGACTCCACCCTGGTCCGGACCTGCAAGGTGAGGGGCTGAGCGATGAGGATCCCGGCCGGGATGCGCCTTGCGATGGTCGCGGCGGCGATCGGCGTCTTCCTGCTCGTCCCGGCCACCGCCCTCGCCGCGACCGGCATCTCCGGGAAGGTCAGCGCCCCCGGCCCTCTTGACGAAGTCGAAGTCTGCATCGTCGAACCGCTTCCCTCGGAAACCTGCACCGTCCCGAGCCCCGATGGCAGCTACGACCTGCTGGGCATCGACACCGGCGCCTACCAGGTCGAGTTCCTGCCCAGCTACCGATCCCACCTCGTCGTCCAGTACTACAACCACAAGCCGAAGCTGAGCGAAGCGAACAAAGTGGTGGTCAACGCCGGATTCGTGACCAAAAACGTCGATGCCGATCTCGAACTTGGGGGAGAGATCGAAGGTGTCGTCTCTGACTTCCTCGGCGGCGGTGGGGTCGTGGACGTCGAAGTCTGCGCCCTCGACGCGGTGTCGGGCGCGGCCGTCAGCTGTGCTCGCACCGATGCGACCGGCGCCTACGCCCTGCCCGCGATCCCGCCCGGGTCCTACCGGGTCGGCTTCTGGGGCGAAGGGGGAAGCGCCGGCTACGTCCCCCAGTATTACGCCGAAAAATCCACCTACTTCAGCGCCACGCCGGTTGCGGTCACGGCCGGGCAGACCGTGACCGGCATCGACGCCGCGCTGCGGCTGGGGGCGCGGGTCTCGGGGGTCGTGACCGACTCGGCCACCGACGCGCCGCTCGCCGGGATCGCGGTCTGCATCCTCGCGGTCTCCTCGCCCGGCCCGGAACGCTGCACCTACAGCGGTTCGAGTGGGACGTACGAGATCCCCGGCGTCTCCTCCGGCTCCTATCAGGTCGCCTTCTCTCCGGAATTCAGCGAATTCGCCAAAGGCGATTTCACCCTGCCCGAAGAGGATGGCTGGCGGACTCAGTACTTCAGCGGCTCGGCGAATCGAGCCGGCGCGACGCTCCTCGACCTGAACGCGCCGCAACCGCGAACCGGAGTCGACGCCGCCCTGCTGACCTCGCGGGTCGCACCGCCGCCGCTCGAACCTCCGGCCAAGCCGGACGTCGCGATCGCGGCCCCGCCGGTGCTGCCCTCGCCGGTCGCGAAAACCCCGAAGAAGTGCCGCAAGGGCTTCAAGAAGCGCAGGATCAAGGGCAAGGTCAGGTGCGTCAGGGTCCACCGTAGGCACCATCGGCCCAAACGCTCCTCCGCGACCGGACGCCGAGTACAAATCACCGGCTGAGCCCCGTTGCCGGCACCTTCACCCCTCTACGATGGCGGAGGGGATGTCGATGCCACAGGGAACCGCATGGGGACGGCGGCTAGCGCTTGCGCTTGCGCTGGCTTCGAGCCTGCTGGGCGCCGCGTCCTGGCCCTCGCCCGCCTCCGCCGCGGCGTCGCCGGCCTGGTCCCTTTCGCTCAGCTCCTACCCGACGGTTTTCTCACCAGGCGAAGTCGCCGCCGCTGACAGGAGGCCTCCCGGCTTCCTCCTCGTGGCGACGAACATCGGCGGCGCGGCCACCAGCGGCGAGTTCTCCCTCACAGCCTCGCTGCCCCCGGGCCTCGAACCGACGACGGCGGCCGGCGCGGTCGGCAGCTACGGGCCCGCTGCCACCGCGCTCACCTGCGAGCTCGACGGCAACGCAATCGCCTGCAGCGGGGGCAAACCTGGGCTCCAGGCCGGCCAGATCGCGGTGGTCCACATCCCGGTCGCGGTCTCGGCTCCCGCGCCCTCCTCGCTGACCATCGATGCCGCGGTTGAAGGCGGAGGGGCGGCGGCGACCTCGGTCTCGCTGGAGACCCGGGTCGACTCCGGGCCGATCCCGTTCTCCCTGCTTCCTGCGGCGACCGGGCCCGGCGACCTGGCGACCGGGCCCGACGGAGCTGCCGTGACCCAGGCCGGTTCCCACCCCTACGAAGTGAGGGCCGGTCTCGGGTTCCCCACGGAAGCGATTCCGGAAGCCGGCCTGCGGGCGGTCGAGGGCGGGGTCAAGGATCTCGCCGTCGATCTGCCGCGGGGGCTGGTGGCGAACCCCCATGCGACCGCTACCCGCTGCACCGAGGATCAGCTCGAGACCGATGGAGTCGGCTGCCCGGACAGCTCCCAGGTCGGCTTGCTGAGGCTCGATCTCTCGTTCGGCGAAGCCCCTGACCCCTCGCTTCTGCCGCTCTACAACATGGTCCCGCCGAGCGGCACGGCGGTCGAGTTCGGCGCTCAAGTCGTCGAAGGCCTGATGGTCCACGTCTCCGGCGGACTGCGTACCGGGGGCGACCTCGGGCTCTCGGCGACGGTCGAGAACATCCCGGCGAAGGCGACCGTCGCCGCCGCGGAAGTCGCCCTCTGGGGCGATCCCTCCGATCCGAAGCACGACCGCGTCCGCGGTCAGTGCGTCAAGACGGGAGCCGCCTGTTCCACCGAACCCGTGCCCGATCACTTCCTGACGATGCCGACTGAGTGCGGCGGGCCGCTGACGGCGGTTACGCGAGCCGCCAGCTGGCTGCATCCGGATGTAGAGACCGCTGTCGCAAGCGCGTCCACCGCCCTCGACGGCTGCAACAGGCTCAAGTTCGCGCCGAGTTTCGAAGCGGTACCGACCAGCAGGCTCGCGGGGTTGCCGACGGGCCTGGCCCTCGCGGTGCGGATGCCTCAAGCCGACGATGGCGACGGCCTCTCGGAAGCCAGCCTGCGGGACGCCTCCCTGCGCCTGCCCGAAGGCATGGTCCTGAGCCCGGCTGCGGCGGATGGCCTGGCCGCGTGCTCGCCCGCTCAGATCGGCCTTGCGAGCGCTCCCGGGGAGCGCCCGATCCGGTTCGGCGCCGCACCCGCCACCTGTCCCGACGCGGCCAAGATCGGCACCGTCGAAGCCCGCACGCCGCTGATCGACCACGTCCTCAGGGGCTCCGTCTTCGTCGCCGAGCAGGGGAGGAACCCGTTCGGGTCCAGGTTCGCCGTCTACCTCACGCTCGAGGACCCCGACACCGGGATCGTCGTCAAGCTGGCCGGGAGGGTCGATGCGGATCCCGCCAGCGGCCGCCTCACCGCGAGGTTCGAGGAGCTCCCCCAGCTGCCGCTGGAAGAGCTGCGGACCGCCTTCTTCGAGGGACCGCGGGCCGTTTTCCGTACGCCCGCGGTCTGCGGCGACTACGAGGCGGAGGCGAACCTGGTTCCCTGGAGCAGCCCCGAAGCCCTCGACGTCGAGCGCTCGTCCGGCTTCGCGGTCGCGGCCGCTCCGCGCGGCGGCTGCCCCCGCAGCGAAGCCGCGCTGCCCGCCGATGCCGAACTACAGGCGGGCTCGGCGGCTCCGCACGCCGGCGCCTACAGCCCGTTCGTGCTGCGGCTGTCCCGTCCGGACGGCTCGCAGGCGCTGACCGGGATCGACGTTCGCCTGCCGCCGGGAGTCGGCGCACGGCTGGCCGGGGTGGAGCGTTGCCCCGCCGCAGCGGCCGACTCGGGCGCCTGCCCGGCGGGCGCAGCGGTAGGGAAGGTCACCCTACTCGCGGGCTCGGGGCCGCTGCCGCTGCGCCTCACGGGCTCGGTTTATCTCGCAGGCCCCTACCGTGGCGCCCCCCTCAGCCTCCTCGCCGCGGTCCCCGCCGTTGCCGGGCCCTTCGACCTCGGCTCGGTCACGGTGAGGGTGGCGCTCGAGATCGATCGCCGCACCGCCGTTGTACACGCTGTCTCGGACCCGCTGCCGACCATCGTCAGCGGCGTCCCGGTCGACCTGCGCTCTTTGCAGATAAGCCTCGACCGCCCCCGCTTCGCCCGCACCCCGACCTCCTGCGAGCCGATGGCGATCGCCGGCACGGCCCTTCTCGGCTCGGGTTCGAGCGCCCTCAGCCAGCGCTACCAGGTGGGCGGTTGCTCCCGGCTCGGGTTCGCGCCTCGCGCGTCGGCGCGACTGCTCGGCTCCACCCACCGGGGCGCCCATCCGGGGTTGCGCGTGACGATCGCCCGGTCGCGGGCGGGGGCTGCCCTGCGCCGGGTCGGGTTCACCCTCCCCTCCACCCAGCTCCTCGACAGCACCCACATCCGGGGCATCTGCGCCGTCGATCCCTGCGGGGCGAGCTCCCGCTACGGACGCCTGCGGGTCTGGTCGCCGATGCTGGACGAGCCGCTGGCCGGCCCGGTTTTCCTCCGCGCCGGTCCGCATCGGCTGCCGGACCTCTCCGCCGCCCTGCGCGGCGAAGTCGACCTGGATCTCGTCGGCCGCCTCGACAGCGTCCGCGGGCGCCTGCGGGGCACCTTCCAGGGCTTGCCAGACGTCCCCCTCAGCCGCGCCGTGCTGACCATGCGAGGAGGGTCCCGAGGCCTGTTCGTCAACACCGGTGGCTTCTGCGCCCGCGAGCCCAGGGTCGGGTTCAGCCTCTCGGCCCACAACGCCGCCTCCCGGGAGCTGCAGCCACGCCTCCGAGGTAGATGCTCGGATCCTGACTAGTTCGGGACATCTACGTACCGCTCGGGTACGGACACTGACGTAGACTCGCTGTCAAATGGGGAGGGATTCCGGCAGGTGAGTCGCCGCCGATCCATGGCTGGACTCGCCATCGTGCTGATCTGCGGCCTCGCCTTGGGCGTGGTCGGCCTTGGCGTGGAAGAGAAGCTCTCGCCGCTCTCCCTGAGCGTCCCCGGAACCTCTGCACAGAATGGTGAAGCCCTTTCGCAGAGCCATTTCGGCGATTCCTCTCCCTTCGTCGTCCTGCTTCGCGGTCCCGCCCCGGCCCTCGATCGCCAGGGACCCAGGCTGGTCTCGGCGCTGCGCCGGGACCCCGAGGCGACGGTAATCAGCCCCTGGGACCGCGGCGCCGTCGGCGACCTCCGCCCCGCCGAGCGCAAGGCGCTGATCCTGGTTGACTTCCACGTACCGCTGGATCGGGCGATGCGGGAGACGGTGCCCGCGATCGAAAGCACGCTCCGAGAGCGGGTGAACTCCCCGGTGAGGGCAACCCAGTCCGGCTTCGCCTCGGTCTCCCGCGCCCTCCAGGAGGAATCGATCCGCGCCACCGAGCGGGCGGAGTTGCTGGCGGCCCCGCTGCTGATCCTGGTCCTCCTGCTCGTCTTCCGCTCGGTTGTCGCGGCGGCGATCCCCCTCGCCTTCGGAGCCCTGACCGTCTTCGCCGGTCGCGGCGTCCTCGTCCTGCTCAGCTCGGTGATGACGATCGACGCCCTGGCGCTGGTCGTCTGCACGATGATGGGGCTCGCCCTGGGAGTCGACTACTCGCTGCTGATCGTCTCCCGCTTCCGCGAGGAGCTCGAGCGCGGTCCCGACCCCTGGCGGGCGGCGGCCGCGACCCGGGCCAGCGCCGGGCGCACCACGCTCTTCGCCGGCCTCACCCTGATCGTCGCCCTCGTCTGCTCGGCCTTTCTGCAGCCCGGCTCGCTGCTCCTCTCCCTGGCCGCCGCCACCGCTGTGGTGACCGCGATCAGCGTCGTCGTCGCCACCGTCGCGGTGCCGTCGCTGCTGGCGCTGCTCGGGCCGCGGATCAACGCCGGCCGGCTCTGGCGCCGCAAAAAGGGGCCGGAAGGCGCCGGCGTCGCCGGCTTCGCGCGGGCGGCGCTGCGCAGGCCGGCGCTGGCCGCCGTCCTGGTCGCCGTCCCCCTCGTGCTGCTGATGCTCCCGCTGCTCGGCTTCACCACCGGGGCCCCCGGAATAGACGAGTTGTCCACCTCGAACCAGGCCCGCGAAAGCGCCGAGGAGATCGACCGCGCGGTCGGCCCCGGCTGGGAGGCTCCGTTCGTGCTGGTGGCGGCAACCGACCGCGGCCCGATCACCACCGCTCCGGATCTGGCCTCCCTCGCCCGCTGGCAGCGCCGGATCGCCGCCGAGCCGGGGGTCCGCGCCGTAATCGGTCCGGCACCGATCGCCAGCCGCTCCGCTCCGCTGCGCAGGCTCGGCACCGAGCTCGCCTCTGAAGAAGGAGCGCCGGCCCGCCTCGGCCAGCTCGGGCCGGGGTTGCGCCGTGCCGCAGGGGCGGTGCGTCAGCTGCGCTCCGGCCTGGCCGACGGTGCCGCCGGCAGCGGGCTGCTGGCCCAGGGCTCTGAACGGGCTGCCGCAGGGGCCGGCGTGATCGCCTCGGAGCTGCGCCGGGCAGCCGGCCGCGGCGACGAAGCGACCGCCGCGATCGGGCAACTGCGAGAGGGCAGCGAGCGCCTTGCCAAAGGCCAGCGCCAGGCCTCGGTCGGCAGCCTCACCCTCTCCCTGGGGCTGCGAGCGCTGGTGCCGCGCCTGCGCGGCGGCGAGCTGGCGCGGGCGAGGAAGCTCGCGAGGGAGCTGGAACGCGCCGCGTCCGCCGACCCTTCGCTCGCCCCCGCCGCGCGCCAGGCGCGCGTGCTCGCCCGCACCGTCGCCGGCAACCGCGACGAAGTCAGGCGCCTGCGCGAAGTCGCCGGCGCGGTCAACAGCGGCCTCAACCGGCTCGTCCCGGGAGGGGAGCGGCTGGAGGAGGGGGTCGGCCGGCTCGCCGACGCCGCCGGCGGGTTGAGCGCCGGGCTCGATCGTCTCGGCGGCGGCGCCGAACGGCTGGCCGACGGCCTGGTCGAACTGCAGGGCGGCGCCGGCAGCCTGCAGGCGGGGCTCGCAGAGGGCTTTCACCGCGCCTACCCGCTGCAGGCGCGGCTCGCCGAGGCCGGGGTCCAGGTGACTTCGGCGGTGGAGCCGCTGATCGTCGGCGGGCGACGGTTGAGCCAGGAATCCCCCCATCTGTTCGACTCCGGCTACTTCGTCCTCTCGGCGCTCGACGGCGCTCCGCCCGTCCCCCGGGCGCAGGCCGGCGAGGCGATCAGCATCGAAGGCGGCGGGCAGGCGGCGCGGATGCTCGTGATCTCGACCCACCCGTTCAACACCTCGGGCTCGCGGCGGGTGGGCAGGCGGGTAGAGGCGGCGGCGAGTGGCCTCGGCAGGGCCACCGGGCTGAGCACGGGGGTGACCGGGGGGGCGGCGACGCTGAACGCGTACGGCGAAGCAACCGAAGCGAGGCTGCCCCTGGTGATCGGTGCCTTCGTACTCTTCACCCTGCTGGCCCTCGTCGTGGTCTTACGGGCACCTCTCCTCGCCCTCCTGACTGTGGGCCTCAACCTGGTCTCGGTGGCGGCCGCGATCGGGGTGATGGCGCTGGTCTGCAAAATCCCCGCCGGCTATCCGTTGGGCGGGCACCCGTATGTCGACACGGTGGGGGCGGGAGCGATCTTCGGCGTCACCTTCGGGCTCTCGATCGACTACGCCGTCTTCCTCCTGGCGCGGATGCGCGAGAGCTACGAGGTCGACCGCGACAACAGGGCGGCGATCGCCTTCGGTCTCGAGCGGACGGCGGGGGTGATCACCGGGGCGGCGGCGATCATGGCAGCCGTTTTCATCGCCTTCGCCGCCGCGCCGATCGCCACGGTCAGCCAGATGGGAATCGGCCTGACGGTGGCGATCCTGCTCGACGCGACCGTGGTGCGGATCGTGCTGCTGCCGGCGCTGATGCTGCTGCTCGGCGACCGGGTGTGGTACGTGCCGCCGCTCTTCGACCGCATCCTTCCCCGCCGAAACGTGCTGATACCGGAAACGAGGACGACGAATGCCTAGACCGATTCGAACCACCCTGACGCTGCTCGGGGCCGCGCTGCTGCTCGCCGCGAGCGCACCTGCCGCGGAAGCGCCGACGCGGGACGAATACGTCGAACGCCTGGAGGCGATCTGCAAGCCCGACGCCGAAGCAACCCAGCGGGCGATGAAGGGAGCCCGGGCCGACATCCGCGCCGAACGGCTGAAGGTCGCGGCCGGGAAGTTCGCGAAGGCGACGTCGATCTTCGGCGGCACGGTCAGCCGGATCTCGGCCGAGCGGCGGCCGCCTGCGGACGGGGAACGCCTCTCCAAGTGGTTTACCTACCTGAAGCGGCAGCAGTCCTACCTCGGTCAGATCACGACCCAGTTGCGACAGGAACACGCGATCAAGGCGCAACGCCTGACCGCGAGGTTCATCCACAACGGCAACCTCGCCAACAACGTCGTCCTCGCCTTCGGATTCGACTGGTGCAGCTTCAAGTTCTCCCGATACGGCTGAGGGCGCTGATCGTCCTGGCCGTCGTCGCGGCCGGGCTTGCCGCGGCGCCCGCCGGGGCGGAGCGGGTCCAACGCGGGCACCTGATCGTCGCCCTGGACGGTGGGCTCTCGCCTCTGCGGCTACCGAGGGAGGGGACGGCTCCGGTCTCGATCCGCCTCGAAGGCGGCCTCCGCACCGACGACGGCTCGACCCTGCCCCGGGTTCGCCGGGTCGAATTCGGCCTGCCGGGCTCCGGCGTGCTCGATACCCGCGGCCTCCCCCTCTGTCGCCAGAGGCTGCTGCGGGACACCCGGCCGGGCGAAGCACTGGCGGCCTGCGGCGCCGCCCAGGTGGGGCACGGCGAGCTGCGCGCCAAGGTGGTCCTTCCTCGCCATCCCCCCTTCGCCATCCGGGCCAGCCTGCGGGCGTTCAACGGGAAGGTGGACGGGCGACGGGCGGTCATCCTCCACGCCTTCTCCACCGATCCCCCGACCTCGCTGGTGTTGCCGTTCACGGTCCAACACCGACCGGGCCGCTTCGGGACCGTCCTGGTCGGCAACCTCTCCTCATCGCTCGGCCCCTGGCCGCGGCTGGCCGACTTCCGGCTCGTCCTCTCCCGGCGCTTCGAGTACCGCGGTCGGACCCACAGCTACCTGCGAGCTTCCTGCCCGATCCCCAAACGGTTCACCGCCGGCTTCTTCTCCTTCGCCAAGCTCAGCCTCCAGCTCGCCGGCGGGGGCAGGATCGGCACCGGGATCGCCCGCAGCTGCCGCGCGATCTGAGTTCTTTTTGAGTCAATTCGGTCTGTTAGTGTCCTTAAATAATGGGGTTCCCGCTCGCGCTCGCGAACTTGGAAACGGCGATCCTCCAAGCCTGCGCGAGTAAGGAGGAGTGGCCGGCCCAGGTGGCGGCCGGAATCTGCGCCGGGGTCGATTACGCGATCGCCCACCCAGACGTCGTCGAGGCGCTCGCCCAGGACTCTCCGGCCGGAGCCGACACTCTGCAGCGCTATGAGACCGTAATCGGCCGATTGACGGGCTTTCTGCGGGTGAAAGCGCCAACAAGCAACAGGCTTCCCGGGTCCACCGACGAGGCCCTGATGGCGGGAATGGTCGGCCTTGTGGGCGACCACCTGAGGATCGGCCGGGTGGACCGCCTCGAAGAGCTGCGCCCCGAGCTCGTGCTGCTGACCCTGCTGCCCTACCTGGGGTTCAGCGAGGCGCAGAAGTGGGCAAATCGGGTCGGTTCCGACCCTCTCGCTTGACATCTCTGGTCCGCATATGTTCTCATTGATGACCATCTGTCGGCCTCGGCCGGCGATGGAGCTGGCGCCAGCACGGGCCCGTCCCGCCCACCCTGAGTGGTCACGGGCCCACGCAAATTCATGGCTCGGGTGAGTTCCCCGCTTACCCGGGCCATTTGCGTTCCGTGAGGCGACGGACCCGCACGAAGCCGGCGAGCAGGCGCCCCCCCGGTCCCAGCGTTTCGAGCAGCCGCGCGCGAATCGGCTGGGCATAGGGCGTTGTGGCGGCCGGGGAGCTGAGGTAGTAACCGGCGACCCCGGCGAGAATCGCCCGGTGGCGGTCCGAGCGCGGTACGCGGGGAAGCAGCGCGTTGGCATAGCGGGCCATCAGGGCCAGCCGTTCCGCGGCCTCGTCGGAGCCCTCGTAGTAGGTGAGGTAGTTGTGCTCGCCCGCGGCGCGGTCCTCCTCGCGGTCGACGAGGTCATCGAGGAAGACCGTGAGGGCGCCGATCGGCGGTTGGTAGGCGCCGTCGATCATGCCGGCGGTGGCGAAGGTGGTGGCAGGATCGGCCGCCGCGGCGATCAGGGCGTGGGCGGCCACCGAGGAGCTGGCTCCGGCCGCTACCTCCCACCAGCGGTAGACGCGGGTGACTTCCAGGTCCCTCGCCCAGTCGCGCAACTGCCCGGGGCCCTCGCGGGTGGCACGGTGGGTATGGATCTGCCCCTTCTCGCAGCGCTCGACCGCCTCGTCCAGCAACGGCCGCACGGTTTCCCATGCGGGCAGGGTCACCGCCGAGGCCCGCCAGCGTTCACCGAGCCTGGCGAGCAACGCGAGGAGCGCTGGGTCCTCTCCTCCGCCTCGCTCTTCGGCTTCGTCGCGGATGTCGATCGCCAGTTGGAGGGCGACGATCGCCCGCACCACCGCGGCGCGGCGCCGGCGGGGGGCAAGGGTGGCGAACACGGCCACCGCCTCGGCATTCGCCACCTTCTCCGGCGGCAGCGGCCCGAGCCACCGCAGCTCCCGCCTTGCCCGCGGCAGGACGGTGGTCAGGTAGGCGCCGAGGGCGCTCGCGGCGGCCCAGGCCTCTCGTATCGCCGATCCCACCAGCGCACCTTAAACCTGTCGCGAGGCGCGTCCGCCCCCGTCTTTACCTTGGACTGACGATGAGCGAGCAGACGCAGATCGAGGCGTTCGCCCAGGTCGATCCCGCGGTCGCCGAGACCCCGCCGGAGCCCGCCGTCCGGGTCCCGCTGCGCGACCTCGAGGACGGCCAGCGGGTCAGCGGCGTCTTCGCCGTGCGCGAGCGCGAGCTGCGGCGCAAGCGCAATGGCGAGCCCTGGCTGCGGCTTTCGGTCGGCGATGCGACCGGCACCGCCGAGGCGGTCTGCTGGGAGGAGGCCGAGGCGCTCTACGCGCTCTGCTGCACCGGCTCCGCGGTCCACGTCAGCGGCGTTTTCGAGATCAGCGAACGCTGGGGGGCGAAGATCAAGATCTCGGCCCTGCGCGAGGCCGAGGACCACGAGTACGAGACCGCGGACCTGGCGACCGAGTCCGACGTCTCGCTGGAGCAGCTGGAGAGCGAGCTGCGCGAACTGCTGGCCACGGTGCAGAACCCGCACCTGCGCGAGCTGCTCGACGGCTTCTTCGGCCCCGACTCGGAGACCTGGAGGCGCTTCTCGGTCGCGCCGGCGGCGAAGACCTACCACCAGGCCTACCGCCACGGCCTGCTCGAGCACACGCTCTCGGTCGCCCAGGCGGTCTCCGCCGCGGCCAACTTCTTCCCGGGGATCGACCGCGACGTCGCCGTCACCGGCGCGCTGCTGCACGACATCGGCAAGTGCGTCGCCTACAACGACGACCCGCTGGCGATCGACCTCACCGACGCCGGCCGCCTGCAGGGGGAGATCCCGCTCGGCTACTACACCGTGCGCCGCGCGATCGAGGACCTTCCCGGCTTCGACCCCCACCTCGCCCAGTGCGTCCTCCACATCATCCTCAGCCACCACGGCCAGCTGGAGCACGGCTCGCCGGTCGTCCCCGCCACCCGCGAGGCCGTCCTCGTCCACATGATCGACAATCTCGGCGGCCGCCTCGGCAGCTTCGACCGCCTCGAGCGCCAGCTCCCCGCCGGCGAGGTCTGGTCGGGCTTCGACCGGGCGCTGTCAGGCTCGGCCTTCTTCGCCCAGCGCGCCGCCTGACGCCGCTACATCTTCCTCGAAGGTTTCGAGCAGGCGGAAGAGCTGCTTCGCCTCCCAGCTGTCGCCGAGCTTCTGGTTGCGATGGCGGGTCAGCGCCTTGATCTCCTCGAGACGCGCCAGCCCGGCGATCGTCGCCGGACGTGATCGTCCGATCTCCCGCTCAGCCACGGCGGCGGTGATCACCGGATGCTTCGGGAGAAGCTCGATCAGCGGCAGCACGGCCGCATCGCGACGAACCGGGCCGAGTTGCTCTCGCCAGCCTGCCTGGGCTGCGGTGACCTGGGCCGAGAACTCGCTTGCCCTCCCGGCGGCGAGCTCGGCGGCGCGCGCGAACTGAAGGATCCACTCCTCGTCCTCGCCGGCCCTGAATCCTTCGAGGCCGGCGATGTAGGCGTCCTTATTGGCTCCGAGCACGAGGCTGATGGGGGGGACATACCGGGGCGCCAGCCCGCGGCGCCGGAACAAAACGTGGATCAGGCAGCGTCCGACACGCCCGTTGCCGTCCCCGAAGGGATGAATGGTCTCGAACTGCGCGTGCGCAATTGCCGCCTGGGCCACCGGTGGGATGTCGTCTCGGTTCATGAAATGGCAGAGGTCGGCGAGCAGCGGCTTCACATAAGGATGGGGGGGCCCGACGAATTCGGCGGTGGGGGGAGAGCTGCCGCCGATCCAGCTCGTCTCTTCGCGGAGCTGACCGGCGATCCGGTCCAGGGGCGGGACAGTTGCCAGGGCCGCATGGATCGCGGTGACGTCGTCGGGCGTCAGCGAGCCGGGGCGGGCGCCGATCTCCATTGCCAGCTCCATCCCGCGGATCGCCCCCACGATCTCCTCGGCCCGGTGCTGGCCGTCACGGCCCTCCAGCTCCGCTTCGGCCAGCTTTCGATGGGAGATGCTGAGTCCCTCGATCTGCGAGGAGGCAAGGGCCTCGGAGCGCAGCAGCTGCCGGCCCAGCCCCTCCAGGGAGACGAGTTCGGAGTCTTCCGCGTTGAGCCTGGCCACGGCGGTACCAGCGCGCTCGCACAGGCTCGCCGTCGAGCTGTCGAAGCGCGGCTCCAGCTCGGCGATCTTCCCGGGGATGAACGCCTTGTAGCGCCGAGCTTTCGCACCGCGCCCGCTTTCGGAGCCAAATTCCGGCCCCCAGGTCAGCTCCTCGTACCTGCCTGAACCTTTAAGCTCTTCCATCAGGCTTTAAGGATAGCAGCCTAAGCTTAAAGCCAAATCCCCTGGCGTTAAGGAAGTGGGGTCAGTACTTCTCGCTGCAGCGCTGGATTTTGTTGACGTTCTGGTGGGCGCGCTGGATGCAGGCGATCAGCTGGTCGGTGTTGCCCTGCCGTTGGGTCTGGCGCAATGACCTCTTGATTTCGCGCTGGACCTGCCGGTTGACGTCGTCGAGGGTCTCGCTGATTTCGCTGACGTCGGCCTGTTTGAAGCCCTGCTGGATGTTGATGTTGGTTTCGTGGCTGATCTTTTCGGTCGTCTCCAGAGCGGGCTTGACGAGGAAGAAATAGACCGCCGCGAGGATTCCGACCGTCACCAAAAGCCGGATAATGCCCGCGGTTACGTTGCCGAAGAGGTTTCGGAGGACGTCCATAAGCCGCTTGCAGACTATCCTGCCGAGCAGTGGCGAAGGACACCGAGAAGCTAATTCGCCAGCTCTCGTTGATCTCGTTCCTGATGGCTCAGGGGAGGCCGGTTTCGGCCCTCGAGATCAAGCGCGAGGTGGAGGGCTACAGCGACATGAACGACGACGCGTTCGCGCGCCGTTTTTACGCCGATCGCGCCGAGCTCGAGAGCCTGGGGATCCAGCTCGGGGTCGAGAAGCCGGGCGAGGGGTTCTTCGAGGCCGAGCTCTACTCGCTGCCGCCCGAGAACTTCTACCTCGAACCGATCAAATTCTCCGACGACGAGCTGGCGGCGCTGAGCACCGCCCTGATGCTGCTCACCGAGAGCGGCTTCGCCTACGCCGAGCCGCTGCGGTTGGCGCTGCAGCAGGTCGCCTGGGGGCACCCGAACCCGCTGGCCGAGGGCGAGCGGGCGCCGGTCGAGATGGCCCCCTCCGAGAACCGCGACCTCTCCCAGCGCCTCTCCAAGATCGAGACCGCGATCAGCCGCCGTAAGACGATCGAGTTCACCTACTACACGATGGAGCGGGGCGAGACCGAAAAGCGCAAGGTCGACCCCTTCCACCTGGTCTTCCGCGGCGGCCAGTTCTACCTGATCGGCCACTCGCACGAGCGCGACGCGGTCCGCGTCTTCCGCCTCTCGCGGATCCAGGGCAAGGTCGGCTACGCCTCCAAGGCCGAGCACGACTTCTCGCCCCCCGAGGACTTCGACCGCCGCGACTACGGCAGCCGCGCCGACTGGCAGCTGGGGGAGACCAAGGGCACGGCGAAGATCTTCATCCGCGAGCGGATCGCCTGGCTGATCGAGCGCGACTACGGCACTTATGGAGAGCTCCGCAACGCGAAGAAGTCCGACGGGGCACCCGGCAAAGGCCGGGTCTTCGAGACCAGCTTCGCCTCCGAGCGCGAGCTGATCGCCTGGGTCCTGCGCTGGCGCCAGAACGCCCAGGTGCTGGCCCCCGACGACCTGCGCGAGGAGGCCGAGAAGCGCCGCGACCTGCTGCTGGAGCGCCACGTCAACGGGTTCAAGCCGGCCGACGTCGTCGACCGTCCCCTCGAGGAGCAGCCGAAACGGGCCCGCTCCGGCGGTCGCGGCGACGCCGCGATCCGGCCCGAGCGCTTCGCCCGCCTCGTCACCCTCGCCGGGATGCTGATCGAAGCGGCGAAAGCGGGCGAGCGGCTGGAGGTCGCCGACCTGCGCGAGCGCCTGGAGCTGACCGCGGAGGAGCTGCGCGAGGACGTCGAGCTGCTGAACGTCGTCAACTTCGGCGGCGGCACCTACGTCCTCTACGCGGAAATCCTCGGCGACGAGATCGAGGTCGACTCGCAGCCCTACGGCGACAACTTCGCCCGCCCCGCCCGCCTGCTGCCGCTGGAGGCGAAGGCGCTGGTGGCGGCGATCGACCTCTTCGGCGACCACCTGCCGCAGTCCGACCTGCAGACCGCGCGCGGGAAAATCGTCAAAGCGCTCGGCCACGACCCCTCCGAGGAGGGGCTGGAGATCGCCTCCGCCGGCGGAGGCGATGCCGCAGTCGCCCGCGCCGTCAACGAGGCGATCGCCGAGAGCCGGGTCCTCGAGTTGAGCTACTACAAGGAGAACGAGGACCAGTTCACCGAGCGCCGGGTCGAGCCCTACCGGCTGGAGAACGGCAAAGAGGGCTGGTACGTCGAGTGCTACGACCTGACCAAAGCAGGCGTCCGCCACTTCAAGCTCGAGCGGGTCAAAGAGGCGCGTCTCTCCGACGAGAAGTTCGAGCCGCGGCCCGAAGTCGAGGAGTTCGCCGGGGTTGAGGGCTGGATGACCCACGGCGAGGTGCCGACCGCCGAGGTGGCCCGGGTCTGGGTCTCGCCCGAGCGCGCCCGCTGGCTGCGCGAGGAGCGCACGGTCGTCGAGGAGCTGGCCGACGGCGCGGTCGTCGTCGAGCTGCCCTACGCCGGCAAGCCCTGGCTGGTCCGCGAGATCCTCCGCGGCGCCGGCGACCTGGTCGTGCTCGAGCCGCCCGACGCGCGCGAGGCGATCGCCAAAGAGGTCGAGGCAGCCTCCAACTGACCGAGGCGCCCGGTCACCCCGAGGTCCTGCGGATCGTCGCCCCTAACCCGGGGCCGATGACGCTCGAAGGGACCAACACCTACCTTTTCGGCTCCGACCCCTGCGTGGTGATCGACCCCGGCTCCGAGGACCCCGGGCACCTGGAGGCGATCCGCGCCGCGGCGGGCCAGCGCGGCGGCATCGGCCTCGTCCTCCTCACCCACTCCCACGGCGACCACACCGCCGGCGCGGATCAGCTCGACGCCGAGGTGGTGCTGCCGGCCGGGGGGGAGGAGCACTTCGCGCTGCGCGCCCTCGCCACCCCGGGCCACGCCGAGGACCACGTCTGCTTCCTCACCGAGACCGGGGTCTGCTTCAGCGGCGACCTCGTCCTCGGCCTCGGCTCGACGATCGTCCCGCCCGGCGGCAACTCGCTCGCCGCCTTCATGGACTCGCTAGCCCTCCTGCAGGCGCAGGAGATCGAGCTGATCGCCCCCGGCCACGGCCCCTGGATCACCGAGCCGGCGGCGAAGCTGGCCGAGTACGTCGAGCACCGGCAGATGCGCGAGCGCCGATTGCTCGCGGCCCTGGAGGAGGGGGAGCGCTCGCGCGCCGAGCTGCTCGCCACCGTCTGGGACGACATCCCGATCGAGCTGCTGCCGATGGCGGCGATGGCGATGGAGGCCCACCTCGAAAAGCTCGAGTCCGAGGGGCGGCTGCCGGGGGACCTGGAGGCCTAGCGGCCGGAGAGGCGAGCGAAGGCGAGCCCCCGGCTTTCTTCGAAGCGGGGGTCTCCCATGATCCCTCCTACCAGCAGGCGGTCCCTACCGGTGACCTTCAGCGCGATCGCCGCGGCTTCGGTGCCGGGGAATCTGGTGACGACCCAGCCGTTCTGACCGAAACGGGGTTCGCGCCGGCCGCTGCCGCTCAGCCGCGTCACCAGGAAGCGGGTGTTCATGCCCCAGGCATCCGTTCGGAAGCCGGCGAGGGAGATCCGCCCATGACCGTCAATCGCCAGGTCTTCCATGTGCGCCTGGGGAGGGAGCGACGGCGAAGAGGACCCGTTTCGCCCGAAAGTCGGATCTGGCCTGCCGTCGGCGAAGAGGCGGCGAACCCGCCATTCGGGATTCCCGATACCCCCTTCGAGTTCCGCGGTTTCGGGCCGGCGTCCCAGAAGCAGGAGGCGTCCGCGAGAGTCGAAGGCGAGGGCGGTGACCTTCTGCAGGCTGGAGTGGGGGCGGGCGCCGGCGCTGCCGAAGCTCGGGTCGAGCTGGCCGTTGTCCTGGAGGGCGAAGAGCCGACCGGTTTCTTCGGGTCCTCGCGGCCAGCAGTAGCCGCTGGCGCCGTCGAAGGCGATGCCGCCCGCTGGCGAGAGGACGGGAGGCGAAGGCCGTTCGACACCGGGCAGGGTGATGACGCCGTTCGAACCGAAGCCGGATTCGAAGGACCCGTCGCTTCGCAACCGAGCGATGAAGCTGCGGCCCGTGGCGCCCGTCAATGGCGGCGCGCACCCTCCGGTCACGTGTTCGGCCGAGTAGCCGGTCAGCACGATGCCGCCGTTGGGGGGCAGGGCGAGCCCGGTCAGGCCGACCGCGGGCAGGCCGTACTCGAAGTCGTAGGGGCCCGGCCCGGTCGGGGGGCTCTGCCTGAAATCGCCGTAGACGGACCCGCCCGTTCCGAAGCCGGGGTCGAGGGCTCCGTCGGGAAGGAAGCGGGTGACGACCCCCATGCGGAGCCGCGGCCCGTGGGCCTCGCGCCCTTCGTTGTACTGAGGGGGGTCCTGGATCGCGCTCGTGGTGAGCGAGGCGAAGGTGCCGGCGACCAGCACCCGACCCTCCTCGTCAACCGCCAGGTCCGCCAGTTCGAACTTCCAGCCGACAGGCGGCACCAGCGCGAGCTTCCCGTTTTCTCCGAAGCTGCGAAGGGCGCTGCCGTTCTGCCTGCGCTCGATCACGAACCGGTTGTTGGCAGCCGCGAACCCTCCCCCCGGCAGGACGTCCATCGCCATCCGCGCCGCCCGCGGCTTCTGCGGGTAGGCCAATTCCTGTTCGTGCACCGGCAGCGCGATCGTCACTCTGCCGTTGCGCCCAAAGCCACGGTCGAGCTTGCCCGCGGTCGCAGCCGAGGAGGACGGCGAGACGACGGTGGTGGCGAGGAGCGCCAGTGCGAGCGAGAGGAGAGCTTTCTTCATGGCGGTCACGACCGTTGCCGAATCACGGCGTATAGCGGGCAAAGGCGAATCCGTTGCCGCCGGGGAGCTTGGGCGAGCCCGTGATCGACCCACCGAGGATTGCCTTGTCGCCGCTGAGAAGGACGGTGCTCGCCTTGGTCTCGGCGGCGAGTCCGAAGCCGGTCTTGATCCGCCCCTGCCGGCCGAAGCTGCGGTCGAGCTTTCCTTTCGTCCCCAGGCGCATCAGCTGGAAGCCGAAAGCGCCCTTCCTGGTTTTGCCGCCGCCGGCGAGAAGGATCCGGTTACGGCTGTCGAGCGCCAGGGTCAGGAAGCCCACCCGTCGAGTGACGCCAAGCGTGGCCTTCGGCCAAGTCGAGCCGTTCTTGCCGAAGGCGGGATCCGGGGCGCCGCTCGGCAGCAGCCGCCGGACCCGCAGCTGGCCTTCGGCTTCGGGGTAGGAAGCGGAGTAGCTCTGCTCGAGCGAGACGAGTCGTCCGCGGGAGTCGACCGCGAGCCCGTAGACCTCGGAGATCGGGTGCGACACCTGGCCGCTGCCGCCGAAAGCGGTGTTCGGGAGCCCCGTGGGGAGAAGGTCGGCGAAGCTGCCGTCGATCGACTGCGGGCCGGGTGCGATGCAGCCCACAGGCTCCGGCGAGGTCAGGCCCGAATAGAAGAGATCTCCCAGTGGGGACTGAACCAGCTGCTGCGGTTGCCGTACCTGCGCGTCGACGGCAACGCCCTCCTTGGCGAAGCCGCGGTCGACGTTGCCACTGGCGTCGAGCCGGCCTACGAAGCCGTCGGAGGCGTAACAGCTCGGGCTCGCGATCGTTGCGTAGGTACCGGCGAGGACCGGCTGGTCCGCAGGGGTGACCGTCAGCGCCCTCACCTCGACAACCGCGCTTTCGTAGCGCCGGACCGAATTGGCGGATTCCAAGCCCGGCGGTGGCAGCTCGAACGACGTCGTCGCGACGCCCCCATTGCCGAAGCTCGGATCGAGAGATCCATCCGTTAGGTAGCGGATCACGGTCGCCCGGGTGGGAGTCGGTCCGGAAGGGGATTTTTCGGGCCCGGGGTTGGCGGTTTCCGGCGGCGGGACGGAGGTCCCTCCGACCAGGATCCGTCCCTGTGAATCGACTGCCACCCCGGCCGGAATGAAGGTGCGGCCCGGCTCGACGGCGATATCGACGCTCCCGTCGCCGGCGAAGGACGGGTCGGGTTTTCCGTTCTGGAGGAAGCGCAGGACCTGCCGGTCGCCGATCAGCGCGACGAGCTTGCCGTCGGGCGTGGAGGCCGTCGAAAGTCGCGAATTGGCTTCTTGCCCTTCGGGGGGGAAAGGAGCGAGCGCGGGCACCAGCACGCGTCCGCCGGTGCCGAAGGACTTGTCGAGCGCGCCGTGGGCACTTGCGCTCGGGGGCAGCGCGGCGAGGAGGACGAGGACGAGAAACACCGGGATCTTCTTCATGGCCCTCTGAAACCTGAGCGTCGATAAAAGTTTCGAACCTAAATCCTGGCTACCTGGCCAAACGTGATACACAGTCGGCATGGGAAGGCGTCGTAGTCACAAAATGGAGAAGTACGCGCTCTTTGGCGGGGCGGTTTCGGCGGGCCTTCTCGCCTCCGGCGCCGCGGCTATCTGGCACCGCCTGGCGCGGCGGCCGCTGCCGAAGGTGAGCGGGACGATCGCGGTCCCGGAGCTGCGCGGCAAGGTGAGCGTGCGGCGCGACCGCTGGGGGGTCCCGCACATCGAGGCTGCCGAGCGCGAGGACCTCTTCTTCGCCCAGGGCTACTGCCACGGGCAGGACCGGCTCTGGCAGATGGACTTCTACCGGCGCGTGGTCGAAGGCCGAGTCGCCGAGATGGCCGGTGAGGAGGGGCTCGCCGTCGACCGTCTGATGCGCACGCTGGGGATCCGCTGGACCGCCGAGCGCGAGGTCGAGGAAATGGAGCCGGGCCTGCGGGCCAAGCTTGACCGCTTCTGCGCCGGCGTCAACGCCGCCGCCCGCGACGCCCGGGCGCTGCCGTTCGAGATGCAGATCCTGCGCCTGAAGTGGTCGCCCTGGAGCCCGGTGGACATCCTCAGCCTCGGCAAGCTGCTCGCCTTCGGGCTCTCAACCAACTGGGAGCGGGAGCTGCTGCGCTCCGACCTGGTCCGTGAGCTGGGGCCCGAGCTGGCGGCGCGGCTGGACCCCGTCTACCCCGCCGACAACCCGGTCGTCGACCAGCTTCCGTTCAGCGGCGAAGGGATGCCGCTGGTCGAGCAGATCGACCGCGTGCGGCGCTCGCTCGGGCTCGCGGCCGAGGCCTCGGGCTCGAACAACTGGGCGGTCAGCGGCGAGCGTTCGGTGACCGGCACGCCGCTGATCGCCGGCGACCCGCACCTCTCGCCGAGCATGCCGGGCATCTGGTACGAGGTCAGCCTGCGCCACGGCGAGCGCTTCGTGCGCGGTGCCTCGCTGCCGGGGATGCCCGGCATCTACATGGGCCAGAACAACGACGTCTGCTGGACGATCACCAACGTGATGGCCGACGTCCAGGACCTCTTCGTCGAGCGAGTCGAGGGCGACCGCTACCTGTTCGAAGACGAGTGGCGGCCGCTGCAGGAACGCCGGGAGGAGATCGTCGTCAAGGGGCGCTCCGAGCCGGTCGCGATCGACGTGCGCGCCACCCACCACGGCCCGATCGTCAACGAGGCGCTCGGCGCCGACGAGGGCGAGCCGCTGGCGCTCGCCTGGCAGGCGCTCTCCGAATCGACCGCCTTCGAAGCCGCCTTCGAGCTGCTCGACATCGCCTCCGGCCCGGAGCTGGTCGCGAAACTGGAGGGCCACACCGCGCCCGCTTCGAACATGGTCTGGGCCGACGCCTCCGGCTCGATCGGCTACAAGCTGATCGGCCGCCTGCCGATCCGGCGCGGCGGCTGCCCCGACCTGCCGAAGCCCGGCTGGAGCGGCGAGTTCGAGTGGGACGGGACGGTCCCCTACGAGGAGCTGCCGGAGGTGACCGACCCCGAGAGCGGGTTCGTGATCACCGCCAACAACCGGATCGTCGGCGACGAGTACCCGCACCACATCACCAGCGACTGGCTCGACGGCTTCCGCGCCAAGCGGATCGAACAGATGCTGGAAGCGACCGAGAAGCACGACCTCGACAGCTTCGAGGAGATCCAGAACGACAACTTCTCCCTGCCGGGGCTGGAGGCCGCGGCGCGGCTCAGCCGCCTGCACCCGCGCGGCCAACGCGAGCGCAGCGCGATCGAGCGGCTGCGCAGCTGGGACGGCTGCCTCGGGCCGGAGACGATCGCCGGCAGCATCTACCAGGCCTTCCTGCTGCGGCTGGCGCGCGAAGTCGCCCGCTGCGCGATCGGCGACCGCGACCTCTGCGAGCGCTGGCTCGACCGCGCCGACAACGGCTTCCTGCCGCACGTGACCTCTCCCTGGCGCTGGCACTCGCACCTGATGAGCCTCTGGGAGGAAGCCGATGAGGAGCTGATCGGCCGGCCCTGGGACGGGCTCGTCCTCGAGGCTCTCGCCGGCGCCCTCGATGACCTCAGCGAGCGCTTCGGGCCCGACCCCGAGGCCTGGCGCTGGGGGCGGATCCACGAGCTCAAGTTCCCCCACCCGCTCGGTGATGCCAACCCGCTCTTCGACCGCCTGCTCAACCGCCGCCTCCGCGCCGGCGGCGCCCAGGAGACGGTCAGCCAGATCGCCTACGACCCCAACGACCCCTACAACGCGGTCTGGGCCCCGAGCTGGCGGATGATCGCCGACCCGACCGACCCCGACCGCTCCCGCTGGCAGACCTTCACCGGCCAGTCGGGCCACCCGGCCAGCCCCCACTACGACGACCTCCAGGTCGACTGGCTCGACGGTCGCACGCAGGCGATGTGCGGCGAGGGCCCGTGGTCGGAGTTGGACCTGGTTCCCAGCGCGACTTAGCCGGCGCTTCCGGGTTTTCGCAGGATGCGCTGGAACAAAGCTTCCCTTTCCCTGCTCCTGGCCGCCCTCTTCCTCCTCGCGCCGGCGAGCGCGCAGGCGCTGCCGCGGGGGTTCTTCGGGATCGCGCCGCAGACCGGGATCGGGCCGAAGGACACGGCCCGGATGCGCGGCGGCGGCATCGAGACGGTGCGGATGCCGCTGCACTGGGGAGGGGTGCAGCCGACGCCCCGCGGCGGCTTCAACTGGACCACCTTCGACGACGCCGTCGCCACCGCGGCCGCCGGTCGGCTCGAAGTCCTGCCCTTCCTCTGCTCACCGCCGCGCTGGGTGTCGCGGCGGGAAACGAGGCTGCCGGTCGACAACGGCCGCCAGCGCCGCGCCTGGGCCGAATTCGCCCGCGCCGCGGTCGAACGCTATGGGCCGCGCGGGACCTTCTGGGAAGAGCACGCGCCGGGGACCAAGGACCCGCTGCCACGGCTGCCGATCCACGCCTGGCAGATCTGGAACGAGGAGAACTTCTTCTACTTCACCAGGCCCGCCTCGCCGACCCGCTACGCGAAGCTGCTCTCGATCTCCGGCCGGGCGATCCACCGCGCCGACCCGCGCGCGGACGTCGTCATCGGCGGCCTCTTCGGCAACCCCAAGCAGAGCCCGCCGGCGGCGATGGACGCGGCCGACTTCCTCGACCGGCTCTACCGGGTGCCCGGGATCAAGGCCGACTTCGACGCCGTCGCCCTCCATCCCTATGCCGCCGATGCGGCCGAGTTGCGGGTGCTGGTCGACGGCGTGCGCCGGGTGATGCTGCGCCACGGCGATCGCCGCGGCGGCCTCTACCTGACCGAGCTCGGCTGGGGCTCCCAGGAGCGCAGCCCGGTCTCCTTCGAGGTCGGCCTGCGCGGGCAGGCGCAAGAGCTGAGCGCCGCCTACGGCTACCTGCTCGGCAACCGCGGCCGGCTCAACCTCCAGCAGGTGGTCTGGTTCAGCTGGAAGGACGCCTCCGGGCTCTGCAGCTTCTGCGACTCGGTCGGCCTCTTCCGCCAGGGCCAGCGGTTCCGGCCGAAGCCGGCCTGGCACGCCTTCGTCAGGATTGCGCGGCGCCGCTGACCGAGCGGACCAGCTCGACGATCTCCGGCGGCGCCTTCTCCGGCGAGCCGGAGTCGAAGGGCGGGTCGGGGTCGTACTCGATCCCCAGCTGGATCGCCTGGGCCACCTCCGGTCCGACCTCCTGGGCGACCAGGTGCAGGGCCATGTCGATTCCGGCGGTGACCCCGGCGGCGGTGACGACCTTGCCGTCCTCGACGAAGCGGCCGCCGACGGGGTCGGCGCCGTAGGCGCGCAGCTCGTCGAGCTCGAGCCAGTTCGAGGTAGCCCGCTTTCCCTCCAGCAGCCCGGCGGCGCCGAGCAGCAGGGAGCCGGTGCAGACCGAGGTCGTCCACTTCGTCGTCCGGTCGATCGCGCGCAGCCACTCGAGCAGCGCCTCGTCGGTGAGCAGCGGGCGGTTGCCGCGGCCGCCGGGCACGAGAACGATGTCGGCGCTCGTCACCTCCGTCAGATCTTTGTCGGCGACCAAGGCGATCGTGCCGCGTTCGTCGCGGACCTCGCCCTTGCGCGGAGCGACCGTTTGGATCTCCCAGCCGGGGACGTTGCGCAGCACTTCGTAGGGCCCGATTGCGTCGAGGGTGGCCATTCCGTCGTAGAGCAGCAGTGCGATCTCCATGCGCCAAGGTTGACCGCCGGCGCGCCGGTTCGCCAGAGGCAGGAATGACAATGTTCGCTAGATTCCTGCCATGCACCGCGTCGCTGTCCTCTGCCTCGATGGCCTCGTCGCCTTCGACCTAACCGCCCCGGCGCAGGCCTTCATGCTCGCCGCCAGGCCCGGCGCCGCGCCTCTCTATGAGGTCGCGGTCTGCACGGCGGACGGCGGCCCGGTCCGCACCACCAGCGGCTTCGAGGTCAGCCCCGCCGCCAGCCCGGAGGCCCTGCGGCGGGCCGACACCATCGTTGTCCCCGGCTACGCAGGGATCCTCGATCCGCCTCCCGCGGAGGCGCTGGTCGCGATCCGCGATGCCGCCGAGCGGGGCGCGCGGTTGATGTCGGTCTGCACCGGCGCCTTCGCCCTCGCCCACGCCGGCGTCCTCGACGGCCGTCGCGCCGCCACCCACTGGGCCTGGGCGGGGGAGATGGCGGCGCGCTTCCCCGCGGTGGAGGTCGACCGCGACGCGCTCTTCGTCGACGAAGGCGAGGTCCTGACCTCGGCCGGGCTCAGCGCCGGCATCGACCTCAGCCTCCACGTCATCCGCTGCGACTTCGGCGTCGCCGCCGGCGAGCGCGTCGCCCGGCACATGGTCGCGGCGCCGCACCGCGACGGCGGTCAGGCGCAGTTCTTCCGCCCCGAGCCGCCCAGCCTCGGCGGCTCGCTGGAGCCGACCCGGCGCTGGGCGCTGACCCGCCTCGCCGAGCCACTTGACGTCGCGGCGATGGCCGGGCACGCCGGGGTCAGCCCCCGCACCTTCGCCCGCCGCTTCCGCGAGGAGACCGGGACCACGCCCCTGCAATGGCTGCTGATGCAGCGGGTCCTGGAGGCGCGGCGGCTGCTCGAGGAGTCCGACCTGCCGGTCGAGGACGTCGCCTGGCGCTGCGGCTTCGGCACCGGCGCCTCCCTGCGCGAGCACTTCCGGCGGGCGACGGCGACGACCCCGACGGCGTACCGGCGCTCCTTCCAGCCCGTAGGCTGAGGGCGATGAGCCGGCGCGACCAGATCAAGCTCTCCGATGCCGAGCTGCTGGATCTGCTGGAGGCGGAGCGGGTCGCGGTCGTCTCCAGCCTCGGCCCGCGCGGCTGGCCGCACTCGATGCCACTCTGGTTCGTCCCCCGGGAGGGTGAAGTCTGGATCTGGACCTACGCCAAGTCCCAGAAGGTCCGCAACCTCGAACGCGACCCGCGGGCGACCGTCCTGGTCGAGACCGGGCACGAGTACGGCGAGCTGCGCGGCGCGATGATCGAGGCCGAGGC